>PVMK01122436.1_pt1 | contig 11240 bp, 9 predicted proteins | sample 1853481 | NCBI WGS metagenome assembly PVMK01 (sample SAMN08533507, study PRJNA380276) | Marine sediment metagenome, whole genome shotgun sequencing project. | reverse complement strand
AAGTAATTCTCATTATTATCATAAGTTCAATAAGTTTTTCTTAGTCCATTGTTTAGCGTCAATGTAATGGGTGGAACAAAAGTTGTAGTTTATGGACTTAGCACAGAAGGATATGCAATTGCCTCTCAAATGGCAATAAAGGGTGCTGATGTCCACATAATTGATGAATCTAATCCATCTGCTATATCACTGAAGGCCGAAATCGCAAAAATTTATCCAAATGTTGCTTCCCTCAAAGAAGATGAACCGCTATTAGCGATGGAACCAATGGATGTTGCAATTTCAAAAGCAGAATATCTTTTCTTTGCTCCAAGAGTTAGAAAAACTGGCCAAGATATAAAAACCGAAATTCATTCTAAATTCAAAGACGCTACAAACTCTTTAAAGAAAAATTGTTCTGTAATCTATACACTACCTACTGGTTTTGGAGGAAATAATGAAAATATTTCATTTTTAGAACACATTACGGGTTTGGAAATTGGAAAACAGATTTCTTACTTTTACTATCCCCTAGAAGATCAAAATCAACAACCAAAAACAATAGGCTCCTTTAATGGAAAAAAGGATCCAAAACTTGCAGAACTCTTATCTTCGGGAAAGAAAGAAAAAAAATTTGTAGCAATTTCTTCCTCTGAACATTTTCATGCAATTAATGTATTATCAAGGTTTTCGAGTCTTTGTAGTATTTTAGAAGTTTGTAAATACGCCCAAGATGATATTACTAAAAAAGATCTTTCTTCAGATGATTTTCAAGAAATATTCTTAGATGATATGGTAACAGGATTACATGATCTTAAAGCATTAGGTTCTTCGTTCGAAGGAGCAAATACTCTAATGTATCTAATTAATGGAAGCGTTAAAGGAATAGATGGATACATAAAACGATTAATAGACCAAATTCGTTCTACATTAAAGAAAAATGATCTGAAAGCAAGTAGAACAAAGATTGCAATATCTTGGACTCTTGATCAACATGCAATGCGAGGAGATAAAATCGAGATGTTACAAAATCTAACTTCTAGATTACGTGATTATATTGGAGATGTTGAAGCTTATGAGGAACCTCATTTAGATCTATTCCATAGTGACAAAACTACAATCGTGATAGCTTGTTCAAAATTAGATTTTGAAAATATTGAAAAAAATAAAAAAGATTCTAATCTTATCATTGTAAAAGCAAATCCTTTATGCGAAACTATTCAATAAGAGTATAAATTAGCTTATCAATTACTGTGTTTGAAATGTCTAATAAAAATAACTCAGATGAAATTTCTGTTAATGTAATTTCTGAAGATGAGAATAGCACAAATAATGAATTAATAGAAGACAGTGATGAAAATATTTCCTTAGAAGAATTAAAAAATCTACTTGAAAAAGAAAAAGAAAAATCACAAGATCTTGAAAATAAATTAAAACATGCCTTAGCTGATTTTCAAAATTTAACTAAAAAGACACAAACTGAAATTAAAAATGGCATTAATACAAAATTAGCTCAGTTTATGATAGAATTTCTTAAAATTTATGATGATTTTGTAAGGGCAAAAGAAGTTTTTTCAAAAGATACAGGAAATATAGAGGGATTGGATTCTATCTTAAAAAACATGGATTCATTACTTGAAAAAAATAATGTAATTCCTATTGATGCTTTAGGAGAAATTTTTGATCCTAATCTACACGAGGCAATTTCGATAATCATTGATCCAAAGCTAGACGACAATACAATTACAAAAGAAATCAGGAAGGGATATATTTCTCATAATAAGATTATTAGACCAACGCTAGTAGAAATCTCAAAAAAACAAGGTAAAACGTAAGATGACAAAAATAATAGGAATTGATTTAGGAACAAGTAATTCTGCAGCTTCAGTAATTATGGGTGGAAAACCAACAATTATTCCCGCAGCTGAAGGTGCTACAGTTGGTGGTAAAGCCTTTCCCTCAGTGGTAGCCTTTACAAAAGAGGGAGAGCTATTAGTTGGTGAACCCGCTAGAAGGCAAGCAGTAACGAATCCTGATAGTACTATTGTTGCTGCTAAAAGAAAAATGGGAAGCGATCACGTATTTAAAATTCAAGATAAAGAATACAAACCTCAACAAATCTCTGCTTTTATCCTTCAGAAAATAAAAAAAGATGCGGAAGCTTTTATTGGTGAATCTATAGAAAAAGCTGTAATTACTGTTCCAGCATATTTTGATGATAACCAAAGACAAGCAACCAAAGATGCGGGTATCATTGCTGGTCTAGATGTAGTTAGAATAATTAATGAACCAACAGCTGCATCATTAGCCTTTGGATTAGACAAAGCCAAAGAAGATATGAAAATTCTTGTCTTTGATTTTGGTGGAGGAACTTTAGATGTTACTATTATGGAAATGGGTGGAGGAGTTTTTGAAGTAATGAGTACTTCGGGTGATACCCAATTAGGTGGAACCGATATGGATAAGGTTGTAATAGATTATGTCCTTGATGAATTTAAGAAAAAAGAGGGCTTAGATCTTTCAAAAGACACCACCGCCTTGGCCAGAATTAGGGAGGCAGCAGAAAAAGCAAAAATTGAACTTTCAACAGTTATGGAAACCGACATCACTCTTCCCTTCATTTCACATGACCCTTCTTCAGGTGCTAAAAATCTTGAATTAAGAATAACAAGAGCTAAATTAGATGAATTAATTGGACCTATCATTGAACGTTGTAGGTCTTCTCTAGAAAAGGCTCTTGAAGATTCCAAATTAAGCAAATCAGATATTAACAAAATTGTAATGGTTGGAGGACCAACAAGAATTCCCTTAGTGAAAAAATTTGTTAGCGAAGTAATTGGAAAAGATGTTGAATCTGGAGTAGATCCAATGGAAGCAGTTGCTATGGGTGCAGCCATTCAAGCAGGTATTATTGCAGGTGATGTATCTAGTGATATTGTTTTATTAGATGTAACTCCATTAACTTTAGGAATAGAAACTATGGGAGGAATTAGAGAACCGCTCATCGAGAGAAATACAACAATTCCAACTTCAAAAAGTAAGGTTTTCACAACAGCAGCAGATAATCAAACTGCAGTCACAATTCACGTAGTACAAGGAGAACGACCAATGGCAAATGATAATGTATCTTTAGGAAGCTTTAACCTAACTGATTTGCCCCCTGCACCAAGAGGTGTTCCTCAAATTGATGTGAAATTTGACATTGATGCAAATGGAATAATCAATGTAACAGCAAAAGATCTTGGAACGAAAAAAGAAGCTACAATTACAATAGAGTCTACCACAAAACTATCTAAAGAGGAGATAGAAAAACTCAAAGAGGATGCAGAAAAATTCTCTGAAGATGATAAAAAGAAAAAAGAAAAAATTGATCTTAAAAATGAAGCCGAAAGTTTCGTTTACACTACAGAAAAATTAGTTAATCATGATCTTAAAGACAAAATTTCACAAGAACAAGGAATCAAAGTAACTGATGCTATCAAAGAAGTAAAAGAAGTATTGGACAAAGAAATAGACGAACTCAAACCAAAACTCGAGGCATTAAAATTCACTGTAAATGAAATTACTACAGAACTTTACAAAAATGTTACACCTCCTCCAGGCTCTGACCAACAAACTGGAGAAAAACAACAAGAGCAAACAACGACTGAAGAAAAACAACAAGAGCAAACAACGACTGAACAAAATTCTGAATCATCTTCAACTGATGAAACAAAAAATAACTAATTCTATCAAGTCGATCGTTTATACATCAATAATAATTAAAGAATAATTCATGACCGCAAAACGTGATTACTATGAGGTTTTAGGGGTTTCAAAAACCACACCTGTAAACGAAATTAAATCACAATATCGAAAATTAGCTTTAAAATTTCACCCTGATCGAAATAAATCTAAAGATGCAACTGAGCATTTTAAAGAAATTTCTGAGGCGTATGCAGTAATATCGGATCCTGAAAAACGAGAGATTTACGACCAACATGGCCACGCAGGAGTAGACGGTAGATATAGTACGGATGATATTTTCCAAGGCGCCAGTGCTAATTTCAGCGATATTTTTGGAAGATCTGGAGGAGGATTTGATTCAATTTTTGAATCTATATTTGGTAGGGGCGGAGGTTTTGGAGCACGGCAACAAAGAGGCTCTGATCTTCTTTACGAAACTTCGATTACCTTAGAAGATGTTCTTTCTGGCAAAAAAATGGAAATTGATATAAAAAAAAATATTGAGTGTAACCTTTGTAATGGTTCTGGTTGTAAACCTGGAACAAACCAAAAAACATGTCATAGTTGTAATGGGCAAGGTCAAGTTCGTAAAACTAGAAGCATGGGATTTGCTTCATTTGTAACAGTTGAACCGTGCTCCTCATGTCGAGGAAAAGGATCAATAATTGAAACACCTTGTGTAGAATGTAAAGGAATGGGTAAGAAAAAAGGAAATAAAAAAATCGAGTTTGATATTCCTCCAGGTGTTGATAATGGAGATTATACAATTCCAAATGAGGGTGACGAGATACCTGATGGTATTAATGGAGATCTAATTGTTAGGATTCGAATCTTAGCTCATCAGAAATTTAAAAGAGATGGCGGAGATATTTTTTATGATCAGAATATATCTATGATTGATGCTGCTCTTGGACTAGAAGTAACTGTACCAATTTTGAATGGAGCTGAAAAAATAAAAATTGATTCAGGAAGTCAACCAAATACTATCATCAAACTCAAAGGAAAGGGATTACCTCGAATGAATTCTAGAGGACGAGGAGATCAGTATGTAAGGGTTGTAGTAAACATCCCAAAAAAACTCAGTAAACATCAAAAAAATCTTTTAGAAGAAATTCAAAATTTATCTGAATCATAGGTAATCAAATTTCCTTGGTAAAATTTCTGATTATTACTCGATGACCTTGACGTACATGTGATGAATGTCTAGACTTCAATATTTCATGAATCTTATCACCATCATAATATTTTTTATTATATCGACCTAGTACTTTTTTGCAATTGTTACAATAAATTTCTCTAAATTTCATTTAATCACAACAGGTTATTGATACACATTTTAAAAAACAGGGTAATAAAGAAACTTATTCTAGATTTCCAAGTTTCAAATTGCGGGAGTCACCCAGCCTGGTCAACGGTGTAAGGTTCAGATCCTTATCTTTTAGGAGTTCGTGGGTTCAAATCCCACTTCCCGCATACCACTATCACTGCTTATTTTCTAAAATTTTCTTAATATTCTTCAAAAGAAGATTATTTACTATCTCTCCAGGAGCCTTACCTCTTAACTCCTTCATGGCAATTCCCATCAATGGACTAATGGCTCTTTCTTTTTGATTTTGAATAATTTCTTTATTTTCATTGATTATTTTTTCAATAATTTGTTCTATTTTAGCCTCATCTAGCGTCTCAATTGATGTATTTTTAATAGCCTCTTCAACAGTACTTGATTTTCCAGCCATTATGTTTTCAAAAATTATTTCAATTGATTCTTTGGTTATTTTTCCACTTTGCAAAAATTCAAAAGATTTTGTAATCTCTTCATTTTTAAGTAGTTTTGAGTGCAAACCACTTCTTTCTAGATTGGTAATTGAAGAACAAAGTACAGAGGCAATAAAAGTTGGATTGACTTTAGTTTTTTCAATAATTTTTTCAAACAAATCAATATACTGAGAATCAAAAATTTGTTCTGCAAGCTGTGTATTCAAATTATATTTTTTTTGTAATTCAGCAAGTGATTCATCCCAAGGTTTTGGAATATTATTTTTTGCTGTTTCTATTTCATTTTTTGTTACAAGAATTGGAGGAATGTCTGTTTCAGGATACATTCTAGACCCACCAGGTCTTGGTCTAAGAAATACTGTTTCTCCATTTGGAGTAGCTAATCTTGTTTCTGCAGGAACCCCTTTAACTGCATGATTAATTCTGTTAATTATAGATTTAATTGCAAAATTAATTTTTGATGATGGTGCTGCAATAATCAAAAAAGCATCGTTTTCATTAATTTTCAGTTCTTTCTTTACAATTGCAATATCATTTTCCTCAATTCCATAATTTGGCAATTCATCAGAATGAAAGACTCCACCAATTCCATAAAATTTTACTAATTGACCAATTTCTTTCCCTAATCGAATTCCCTCATAAGGAGAAAATCCAAACATTCCAGCAAAGTTGGATATTTTTATTGCTTTGATTATGGAATTTTCTTTAAATGCTTTTTGAATTATTTTTGATTTACAATTTTTCCATTCATTGGTTATCTCAAGAATATTATCTTTTGATACCCCATCAAAATTTGAATTTTGCAATTTTTCAGCTATCTTAACTAGTCCATGCTGTCTTTTAGCCTCATATTCAACTATTTTTTCTATTTGATCAAGTTGTTGTACTCCTTTTATCTCAACTACTGCTCCACCATTTTTTACTGATACATTAACGTCCTGTCGAATTGATCCAATACCTCTTGTAACTTTTTTTGTACTCCTTAAGAGCTTGCCAAGAGATAATGCAATTTTTTTAATTTCTGATGGTTTAGCTTCTACAGGATCTAATGCAATCTCAACAAGAGGTATACCAAGACGATCAAGACTATATTCCCTAATCGATCCCTTGTCTCCAAGGAGCTTTGCAGCGTCTTCTTCCAAACAAATGGATTGTACACCAATTTTCTTATCATCAACATCGATATGTCCACCTTGTGAAATTAACATTGTTCGCTGAAAACCTGTAGTGTTTGAACCATCAATTACAGTTTTTCTCATTGGATATATTTCGCTAAAAATATTTGAGTTTAATGAAGAAGCTATAATCAAAACAAGTTCCTTTGCATCTTTATCTAAATCATGTGGTGGTTCTTCATCTTGCTCTACAAGACAACTACTTTGTGGATTTTCAAAATACATTATTGTTTTTGATTTTGACTTTTCAAATAACACTGCAGGATCATATTCTCCTAATTCACTTTTTACAGGCCGTAAATTTCTTTGAAATTTTTTAGTATATTCATCAGATTCGATGGGCGTACAATTACAAAATAATTTTTTGTTGGTATTTAACTGCTGATGAATTTCCAACCCAACTTTTAACCCTACATTTTCAATTAAAAATTCAGACAATTCTTTTCACACTCATATTTCTACAATGATATCTCAGAGGCGATGTTTTCAAGCATGATTTTTTTAATTTCTTCGTTATCCTGTGTCTGGCCTAATGCCCACATTGCTTTGACCAAAGCTACTTCGGGTATCATATTTTCTAATGGGATTATTCCAAAATCAAGTAAATCTCGCCCACTTTCATATACAGTCATGCGGATCCTTCCGTCAATACACTGCGAAGTCATTCCTAGGAAAATGTCCTTTTCATGTGCTTTTTTTACCATATCATACATGGGTTTTCCAATATGGCCTAGTCCAGTTCCCTCAAAGATTATTACTTTATAATCCATATCAATAATTTTGGCCAAAAGATTTGGATCATACCCTGGATAATATTTAACTAAAGCCACTTTGGTATCAAAATTATTTTTTGGTTTAAATTCTTTAACTTTAAAAAAATCGTCTTTAGCATTTTTTTGAATTTTATTATTAAAAATAATATATGCAGGATCATCTCCAATTGTTTGAAATGCACTTCTTTTACTTGTATGGTTTTTTCTTACTCTAGTACCAAAATGACATGCAATAGTTTCGTCACTTTCATCATGATGCATTACAATATAGATTCCCTTTGTTTTACTTTCAATTAGAAATTTAGTAGCTCCAATTAGATTTAGAGCTGCATCTGAAGAAGCACGATCTGAAGATCTCTGTGAGCCAACAAGCGCAATAGGTATAGGATATCCTGCTAATGCAAAAGAAAGAAATGATGATGTGTAATGCATTGTATCTGTTCCATGTGCAATAATGATCCCCTGAATAATCAGAATTAGAATATTCAATTAGTTTATCTGCAATTTTTTCCCAATGTTCTGGCATAATATTTTCTGAGTATTCAGAGAATAGAACTTCAGTATCTATATTAGCAATTTTGGCTAGTTCAGGTACAGACAAATTTAATTCTTCAGCAGTTAAAATTGGAGTAACAGCACCTGTTCTATAATCAACTTTACTAGCAATTGTTCCACCGGTAGATAAAAGGAGAATTTTGGGCAAAGATTGATTTTCTTTTAATGGTGGGAATATTTTTTCATTCAATCTAGTTGCCGAAACAACTTTTTCAATTTTTACAAGTTTGTCTATCTCTAGTCCGATGTTGTATCCACTATTCAATTTGAGAACAATATGTTTATCATCACTATGCTCATATCTAGGCATAATTATGCCCAAATAGGTTAGGTCCCCCAATATTTTGACTGAATCACCAACTGCAACATCATGTGATTTTAGAAACTCCAATGACTTTCCAGAATATCCGGTATATTCAGACATTTACCAGAATTACTTTTTGTCTATTAAATAAAAACTACCTGTAATAGGAAGCTACTAGTTTATCGCCCACCTTGAGTTCTTTTTGTTCACGGACTTTCCTAACTGCCACCTCAAAATGTTTCATTCCAACCTTGGCATCTTCAGAGCTCTTATCAACGTCCTTAACGTTTGGGTGTTTATCTAAGAATTCATGAATAACTAATGAAACAGCTGTATTTGAAATGGCTGCAACATCTGCACCACTTAGTCCATCTGTTAATTCTGCAATCTTATCATAATCAATATGTTGAGGGTCGTTAGCATCATCAATAGTTGGAATTGATTCTGCACCAATTTGGACAATTTTCTTTCTACTTTCTTTATCTGGGAGTGGAATTGAAATAATTTTATCAAATCTTCCTGGTCTGAGTAATGCAGGATCAATCATATCTGCTCTGTTAGTAGCTGCTAAAACAACCACTCCGTGCATATTTTCCATACCATCTAATTCAGTTAGTAATTGACTAACAACCCTTTCCGTAACGGCTGTTTCGCCTCCTGCACCTCTAACTGGCGCAATTGAATCAATTTCATCAAAGAATATTACACATGGTGCCGCTTGTCTTGCCCTTCTAAAAATTTCTCTTATTCCTCGTTCAGATTCGCCTACCCATTTTGATAATAGTTCAGGACCCCTTACAGAAACAAAATTAGCCTCACTTTCTGTAGCAACTGCTTTAGCTAAAAGTGTTTTTCCTGTACCACTAGGACCGTGAAGTAAAATTCCTCTTGGCATTTTATGTCCTAATTTATCGTAAAGTGCAGGATACTTCATTGGCCATTCAACTGCTTCTTGTAGCTCTCGTTTTACCTCCTCTAATCCACCGACTTGATCCCATTGTACATCTGGATTTTCAATGAATACTTCTCTCATTCCGGATGGAGTTACTTCAATCAAAGCTTTTTGGAAATCTTCTTGGTTGACAATAAGTTTCTCAAGGGTTTCTGGAGGTACTTTTTCGTCCTCCAAATTTAATACGGGAAGTAATCTTCTCAAACATTTCATTGCAGCTTCTTTACAAAGGTATTCTAAATCTGCTCCAACATAACCATGGCTAACAGAAGAAATTTTATCAATATCAACATCATCAGTTAGTGGCATGTTTCTACTGTGAATTAAAAGAATATCCTTTCTTCCTTTTTTGTCGGGAACTTTGATTTCGATTTCTCTGTCAAATCTTCCTGGTCTTCTTAAAGCAGGATCAATAGCATTTGGTCTATTTGTGGCAGCTATAACAATTACTTTACCTCTAGCCTCTAAACCATCCATTAAGGATAACATTTGTGAAACAACTCTTCTTTCAACTTCACCAGTTACTTCTTCTCTTTTTGGTGCGATGGAATCTATTTCATCTACAAAAATTATAGAAGGTGATTTTTCTCTAGCTTCCTTGAAAATTTCGCGTAATCTAGCTTCACTTTCACCATAAAACTTGCTCATAATTTCAGGACCTGATATACTAATGAAATGAGCTTGACTCTCATTTGCCACTGCCTTTGCAAGTAAAGTCTTACCAGTTCCAGGTGGACCAAACAACAAAACACCTTTTGGTGCCTCGATTCCTAACTTTTCAAATATTTCAGGATGCCTTAAAGGAAGCTCTATCATTTCTCTAACTTTTTTAATTTCATCCCCAATTCCACCAATATCTTCATAGGTTACTTGTGGAACTCCTCGTAATGTTTCTCCTTTTTCTGCAATGTGAAATACAGTTTTTTGAGTGATTAGTACTGCATCAGCTGCAGGTGTAACCCCTATAACTTGAAAAGTTAAGCGTCCGCCAAAATATGGAACCATTACATTATCACCCTTAATCAAAGGAACACTTTCTAACGCGTCAGCTAGATATCGCTCATCAATTGGAGGAATTGCCTCTAGTGGAGCTACTACAACTTTTTCGGCAGCTACTGCTTTGATTTTCCTTACTGTTATTGTATCTCCTATAGCTATTCCAGAATTATTTCGACCTAAACCATCAATTCTAATTATTCCCTTTCCTTCATCTGAAGGATATAGCGGAAGACATTTTGCTACAGTTCTTCTCTTACCTTTAATCTCAATTACATCACCAGTTGATGCCCCAAGAGTATCCATTGAATCATAATCAATTCTTGCTACTCCACGACCAACATCTCGTGTATAAGCTTCCAAAACTTTCAAAGAAAGTGCATTTTCACTCATAAATGAAATTCAGTCGTCTAATTTTTATACCTTTGTGGTATTTCCAGCGAAAACACCATTCTAATCAAAAGCTTAAAATCCACAGGAAGCAGGAAACGATTTACTTGGGTAAAAGACCGTTAGTAAGAAGACGTGGCCGTGGAGGGAATCAATTTAGAGCAACTTCTACTGGTAAAGTAGGACATAAGGCAAAGTATCCACGTTTTCCCTTATCTGAACAACACTCAGGTGACGTAATTGATCTAGTCCATGAGCGCGGCAGAGAAGCTCCTCTTGCCAAAGTTAGATTTGAAGATGGTTCTGTTTCTTTTGTTCCTGCAGTTCTTGGAACAAAAGTTGGCACAATTTTTAATTTTGGTTTAAAATCAAAAATTGAAAAAGGTAATGTTATTAGCGTTCAGAATATCCCTGATGGAACTATAATTTGTAATGTTGAAAGGCACTTTGGTGATGGTGGGGCTATTGTAAAATCTGCTGGAACAGATGCAACCGTTTTCTCTCATGGTGAGGAAGGTGTAACATTAAAACTCCCATCTGGAAAATTCATCACACTTAACCCCAAAAATCGAGCAATGATTGGTACACTTGCTGGTGGAGGGTCTACTGATAGA
>PVMK01122525.1_pt1 | contig 11244 bp, 15 predicted proteins | sample 1853481 | NCBI WGS metagenome assembly PVMK01 (sample SAMN08533507, study PRJNA380276) | Marine sediment metagenome, whole genome shotgun sequencing project. | reverse complement strand
ATCGCCGCGAATTGCGACGGCTTCGGCCCAGGGTTGCGAGTCGTCGACGGTGTAGACCCGGGCATTGCGGATCACGACATCTACTCGCGATGATTCGTGGCTCGCGCACGCAATGGCGAGCGCGATCCAAACGGCACGGGTGACAATCGAAGGCTTCCACATGGTGCACTCCTGGCGCATACCCTTGGCGTGAGACTATACGGCGCGGCTTAATCTAGAGCCACCCACCCCTCATTTTCTATCCTCTGGGAGATCACCTAGTGTTTATGAGTCTGTTGACGGAACGATTGACGATAAAGGATTCGGCATGGTTACGGGTCGGTGTGAATGCGCCAAGGTGAAGTACCAGGTAGCGGGTGAGCTCAAGGATTTCTGCCATTGCCATTGTTCGATATGCAGGCGGCTCCACGGCGCTGCATTCGCCACCTGGGGCGGAATCTCCCGCGACGATTTCAGTTATCTTTCGGGTGAGAACGATCTGAAGGTCTATTCGTTCTCTAAAAGAGCGGACAGTCTGTTTTGTGGCAACTGTGGCTCGACTGTTCTAGTCGATTTCAAGTCGGAACCCGATAACCTCTACATTACCCTGGGTACTGTCGACGGAGATGTAAAGTGCCCTCCGGGCTTCCATCAATTCGCGGGTTCGAAAGCGCCCTGGTACGAAATCTGTGATGATTTGCCGCAACACGAGAACTGGCCCAACCCAGACGAAGAAGTGATGCCGTCCTGACTGGCGCGTCTCAAGTACGGCTTCTAGGTGAGATATTCACAACTTGTCGTCGCTCGCTTGGACTATCAATGAGACAATGGTCCTATGAACGACCAACCACCCTCCCATTGACCTAGCCTGAAATAACTGGTCCAGATCAAAAGTGGTAAAAAGCCACCTGAGAAGATCTGAACCATGCCGAAGAAACGGTACAACGCCGAAGAGATCATTCACAAGCTTCGGGAAGCCGACGTTTTACTCAGCCAGGGGAAAACGGTCAGTCAGGCCTGCAAGCAGCTCGGTGTCAGCAACCAGACCTACTATCGCTGGCGCAAGATCTACGGCGGGATGAAAGTAGATCAGGCCAAGCGACTGAAGGATCTGGAAGCGGAGAACGCCCGGCTGAAGCGAGCTGTCGCGGATCTCACCATCGACAAGCTGATCCTCAAAGAGGTCGCCGAGGGAAAATACTGAGCCCAGCTGCGTCGCCAGCTGGACCGCGTCCCGCTTGTACTCGTCTGAAAACTTCCTTCTTCGCACCATGACACTCCTCCAGGTCCAGTATCGGCCTTTTTAGAAGTGTCCGCGAAATCGGGGTAGAACCCTCGGCCGGATTACCGGCGTAGAGGTGCAAAGGATCTACCCGGACTTTTGTAAAGGATCAGCCCGACCGTTCAACCGCTAGAAACCCTGGCGCTTGCATTCTTCACTAAGGATCTTCATAAATCTGAAGATTCGAGAGATTCTGCCAATCGGGAAGGTCCCTATTTAGATCGAATTTGTGAGCCCTGTCAATAAATGGAATGATCCATTGCTCACCAGGGCCACGAATGTCGATCAAACGCCGTAGCCTGAAGACTGCGAGGCGCTCATGTACTGCCACCTTACGGAAGCCCAGTGTGAAGAAACATACGAAGGCTAGGGCAATGACGTATCCGAGATCGGGCATCTCGCTGGTCGGTCCAATTGAGTGTGAGGCCACCTAACAGTAAGGTAAGTGGATTGCGCTCCATATTGTCACCCCACCGTTGGCTCGAATCAAGCTTTCTTCTTAAATTTCGGGGACAACGGTCCAGCCCACCTTCAGCCGTGGTCGATCTCAGCGTTCCAGCTCGTGCATCTCTTTGACCAGACGACTCCTCTCCGGGCCGGGCGGCGTAGTGTCCAGCGCTCTGGCGATCTCGATGTAGCGGGCTCGGACGGACTGGAAGCCCGGGCTTTGATAAAGCCCCGACGCCCACTCCCGCTCCGCCTCGGTCCAGAGCTGTAGGTACGCCTCGGGTACGTACTCGACGTAGGACGGCTCGGCGTCGCTGGAACCGTGCCAGATGTCGAGTTCGGCGATCGGCGAGCCCAGCAAGTGCGGCACCATGTACAGATTGCTGTGCATGGTCTGCCGGAGCTTCTTGGCAGCGCCGACCTCGTTGCCCGCACGGTGCAGCGCGAGGCTCCAGCACAAGAGATGGTCGGGTTTTCCGGCGTCGTCAGGGAATTCCTTCTCAAACCACTGAAATGCCGTAAGAGCACCATCATCATCGCCCAGGAGCAAGTAGTGCGGGGCGATCTGGTAGCGCTTGCCCGCGCCATCCCGGTAGAAGCCGTACTCCTTCTTCTCCTTTTCGAGCTTGCGCTCGTAGCTTCGAAGGCGGGATCGAATCTTCTGCTCTTCGCTCTGCGGCACCGATGTTCCCCTGGGCGACCGGTAACATCGTAGCGCCCGCCAGCCCGCCACGATCGCGAGCCCGCCGGAAGCGCGAACCGGCTAGGGATGACCGCGCATGGCTCGCTCAGAACGACAGAGCCCCTGCAACCGGCGAGCGGCGGCTATTGCCCTGCGGTGTGGTGGCGACGTTGCCCCGAGTGCCCCCAGCGTCGGCCTAGCGCGGGTCGATGGTCTGAATAGCCGTCCGCTCTGCGCGAACTCTATATCTAGGAGACAACATGAAGCTACCGAAGCCCTTGTTTGCCGAGCGCTCTAACAAATCTCGCTCCAAGGCAAAGAAAAAGAGCCGTGTCACGGGCATCGACAATGTGCTGTCCGGCGAGTTTTCTGACCAGTCCTGCGATGACGACAGCGTAAACCTAGAACGGGCTGGCTGGCGACTCGGTTCGCTACATTCTGGTATTCACGGGCGAACCATGTTGGTGCGGTGCGCCGTCGCCGAGGCGGTATCCCATTTGTGGGTGTACAATACAGGCCCCTCGCAGCGAGGGGCCTTAGCCGCCGTGTAGTCTAGACCTCCTCAGCGGAAAGCGCCGGGCACGGGAGGGGAGTCCCCACTTGCCGAAGATCCTCGGTCGCCTCCTTTGTCTGCTGGGTATCCACGATTTTCGAGTCACCGAGGCGACCTTCGGTTTCGGATTTGGCGGTAGCGTCCAGAAGGTCCAGTGCAAGCGCTGTGGCCTTGTCACTGCGCGGCACGGATGAGCGATTATTTCTTTAACGGAACAATTCCATGAGCAAATTTTTAGTTTTAAGATAGATATCTGGATACTTACTCTGTCGCGGACCAGCAATATTCAAAATCTGAATAGCATGTTCCTCAAACCACGTATTAATGGCACCGCAATCCATTTTTTGGTCAACCTGCACCACTAAGAATGGTTTTTTCAATGCCTTTGCTTTTTGAACAGTATAAAGGGTTCCAGAAGACAGTTTCCCCATACTTATTACCAAGGTCCCCTCAGAATCACGAACATTCCACTCCGTCCTCTGCTCATATTTTTCGGAAGGCGTTTCTTTTAGTGGATAGTGATCTGGAATCACGCCATCTTCTGCTAACCGTCCTTTGGGACACCAACCTCCGCAGGGAATTTGTAAAGCCAGAGCAACGTCCAATCCAGCGCGGTCCACACCAGTTTGACCGCCAGATACAATTTTTCTAATCATAGTCTCCACTAAATTTTCAGTTATTGATACAGAGGTGCTGGCCCAGTAACTCTGTTGCAAAATATTATTTAGGCTAGATGGTTCCTGTGTTTTTCAATAACTTGATGAGAATAGGAAAGAGAGGCTGCATCTTCGACAAGGACCGATAATACTGCCAGCTCAACCGGTCAATGCAACATTGTCATTTAGTACTTCTGCTGGACAATGAAAGGCCAACGTCTTTCGCGGCCTCTGGTTGAGTTGAAGAGCAACCCGGTTCAGATCTGCTTGTGAGTAGCCCGATAGGTCGATGCCCTTCGGAAAGTACTGGCGCAGGAGACGGTTCGTGTTCTCGTTTGTCCCACGTTGCCAGGGGCTACTCGGATCGCAGAAGTAGACCTGAACGTTTGTGGCGATGGTGAACTCTTTGTGCGCCGCCATCTCGTGTCCGCGGTCCCAGGTCAACGATTTCCGCAGCTCGACAGGCAGGCGTCGCACCTGCTTGATGAGCGCCTTGACGACACCCTGGGTGGCTTTGCCCTTGACCTTTACCAGCATCGTGAATCGAGATTGGCGCTCGACCAAGGTTGCGATGTGCGTGTTGTTTACGCCCGAAAGCAGATCTCCTTCCCAATGGCCAGGAACGGCACGATCCTCGACTTCAGCAGGGCGCTCTCGGATGGAAACCGCATCGACGATCTGACCTCGCCCCACGCCGCGAGTGTTGCTGTTCTTGCATCGCCGCATCGCTCGCCGCGTTCTCAAATGCCCTATGAGCTCTTTTTTGAGCACGCCTCGAGCCTGAACGAAGAGGCTTCGGTAGATGGTTTCGTGGGAGATCTGCATCTTCTGGTCGTCTGGATATCGCCACTTCAGCCACCCAGAAATCTGCTCCGGTGACCAATTGAGGCTCAATTTATTGGCCACAATCTTCTGCAGTCGTCGATGAATCGCAAGCCGGCAGGGTTTCGGGCGAAGTGCGCTGTTCCAGGCCCTCTGATCGGCTTCGGATGCCTTCAAGAACCCAACGACACGTGTGCATGAAATGTGGCAGACGGATTTCACGTACTTCCGGATCCTGAATTGGGGATGGTATTACCTATCGACCGTCCTCGACGATTTCTCGCGGTACATCATCGCTTGGAAGCTCAGTTCGACCATGGGGGCAACCGACGTCACCGAGACGCTCGATGCGGCACTGGCGATCACCGGAGTCGATCAAATCCAGATCAAACACCGCCCACGTCTATTGAGCGACAACGGCTCCGCCTACGTTTCTGGCGAACTCCGAGATTATCTAGACGAGCGAAAGATGACTCATACCCGCGGCGCTCCCTACCACCCGCAGACGCAGGGCAAGATCGAGCGCTATCACCGGACCCTGAAGAACGTCGTCAAGCTCGAGCACTACTACTATCCATGGGAGCTGGAGGCGGCATTGCGGAACTTTGTGGCCTACTACAACAACGAGCGCTACCACGAATCCCTTGACAACGTGACGCCGGCCGATGTCTACTTCGGGCGGCAGTACGAGATCGTCACGGAGCGCGACAAAATCAAGAAACGTACGATGCGAAAGAGGAAGAAGGAGTACCTGGCGGCAAGAGCTGCCTAGGATGAAATCTGGAACCGTCTCTTAGCAGAGGCCGTCTTCAGTCCGGAACACTTTGACGACGCACAACGAGCACCAGCACGTCCAAATGAGTTGATTAGTAGTTGCTACGGATCTTGACCGCTTCCTCGACGGCGGCGGCCAAGTTCTTCTTGATCCAGGCGTATGTGTCCTGACTCGTTGCTCCGCCGGGGTCATATGCCTTCACGACGCTGGAAAACTTCTTGTCGCCGAAGTCGAGCTTGTCGAAGGGGTTGACGCCTTTGGCAGATTGTTGGCCGTTGAGGTTCTTGAGGTTGTGGATGTAGATCCCGACCACGCCCTTCTTGGCCTTCCATACTTCGATGATCTCGTGGTTAATCCACTTCCTTCCTGCGACCTGTCCTTAGTGGATTTCCAATATGAGGTGGTCATCGCGTCAGCGATCGCTGGCGGCAACGGCTGCTACCGGATTGACATCACACGTATCGAAGCTGGGCCAGGGCGGTGCGCGCCAGGTACCCGGCCGGGGACCCACAGGTAGCGGTGGCTGCCGGCGGCGGCGGGCCGCTGGGCGGCTGCCTGCTGCTGACGCGAGGCTGACGCGCCCCCGAGTGCGAGCCTGGACCTGGTCCGACATTGGAATCGCTTCCAGCGGTCCGTGGACGGAGGCGCCTTCCACAGCAGTGGGGCCATCGAGCGGCTCGCTCGTAACGCACGCCTCCGTGTCGCCGAATGCGCTGCCGGTTTCCAGCGTGGAGTCGTTCACGTCCTCAGCGGGTCCGCCGACCCTAAGCCTGCCTCCTTGAGTCGAGCTTCCCTAGAGCCCAGTCAGCTTCTTCTTCGATCTCGTTCGGCTGGGACTTCGTCAGATTTTGCACTTCTGCGATTGCGCGTGAATCCCCAAGTTCGCCCAGCGCTTTGATCACGCGCAGCAACATCCCCTTGCGTCTACTGTCGGCATGATAGAAGTCTTCAGCGGTCACTGGCGGTTTGCGATTGCCCTTGAGAACGTCGATCAGGGGCTCTACCGCTCGAGGGTTGCCTAGCTTCGCCAAACCGCCTGCAGCGTTTGCAACTCCGACCGCGGCCGAGTCTGTGATCGTCGCAGCATCATGGTCGCTCAATCGTTGGATAAGCACATCGACAGCGCGGGGGTCTCCAGTCCTGGCCAGGGGCCAGATGGCCTCTGGTTCTCCACCCTCGACCTCCTGCTTGAGTCGTTGGAACGCTCGCTCGCCACCGATTTCACCAAGTGCTCTGAACAACCGATAGGCATCCCCCGTTCTCCAATGCTCGCAGTGGTCGATCAGTTCAACCACGGCGTCCGTCCCACGGACGTCACCGTACTTGGCCAACTCTCTGACGGCGCAATCAGAGCCTTGCTCTGCCTCGCTGACCAAGAACTCGAATCCCTCGTCGGTGTTGAGTTCGCCCAACGCCTCGAACGCGTGACTTCGTACCTCCCAGTCATCGTCCCTCGTGGCAGCAATGAGCAGCTGCACCGCACGCGGATCTCCGAGCTTGCCCAACGCCGCGGCTGCATCAGCGCGGACTCTGGAGCTCTTTGGATCGCGGGAGGCGCGCGAGAGCGGCGTCAGAAGTCGTGGATCGCCAGACTCTGCCAAGCGTTCAAGCCCGTGGGAGAAGTCGTCCATTTCCACGATTTCCTTCCAGTTGACCTCACCGAGCTCTGCCAACGCTGTGGCGGCCGCCTCGCGCACGGGCGGCAAGAGCTCGTCGGACCCCCAACTGTCGACAAGCGCTTCAACAAGAGGCTCGATGGCACGGGCGTCACCGATCTCGCCCAGCGCTACTGCCGCGACATATCTCACCTCGCAGTTCGGATGCTTCAGTGCCTGAATGAGCGGTTCGACGACACGGGGATCGCGCAATCTTCCCAATGCCATCACCGCCGTTAGGTAGTTGATCCCGGCCGTGTTGCTCCGGAGTATTCGCAACAGTCTCTTGACTCGGCGCTCCTTGATCTTGGATCGCAGGCCCGAGAACATGGCCGGCCTCCTCTCCCATTGACTACCTCCAGGGAGAGGCCTCGAGGGAAGGGTTCGTTGTGGTCATCTCGGCGCGAGACTGCGGGTCGATCTCAGCGCCTGTAGCCTTGCCATCGCTTCGGACGTTGTCCGCCGAGGTGTCTCCGCCGGAAAGCGTCCAAAGTCCCGCGTCACATGGACCCGCTGAGATGAATCGGGGCTGCGTCCAATGTCTGGTAGAATCCGACGTAAGGCGATCGTGCGACGTGACATAGATCACGGGACGCAGCGAATTTCCATGGAAACTGAGCCGCTTGGGTTTCCCGGACCAGATCCAGGGTTAGTTTTCGGCGGCTGAAAAACTCATGGATCGCTCCAACTCTTTGGCCCGCATGGTAAACTGAGAAGTGTGGAGAATCGCGCAAATGGTTGATCCAAATGGAGCGCGAGACCGGGTTCGAACCGGCGACCCTCAGCTTGGGAAGAGACGACGACCCCGAGGAAGATCAATGACTTGCGCTCTAACCACCGGCATATCGCGGCACAGAGCGGCATATGGCGGCACCGGGGACGGCAGTCAACACCGGAAACGGCACCCAGGCGGCACCAGATGTGGGTACATGGGCGCACCCCCCACCCCCTGATGGGAGTGGGACTCCTTCGGCTGGTTCAGCCGAAAAACAAAACGGGCGCGCCAGCCTAGTCGGTTTTGAGCCAACTCAGCCCGCTGGCGCTTACCAAAATGATGTGGGCATCTACAAAAAGATGAAGGGGCATGGAATCACGTGAGATGGCGTCTACAACAAGCTATCGGCTCGAAGCTCCGTGATCGATTCCTGCCGATATCCCGTCTGCTTTCCTATTTTCCGGCCGTTAGCCCTCGACAGACGCGAACGAGAGTCGGGTCGTCGGGGTTGAGCTGCATCGCTTGACGACATGATCTGACGGCCTCATCCAAGCGACCGGCTTCGTAATAAGTCATGGCCAGGTTCAGATGCACAGAGTGATTCATTGGTTGAATCTGCCTGGCCTGTTCCAGCGTCAGGATGGCCGATTCGATGTCGTTGCGCTTGAGATAGATAGCGGCCAGGTTGACGCGCGCGTCGGGAGCCGCGGGGTCGAGTTCGATCGCGCGAATATAGTTCTCTATCGCCGGGGCCAAAAATCCCATCTGTTCGTAGGCCACGCCCAGATTGTTGAATCCGAGAGCATAAGAGTCGTCAGACTGCACTGACAGCTTGAATTCGGCGAAGGCAGACGGTAGGTCATTTCGCCTAACGTAAGCATTGCCAAGCATCAGATGATCCTCGGCCTCTATTCGCTCGGCGCGAAGCCCGAGAAGGTCGTGGTTACTCTCAGCCAAGAGCAGCACCAAGAGAACCAAGGTTAAAGCAAGTTTCTTCACGTCACGAATGCGAAACCAATGGATCATTCTCTGCACACCAAGCACCGCAAAGGGAATGAGAATGGGAATGACAGGCTGACGGAAACGGGCGCACACGAAAAAGAGCAATAACGTCGTCAGATAAGACCCAAGTACCAGGTAACAGAGAAGATATTTGCGCCAGTCACAAATCGTCGCGGCCAGGCCAACCAGGGCGAGAGGGAGCAAGAGGCCAAACGGGAAGTAAAATGGACGATTGAACATCAAGAGCCACATGACAGAGCTGTAATTCCGGGCGATATAGAGATTCTGGTTGTTCGGGATTTCGTATCCATTCATGAACAGCCGCGCCTTTTTCACAATTAGTGAAATGAAATGGAGACGACTCGCTTTGATCTCATCCCAGGCTCGGCCATACCAGTAACCCGAAACTTCGGACCGCTTGAGCTTGCGGTTGCTATCGGCCTCGGCGATCGAAATTGACTGGAGGTAACCACCCTCCCAGGTCTCATCGATGCCGGTCGTGGTGGCTGACCATCCACTCGCCTGCCGATTGTTTCCAAGAAAGAAATTGAAACCACCCTGCCACGAGATCAATACAAACTCACCGCTCGCGAGATAATTGCGGATCGTCACTGGCGCGATAATAACGACCGAGGTCAATCCGATGATCAGGTAGCTGCGTAAAGCAGCTGGCCAACCCAGCCTTGGTTTCAATTCCAGCCAAATCCATAGGAACAAGGCTGGACCCAAGAGCAGAATGTTCGGACGGGCGAGGCCCGCGAGTCCCAAAATGACTCCGACCAAGACAAAATTCCGAACATTCGGCGTTCTGGCGGTTCGGTAAAGCTGAAAGACCAAGAGCGTCGTAAAGAGAACCATTGCCGAAGTAATCAGCAGCGCGGCGTCGTAATACAGGAAGGTCGGATAAAATGCTGCGATTACTGCCGACCAGGATCCGATTGATCGCCCGAAAACTTCGGCTGCAAACAGGTAGACCAAGACGGGCAACAGTGCGCCCAACAGAATCTGAATGAAGCGCGCCCAGTACAACGAGCCTCCGGTGAGACCGGTTGTAGCCGCAAGAAAATACAAGTAGAAGGGGGCGCGGAAGAACGACTCGTTGCCGTAGCCAGCATCATTGATCCGCTGAGCCAACTCGACATGATAGTGTTCGTCCATGTCGGGATTGTCGAAAGTCGGGATCTCTGCGATCTGAAACAGGTAGATGAGGCGTATTGCGAAGGCAGCGGCAAAGATCAGAAGCAGCACCAACCATCCAGGGCGACTGCTTGGTCTGGCAAGAATCTCGCTCAAACTCATACGCAATTATATGGGTGTTCCAAATTCGCAGTGCAGACGAGTGTACGGGGCCTGATCACTTCGGGCAATTGGAACCATACGAGGTTGGCGAACATCCGGATCCGATGTGGCGTTTGCTGTACGTCGTAAAAGCTTTGGGGATCGAAAATTTTCCCACTCGCGTGGTCAAGCGATTCAATCATGTCGTGATAGAATTCAACGCGGCGTCTCAACGAGGGCGCTGCGACATCAAGGCTCGTCGGCGGAGGTGAAGTGAAAACCAGGGATCGAGACCTGGGGATGGATCGGCCCATCTGGCGCCGCGAATTCTTTAATGGAGCGCGAGACCGGGATCGAACCGGCGACCCTCAGCTTGGGAATGTGACGGCGACCGCGAAACTGCTCCGGTTTTCGTCTAGGGAGTGGAAATAGGGGTCTTTAAGGGCCGTTAAAACAACTCCTATGAGCCGAGATGCGCCTGGGGTTATTCCATAACCACGCGGTGATCTACAAGTAGATCCCTCGCTTGTCGGACGATCGGACCTGACGGGACTCGAACCCGTGTTGAATCGACGCAAGCCGCCGAAATCATATGATTCCAAGTAGCCGATTCTTGTCGCCTACTTGTCGCCAAGGCGAAATCCGGGCTGGCGCGGCCCTGATGTCACTTGTGCAAGCCGCCCCGCATGCGATTCGCAGCTAACCGAGCCGCAATCCCCCAGCACGCCGTCGGTAGAGCACGCCCAGCAAGCCGATCCCTGCGACGAGCATCAGCCAGCTCGCGGGTTCCGGCACTGGATCCGGTTCCGGGTCGAGCGGATCCAGCGGGTCCGTCCCCATCAGAAGCACTTCTTGGCCGTCGTCAAAACCGTCCCCGTCGGTATCCGGGTTTAGAGCGTCGGTTCCGATGGCTGCCTCCTCTACGTCGAGCAGCGCATCACCGTCCATGTCAGGAACCGTGCGCACGGCATCGCAGCCCTCGAAGGGTGTGCCGTCGAGCAGCTCGCCGGTGACGCACGCCTCCATGTCGCCAAACGCGCTGCCGGTTTCCAGCGTGGAGTCGTTCACGTCCTCAGCGGGTCCGCCGACCCTAAGCCTGCCTCCTTGAGTCGAGCTTCCCTAGAGCCCAGTCAGCTTCTTCTTCGATCTCGTTCGGCTGGGACTTCGTCAGATTTTGCACTTCTGCGATTGCGCGTGAATCCCCAAGTTCGCCCAGCGCTTTGATCACGCGCAGCAACATCCCCTTGCGTCTACTGTCGGCATGATAGAAGTCTTCAGCGGTCACTGGCGGTTTGCGATTGCCCTTGAGAACGTCGATCAGGGGCTCTACCGCTCGAGGGTTGCCTAGCTTCGCCAAACCGCCTGCAGCGTTTGCAACTCCGACCGCGGCCGAGTCTG
>PVMK01182859.1_pt1 | contig 11245 bp, 13 predicted proteins | sample 1853481 | NCBI WGS metagenome assembly PVMK01 (sample SAMN08533507, study PRJNA380276) | Marine sediment metagenome, whole genome shotgun sequencing project. | reverse complement strand
TCCAAGCAAGTAAATAGGTCGGCTTATCTCGCGAGAGTTCGTCAAGTCTCTTTTGTCCTTCAGATTCTAATATTATCGAACCAACAACCTTGAACTTTATATAGACCGATGGGTCATCCGTCTCCTCATAGCCCAGGGCCACCTCATGTGATGAGAGCGAGGTGCCGCATCTGGGGCAGTGGGGTGTTACCCGATATCCCTGGTATATAAGCCCTTTATCCCAGAGTTGCCTGACCACCCACCAGCAGGACTCTATATAGCCGTTATCCAGCGTGATATATGGGTGCTCCATATCCACCCAGAAGCCGATGCGCTCCGTGAGCTCATCCCACTCCTTGACATAGCGGAACACGCTCTCGCGGCAGCGCGCGTTGAACTGGGCAACTCCGTAGGTCTCGATATCATCCTTGGATGAAAAACCAAGCTCCTGCTCGACCGATAGCTCTACGGGGAGCCCATGGGTATCCCAGCCCGCCTTGCGCGGTGCGCAGTATCCCTTCATCGTCTTGTAGCGGGGAATGGCATCCTTGAACACCCTCGACAGGACATGGTGCACCCCGGGGCTGGCATTAGCGGTAGGCGGCCCCTCATAGAGACGGAAGAGGTTTTCGCTGTTTCGCTCTGCAACGCTCCTCTCGAATATATGCTTTTCCTTCCAGAAGAGAAGGATGTGCTTCTCAATCTCAGTAAAACTCACCTTGCCCGGCACTGGCTTAAACATTTTATCGCCCCTTCTCTTTATCTATCTTATACTATACAAACTATACAAATAAAATAACTTTTAGTCAGTAGCAAGACATGTCTCTACCCCAGGATTGCGAGTGGCAATATAAAAAGCCCGTCCCTAAGGGACGAGCTTAATGCCCGCGGTACCACCCTGATTCCCCGCTAACGGGGCCCTCATCAAACCCCGCCACGCGGGGTTCGTCTGGATAACGGCTGACGAGGCCGTCTAAGCCTACTGACGAATAAAACTATCGCGTTCGGTTAGCAGCTCGGGAGGGATTTTCAGAAGACTGGGCGCATCTGCTCTCACCATACCAGACTCGCTAAGCACCTTCCCCCTCTTACTCTTCTCCGTCTTCGCCTATTCACCCTTTTTTAGATTGCTGAAATGGCCTCAATAATCCGGCTGGCTAAGTCAAGGTTCAAACTAGTCCCCTTTATGGATGGTCACCTTGCGGTCATCGCCCTCGCCGATACTCTGCGTGGTCACCCCCGGGTAATCCCGTAGTGCCAGGTGAATGATACGGCGCTCGCTAGCGGGCATCGGTTCCAGGGGTACCGGCTGCCCGGTGACCATGACGCGCTCTGCAATGCGCCATGCTAGATTCTTAAGCGCCTCCTCTCGGCGCTCCCGATAACCTGCCACATCGATAGTTATCGGCACATGAGCCTTTAATCGATGGCCCACCATAAGATAGACCAGGTATTGCAGTGAATATAGGTCTGACCCCTTCTCCCAATAAGAATACCCAGGTCCTCGCCATTTATGTCCAGGCGACAATGGCACGCCCCTCCTCGGATGGCTCCTTTTCCTCGACAGAGGCGGAGACCTGCATCAGGAAAGAAGCTCCTCCAGTACCTCCTTAGCCAGGGTAGCGGCCGCCTGCCTTACCTCTTCAGGTTGACGCCTGAATACCCTGACTGCCGCCTCCTCACCGCCAAAACCTAGAAAACCAGACTTGCCCTCCTTTAGGACGACCACCTCAACCTCGTCATGGCTTGCGCCGAGTTTTTCTAGTGCCAGCGCGACGGCTTCTTCTACGGTCTTTCCGCTTGTCTCGAGACTTTCCATGAGTTACCCTTTCTTGTTCTTCCGCGCCTTCGGCAGCCAGCTTTTCCTCCAGCGCCGCACTCTCAGGTGTTTCAACCTGTGCTGCCGGCGCTTTGGGGGCTCTCACGAAGAGCGAGCCCCACCCGGTAATGAAATACTGCGTTATGATGCCAATAATATTGGATACTATCCAGAATAGCGCCAGCCCGCTGGGGAAGGCGAGTGTAAGAAAGCCAAACATCAGGGGCATCATCCAGATCATCATTTTGTTCGTTGACTGCTGCTGCGGGTCCGCTGTGGGCACGGTGGACATCTTCTGCAGCACAAACATCGAGGCCGCAACCAGAACGGGCAGGACGAAATACCCATTGGGGGGCACATCAGGCAGGGCCCAGGTTGAGCCAGAGGAAATATGGGTTCAGGGGAACCGCAGTAAAAATTGACGATACAGAATAGAGCTTATCGGAGAGCCCTATAGGGCTTCAGGGGTTGCCGCCAGCGCCCCGAGGATCGACCGGTAGAGAGCGATCCAAATGGGAAGCTGAATGAGCATTGGCAACAGGCAACCCATCGGGTTTACCCCGCTCTCCTTATAGAGCTTCGCTGTCTCCTGCCGTAGCTTCTGTGCGTCCTTGCCGAACTTCTTCTGCAGCTCCTTCATCTTTGGCTGCAATGTGGACATCGCCTTGGTAGAGCGCTGCTGCCTCAAGGTAAGGGGCGTCATCAGCAGGCGCACAATGATGGTCAGGACAATAATCGCGATGCCAAAGTTGTTGAAGAACAAATTGTCTAGCAGGATCAGGAAATTGAGGAACGGGTCGAGCAGGACGAGATTGAAGGCGTCGATAAGCCCATATGTGAGTGAAAGGACGACCAGCGCGGCGGCGGCGAGGATTAATATGAGGCGGTTTCTACTCATTTTCATTTAGGATAACTCTCTAACCTGCTCAATCAAGAGTGGAAACGCTCCATATCTGCCCTGCCGTCCAACGCACCCAAAGAGTAGAGTTTGCTATTCTGCTGATCATGAACATAGACCTCGCCGTCCCGCAGCGATACAGGGGGGCGCGCATAGGGCCGAAGTAATCCTCTCCATGGGGGTAAGTCCAAATTCCATTCCCATTGGTGGCATTCAAGGCATGGACCTTACCGTCATTGGAGCCAAAGAAAACCAGCTCGCCAAGCATGGCGGGGTCACCGCTGACCGGTCCCCCTGTTTCGTAGTCCCATTTTAGCTCCCCACTTTCGGCATCGAGGGCATAAACACGATTATCCAGGCAGCCGACAATGATAGTGTCATCGTAGGCTAACGCCTTGCCCCAAAACCAGTCGCCTGCCGCGAAGGGAACAAAGCCTTCTTTCGCCTGCCCCGTGCTTGCGTCAACGGCATGGAATTTGCGGTCGAAGGAGCCAAAATAGATGGTTCCATTATGAATGAGCGGTGAGGCGGTGATGGTCCCTCCTGCTTCGAATTCCCAGACCGGCGTGCCAACAGCGGCATCCATGGCATGGAGTTTATTGTCAAAGGAGCCGACATAAACCACGCCTTCATGAACCAGAGGTGTAGACCAGATCTGGTCCCCGGTGACGTAGGGGGAGTCCCATGCTGGCTTTCCAGTAGCGGCATCAATAGCATAAAGATTACCGTCGGAGGAGCCAATATAGAGGATGCCGTCGGCGACAACCGGGCTGCCCACAATGCTACCCGATGACGCCCTCGTCGGGATAGTCCCACTCCCCGCTAACTGTTGGGGGAAAGAATGTCCCGCTATGCGGCTCGATGAATTGAGGGCGTAGACCGTGCCATCATAGTCCCCAAAATAGACCGAGCCATTGAGCAACAAAAGTAGTGCTGTAGATGGCCGATCCCGCTGCCGAGGAACATGAAAGGAAGCCGCCGCCTTCGCCGGCGCCAAGCCCTGGTTCGCCCTTTGCCGGAAACTGCCACCGCTCCGTCGCATACTTGCCACCGCTAACACTCTATCAGAGTATAGCTGATGACCTTGCCCCCGGCGGTACCCACATAGAGGAAATCACCCTCCACCGCAGGTCCTGACCATCCTGTAGGCTGTTGGTTTAGCCCGATACACCCCGAAAGGAGCAGGCAGCCACCTATAAATAAAGACAAATAAGACAAAAACCTTTGGTTTCATTACAAAAACCTCTTGCGCGGAACTAACGGCATCAAGGCACCGGGTCAAACCCGCCGGGATTAAAGGGATGGCAACGGGCGAGCCGCTTCGCCCCTATGCAAATACCCTTCGCCAGCCCGTACTTTTGAATTGCCTCATAGGTATACTGAGAGCAAGTGGGCATAAAACGGCAGGAGTGAGGTGTCACCTGGGAAATGGTCACCTGATAACCGCTGATTAACCCTAAGGCAATCCTCTTCATCTTTCCCCGCTACCTAAAAACTTCGCCCGAGCCAGCAATTCCTCCGTCGCTTCACTCAGGGTATGATAATCGGTTTCAGTAGCCGCCTGGCGGGCGATGAGTACCATATCCCAGCCCCCCTTCATCGGAACTTGCCGTACCACCTCCCGAAGCCGCCGCCTCACCCGATTGCGCACTACCGCCCCTCCCAATCGCTTCCCCACGGCAAACCCACAGCGGCTCGATCCCAAGCTGTTGGGTAATGCCCGCAGAACTACTCATATTATTAGCCCAGGACTTGCCGTCAGTGAAAACAGCCTCGAAATCCCTTGTGCTGGCAAGCCGCTCTGTTTTCACCATCAAGTCACCGTGAGCCGCCAGCGGCCCCTGAGCCTCCTCCTCCGCAGCACCTCGCGACCACCTCGAGTGCTCATGCGTGCTAGAAACCCGTGCTTCCGCTTTCTCGGTATCCTCTTTGGTTGATAGGTCCTCTTCGGCATGGTACGATTATACTTCACCCTGATAGGGGTGTCAAACGATTCTTACTTACTGATATCGTTCAGATAGATAGGTGATACCCTATTGTAATGCGACTGCTGAACAAGAGGTGCAGGATACTTCCTGCCGGGAGTCTGGGGGTGTCCCCCAGCTTTAAAAAATCCCCCAAGCATGGGGGATTAGGGGGTTGATTGAGGCAATTCCAGCAGTCTCGTAATAATATAGCGCTCTTTTACGCGTCATTGCGAGGCACGAAGTGCCGAAGCGACCCCGATATATCTGGGAATTCACATTTATGGCTCCTAATGCTAATAATTTGCGGTTTAAATGGGGGACAATGGATTAGCGATGGTGTCACTAATGTACTGTCGATGAATACACTTAGTAGACACGCATACCGCGTGAGTTGTATAATATGGTCAGCTTTGTCTCAGGGAGGTAGAAGTGAACCGAGAGGAATTTAAGGTTAGCCGTAGGGATATTCTGGGAAAGAAGGTAAGGTTTCTTCGCAGGGAAGGCTTGACCCCGGTTAACCTCTACGGTCCAAATATTGAATCCCTCCCCCTACAGGTAGAGACATCGCTGCTGAAACGCCTTATTGCTAAGGCAGGCGTGAACGCCCTGATTAACCTTAAAGTCGATTCGGCAAGGAAGCCACGAATGGTGATGATCCGCGATATTAAGCGCGATCCCTTAACCCAGGAACTGCTCCATGTGGACTTTTTCCAGGTAGAGATGACCCATAAGGTAAAGGCTGAGGTACCACTACTCTTCATCGGCGAGGCTCCTGCGGCGAAGAGCAGCCGCGTCATGTTGATCGAGAACTTGACCACGCTCCATTTGGAAGCCCTGCCCGCTGACCTGCCACGAAATATCGAGGTGGACCTCTCCGTGCTTGAAGAGATCGGCCAGGCGATTCATGTGCGGGACATACAGGTGGATGAAGGAATTGAAGTGCTCACCGAAGCCGGCCACGTGGTGGTCAAGGTAATGGAAGCCCGCGTTGAAGAGGTTGAGGCCGAAGTTGAGGCTGAGGCTGAGGGTACAGCGGAATCCGAAGAAGACTAGTATCTAGAGACCGCTGAAAAGAGGTGCGGGATACTTCCTGACCGCTGGGGGGTCCCCCAGTTTAAAAGTCCCCCAAGATTGAGGGATATAGGGGGTTGATTAAGAGTATTTCATCAGTCTCGTATGTATCGGTAACTGATTTACAATGGCGGGGCCTCAATTACTCAATGACACCACTTAGCTACCCCACGCACCTTTCACAAGTATAGCTGCTGGACTACTAGCCCACCTTTTCTGTTTATTTCGAATTGGGGAGCAGCACCCCGATGAAATCCCTTTGCCCCCTGAGGAACTCCTCGGCATCCATCTCGCTTCTCCCCTCAAGCTGAAGCCGGAGCAGACTGAGTATCCCTTCCCCGCATTTCACCCCAACCTCCCCCCTGCCAAGAGATATTACTCTCCCTGTCTCACCTCGCTCTCCAGACAAGGGGATGCCCTCCACTATCTTGAGCATCTTCCCCTGCCATGTGGTGTAGCAACCCGGCCAAGGGTAGAAAGCGCGCACCCGCCGCCATATATCGAGGGCGGGGAGCTGCCAATCGATCTCACCCTCCTTCTTAGAGAGAAGCTTGGAATAGGTGGCATCCTCCTCTCTTTGCGTTTGAGGGACAAGTGAGCGGGAAAACCAGGGGGGCAGTGTTTCCATTAAAAGATGGGCGGCAATCTTGGCAAGCTTTGTGGTAAGTGATCCCGTGGTATCCACAGGAGTGATATCCACCCTCCGCTGGGCGAGGATCGGGCCGCTGTCAATACGCTGGTTCACCAGCATGATGGTGGCCCCGGTATACTCATCGCCGGAGAGGATGGCCGCCGGGATCGGGGTAGGACCGCGATACCTGGGGAGTAGAGAGGGGTGAAGGTTGATACAACCGAATGTTGGTATAGCGAGAACTTGGGGTGGTAGGATATGGCCAAAGGCCGCCACCACAATCACATCGGGATTGAGCTGGTCCAAAGATGCGATAGTACCAGCCTCGGCAAAGCTTTGCACCTGGCGCACCTCAAGTCCATGTTCCAGAGCCACCCGTTTTACGGCGGTTAGGGAAGCTATTCGCCCACGACCCACAGGCTTATCCGGCTGCGTGTAGACAGCAACCACGTCATATTCGCTGGAGATAAGCTCCTTTAGGGCCGGTACGGCGAACTCGGGAGAGCCCATAAAAACGATGTTCATTTTGCTAGCTACATTCTATCACGTGGGTCATTATCGGGCAAAAAGTCGCCTTGAAACTGGTGCAAAACTGGTGCAAAAAACTATTGACCAGAGGCATGTTTTTTTGGTACTGTTTCTGACGCAACCCCCGGCAGCTCCTGTCGCAGTCGATTATTGAAAACTGCGAGGCTCCAGTTACTAAATATTATCAGGGTGACCCTCGTCGAATCGGGGACATCACTGACCTTGTGATTACGGAAGTGCCTGTGCTACTTTGGATTATTAAATAAGGAGTATGAAGAATATGCTGGTTAAGGAATCTGCTGGGGGAATCTGGGAGGCCGTTCTTGGCGAGCTTCAGCTACAGGTCAATAGAACAAATTTCGACACCTGGCTCAAAGACACCGTCGGCTTAAGTTATGAGGGCGATAAATTCGTCGTTGGTGTACCGTCCCCTTTTGCCGTCGAGTGGCTTGAGAAAAGGCTGATCTCGCTAATCGAGAAGACCCTCATCGGAGTCATAGGGGATAGGGTCAATATCTGTTTTCAAATTCAAGAGCAAAGCACCCGATCAAAGCCCAGGGGGAATGGCAAATCCTCTGCCAGCGTAAATCACCGGAAGATAGGGTCAAATACGTTCAATCCCAAGTACACCTTCGACTCGTTTATCGTGGGCACCTGCAATCGTCTAGCCCATGCAGCTGCTATGGGGGTCGCAGAAAAGCCGGGGCATGTGTATAACCCGCTATTTATTTACGGCGGCGTCGGGCTGGGAAAGACCCACCTGCTGCATGCTATAGGACGCTGCGTCACTGACTCAAAACTTCGCGTACTATACGTGAGCACCGAGCAGTTTACTAATGAGTTCATCAAGGCGATCCGTGAGCGGAAGACCGAGGAGTTCCGCAGTAAGTATCGCAGCGTGGATGTCCTATTAATCGATGACATCCAATTTATCATCGGGAAAGAGCAGACACAGGAGGGCTTCTTTCATACCTTTAACGACCTTCACAATGGCAGCCGCCAGATAGTAATAACTAGCGATCGCCCCCCCAAATCCATGCCCCTGCTTGAGGACCGATTGCGTTCGCGTTTTGCATGGGGGCTGGTCGCCGACGTACAGTCACCTGAACTTGAGACTCGCCTCGCCATCCTTCAAGCGAAGTCAGAGGAAAACGAGATATCAGTACCTCAAGACGTGCTGGATTTCATTGCCCGCAAGGTACAAAAGAGCATTCGCGAGCTTGAAGGGTCGCTCAACCGCATCGTCGCCTTTTCTCGGCTTACCAAAGCGCCCCTCACCCTTGAACTGGCAGAGAAAGCGCTCGCCGAGTTCCCCGATACGGCGCCCCGTCGGGCTCTATCCCCTCCATTAATCATCACCAATGTTGCCAAATACTTTGACCTTGAACCAGAGGCGCTGATCGGTAAGCGCAGGGATAAGCCAACTGCATTAGCACGCCATGTCGCCATCTATCTTATAAGGGAGGAGACCCAGTGCTCTTTTAATGAGATTGGCAGAGAGCTGGGTAATCGAGATCACTCCTCCGTCCTCCGCGGCTATGATAAGATCGCGCTCGAGATAAATACCCGTCCTCAACTGCGTCACGATGTGATTGAGATCAGGGAAGGGCTCACCACGAGAGGTAAGGGCTGAAGGTATTTTAGCTTTAACAGAACATAATAACGGTGCATAAGTAGTTGAATTCAGTGCAAAACCTCCTTCTATGGTGCAAAAGTATCAGTTCTTTATGTTAATTTCCCCCTCTCGAAAATAGTGCTTAACTTTTTACACACAAACCCTTATTATTAGCACATGCCCTGCACCGAGTATGCACCATGTTTGCCCTTCAGGTTATATCTAATTTCTCAACACTCTCAATTCTCTGCACCGCTACTTATTATTATTATTCTTGAATAAATATTTTTTAATTAGTAATATAATAAGTAATAAGAAGGAGCTGGTAAAAAAGGTGTATATCATTATAATCTGGGGTTGGGTGTCTGGAAGTATGAGGAAGCTGGAGCTTCCACTCAAACAGCGGATAGAACTGATGCTTTGGGCTTCCCTGCACTGTGAGAGGCACGACCCAGCACCGTCATTGCGAGGACCCCGACCTGTCGGGTGGCGAAGCAATATAAGGGATAGTATACATACAGAGACCGATGAAAAAGAGGTGCAGGATACTTCCTGCCGGGGGTCTGGGGGTGCCCCCCAGCGTAAAAAGCCCCCCAAGATTGGGGGATTAGGGGGTTGATTGACACTAATTCAGCAGTCTTAATAAGAACAGGTGACTGTATTGATTGATAAAGCCGATATCTACGTTAGAGCGGGAGATGGCGGCAATGGCATTATCAGCTTTCGCCGGGAGAAGTATGTTCCTTATGGTGGTCCCGATGGCGGAGACGGGGGCCATGGCAGCAGTATTTTCGTTGTTGCAGATAGAGGCATGAATACGCTTCTTAAGTATTATCAGGGGAGAAGGCAGTTTACTGCGGAACGGGGTGAAAATGGCGCAGGCCGGAAAAGGCATGGCAAGAATGGCAGTGACCTCAATATCAAGGTACCCAAGGGTACGCTCATTTATAAAGAGCGCGAAGGTGAAAGGGAATTGCTGGTAGACATGGCAGTGGATGGGCAACGGGTTATGGTAGCGCGAGGGGGGGCGTGGCGGTTATGGAAATACCCGTTTTGCCACTCCGGTCAATCAGGCACCACGCATTGCCCAAAAGGGGGAGATAGGGGAAGAGGCCTCGCTGATTCTCGAACTGAAACTGATTGCCGACGTCGGGATCATCGGCCAACCCAGCGTGGGCAAGTCCACTCTCCTTGCAGCGGCATCTGCTGCGCGGCCGAAAATCGCCGCCTATCCTTTTACCACTACAGAGCCAATTCTGGGTGTGGTAGATGTAGGATACAACTCCTTTGTGCTTGCCGAGATCCCCGGGCTTATCGAGGGGGCGCACCTAGGCCTGGGACTGGGGCATGATTTCCTGCGTCATGCCGAGCGTACCAGGGTACTTATTCATCTACTGGATGGCAGTTCGGCTAACCCGCGTGCCGACATGAACCAGATCAATGAGGAATTGGCCCTGTTCAATCCGGTGCTCGCGTCGAAGACGCAGCTGGTGGCGATTAACAAGATCGATCTACCGGATGTCCTTGAGCGCATCCCCGAATTGGAAAAGGAGCTTGGAAACGGAGAAGCGCCCCTCTTCTTCATCTCTGCGGCGACAACCGAGGGAGTTTCGCAGTTAATGGCGAAGGCATGTGAGATGCTGGACAGCATTGGCACGCCTAAGCCTGTAGAGGCGATAACAGTATTTCGTCCCCAGCCGAGGAAAGAGAGGGTTACTGTTTCCATGAAGGGGGAAGTCTTCATTGTCTCATCATCCAGGGCGGAAAAGCTATTATCCAGGATGGATCTGCAGAACCCGGAGGCGCGGGCCTATATCAGGAAGCAATTCACCAGGATGGGGGTAGCCAAGGCCCTTAAAAATGTTGGGGTGAAACCGGGAGACACGGTCCGGTTCGGCAAGGTAGAGATGAAATGGGATTGATTTCAAAAGTACAGAATATCGGTGTGCTGGGCGGAACCTTCGACCCGATCCACAACGGTCACCTCATTATCGCCGAGGAGGCCAGGCTTAAATTGGGGCTGGAGCGGGTGATCTTCGTCCCCGCCGGCGAGCCCTGGCTCAAAGAGTATAGGGACATTTCCCCAGGGGAGGATCGCATAGCGATGATCAAGCTTGCTATCGTCTCCAACCCTTACTTTCACGCATCGAGCATTGATTTAAGGCGTGCTGGCCCGACCTACACCGTGGATACCCTTACAGATTTAAGACGTGAGCTTGGCGAGGAGGCAAATCTTTACTTCATCCTCGGCCTGGATGCCGTAGGGGAGATTCTCAGTTGGAGGAAGCCGGAGGATATAATTGCCATGTGCCGATTGGTTGGGGCGAAGCGCCCCGGATATCGTGCCATCGACCTGAAGCATCTGGATCGGAACATCCCCGGAATCGCCCTGCGATTCACTATCCTTAACAATCCGCTGATCGACATAAGCTCTTCCGTTATAAGGCAGCGTGTTGCCCGAGATCTCCCCATCACAGGCCTAGTTCCCAATACAGTGGAGCTTTATATCAGGGAGAAGGGGCTATATTCATAGGGAGAGCTGAAAAAGAGATGCCCCGATACAATCAGGTCTGGGGGGTAAGGTGAATAAAATATGTGGGTCGGATATAGTATCCCCCGATCTATCGGGCTCCCCCAGCATAAAAACTCAAGGCTGGGGTATTTGGAGGTTGATTCTCTGTCATTCCTAACTTGTTTTAGAATCTCAAGGTTAATACACTGAAACAAGGGATGCTGA
>PVMK01153889.1_pt1 | contig 11246 bp, 13 predicted proteins | sample 1853481 | NCBI WGS metagenome assembly PVMK01 (sample SAMN08533507, study PRJNA380276) | Marine sediment metagenome, whole genome shotgun sequencing project. | reverse complement strand
ATGGTGGTCGATGACTCCATCACCATGCGCAAAGTGACATCCAGGGTGTTGGAAAACCATTCCATCGAAGTGATGACGGCCATTGATGGACTGGATGCCATCGAAAAATTACACGAGCGGGTTCCCGACCTGATGTTGCTGGATATTGAAATGCCACGCATGGATGGTTATGAACTGGCCCAGCACATCCGCTCCGATGCCCGCCTGCGCCATGTGCCCATCGTGATGATCACCTCGCGCTCCGGTCAAAAGCACCGCAAGAAGGCGCGGGACGCCGGCGCCAATGCCTACCTGACCAAGCCCTACCAGGAAGCCGACCTGGTCGCGCAGGTCGGGAAATGCTGGACATGGAACTGGTCATGCGGAGGTCCGATTGACATGGCGAAAAAAGCTAAAAAAGGAAAGTGGCCAGGCAGGTCGTGAAGAAAAAAAAGAAAGTGGTACAAAAGGCGGATAGCGTCTCCGACGCCCGATCTGGAAGAAACAGAGTATCGGGCAAAAAGACGGCCAGGAAAGTGCTGCGGAAAACGGGCAAAAGCCGGTCATACATTGCATGCTTGCACCAACAGAGGAGGACGAGCTGCTGCTGCCGACCAGCGTCCTTGCCGAAGTCGTGGATTATCAACAACCTTCTCCCATGGTTGACGCGCCGCCCTGGCTGATCGGCCAAATCGAATGGGAAAAAAGACAGGTGCCGGTTTTCAGCTTTTATGCTTTGATCAATGGCGGCGATCCGGGAGAAATATCGTCCCGGTCGAGAATCATGGTGATCAAGTCACTGTCCGGGTCAGGCCGCGTGCCCTACCTGGGCGTTCTGCTCAGCGACTTACCCCGCATGACCAATGTACAGGAATCCGACCTGGAACAAACAGGCGACAAAAGCAAAGCACTGGGTGTGTTCAGCCGAATCACGCTGGAAGACCAGGACGCCATCGTCCCCGACCTGGATCGCCTGACACACCTGATCACCCACGCCACCTACGGCGCCCTCCCCATAACCCAACTCGACGATTAGTCCGCCTTGGTGCACTATGCAAGCAGAGACACGGAGCTGAATGATGAAATTCCTGTTGAAATTGATCGTTGTACTCGGAATAGTCCTGCTGCTGGCCGGGGTCTTTGCCTGGCAAGCACCGGCCGAATGGCTCGTGGAAAGAGCCGCGCTGCCACGCCACCACATCCAGTATTCCCGTTTATCAGGCACGGCGTGGAACGGTGTAGCGCATGATGCCAGGTGGCGTGATCTTTTGCTGGGTGACGTTCATTGGGACTTCAATGAGCTGAGCCAGATTTCGCCCCCTTTCACCACCTGGCGGTTTAAGGGCGATGGTCTGGACTACCAGCTTTCCTTGCTGGCCGATTTCGAGCGTGATTCCCTCCGGCGCCTGCGCTTTGTCCAGGGAGAAATTCCTGCTGGCTGGGTGGACCTGAGCGAGTTGGTTCCGTTGCTTTTCCTTGGTGGGCGCCTGGCCGTAAACCTTGACTACCTGGAATTCAAGTGGGGGCCACGCGGGCTGGCGGTGGGATCCATTCAATGGAACAACGCGGCTTTTACCGGGCTGTTCGAAGAGAAACTGGGTAACATCATCATCAATTTCGAATGGGTCGATGGCGCTACACAGGTGTACTTCCATTCGGAACAAGTCAGAAACATCATGCTTGAAGGCGAAGCCAGCCTGACGGCCGGCCGCTACGATGTATTGTTGATTCTGCACACAACGGATAAGAAACGCTACGTGATTGAAGAACTGGCCGACCTGGGTGAGATTAAGGCAGACGGAAGCCTGCACATTGAGCTGTCAGGAAAAATGCGACGGTGAACCCATTTCTGCGGGCCGCACTTTCAGCGGCAAAGGCCGCCGCGGAAGACATCATGTGTTACTACCGCGGGGATTTTGAAATAGAACTCAAACCCGACCAGACCCCGGTTACCGTTGCAGACCGCAGGGCCGAGGAGATCATCAGTGGAATCCTGCTCGATGCGTTTCCAGATCATGGTTTCTATGGCGAGGAAAGTGGCAAACAGCAGGCGGACGCAGACTACCTGTGGCTGGTCGATCCCATTGACGGCACCAAGAGTTTCGTCGGCGGATACGGCATGTTCTCCACGCAAATCGCCCTGATGCACCGGGGTGAACTGGTACTGGGTGTCTCATCTGCCCCCGGCCCATGGTGAACTGGCATGGGCCATGCATGGAACCGGAGCAGAGTTGGACGGTGTGCCGGTTCATGTCCGCGACATTTCCACCCTGGCGGATGCCTCTGTATCCACCGGCAACCTGCGATCCCTGGCCCGCTCCGGCAAGTGGGCAAACCTGGGCAGAATCACTGCGCAAGTCAACCGGATACGTGGCTACGGCGATTATTATCACTATCACCGCCTGGCCGCCGGTCAACTGGATGCGGTCATCGAGTCAGACGTAAACATCCTGGACATCGCTGCGCTCTACGTGATCGTCACGGAGGCCGGAGGCCTGTTCACAGACCTGCAAGGCCAGCCGGTTGGCCTGGATACCACTTCTGTGCTGGCCGCCACACCGGGGCTGCATCCACTGCTGCTGGAAATGCTGAATGACTGACCCGAGACTCCCAAAAATCCTGGACAGCCGCTGGCGTGCACCCGGTGACACGTTCAAAATCCAGGAACTGGACCTGGAGTTCTCCAATGGAGTACGCCGGACCTACCAGAGGATGAGTCCCCGCGGGCTGGGCGCCGTTATCATCGTACCCATGAAGGACGAGCACACCGTGTTGCTGGTGCGGGAGTATGCCGCCGGGCTTCACCAGTATGAAATCGGCCTGCCCAAGGGCCGCCTGGAGAAAGGGGAATCCGTGCTGGCGGGTGCACAGCGGGAAATGAAAGAAGAGATCGGTTTCGGCGCCAGGCGCCTGCAAATTCTGACCACCCTGAGCCTGGCGCCCGGCTACATGACCCACATCACGCACATCGTTCTGGCCCGTGACCTGTACCCGGAAAAACTGGAGGGCGACGAACCGGAGGAACTGGAAGTCGTTCCATGGCCGATCGCAGACTTGCGTACACTGACCGCACGCGAGGACTGCACCGAGGGCCGGACCATCGCCGCGCTCTATATCGCCCGTGATTTTATGGACGCAGAAAATTCATGATAAGCACCGCTGAACTGGAAGCCATCGCAGCCGACATCCGGGAGATCAGCCACCGTGCCGGCAGGGCCATCCTTGATGTCTACGAGCAGGATTTTTCGGTAAGCCACAAAAAGGATGATTCGCCCCTGACCCAGGCGGATCTGGCCAGTCACACCATCACTTGCGATGCCCTCGCCTCACTGACCCCGGATATTCCGTTGCTGTCGGAAGAATCGACCGAAATTGATTTCGCGACCCGCTCCGGATGGAGCCAGTACTGGCTGATCGATCCACTGGACGGCACCCGGGAATTCGTCAATCGCAACGGTGAATTCACAGTCAACATCGCACTGATCAGCAACCACGTTCCCGTCTTTGGCGTCGTCTACGTACCCGTCACTGGCGTGACCTATACCGGTATCGAAAAACACGGTGCAAGCCGTCAGGATCCCGGCCAGGCGCCGGTGTGCATTCGCGTCCGCCAACCCTGCGCCGACCAGGTGGTCGTGGTCGGAAGCCGTTCCCACGCCAACCCAGAACTCCTGCGCCACCTGGCCGCCATTGGAGACTACCAACTGGTCAGCATGGGCAGTTCGCTGAAATTTTGTCTGCTGGCCGAGGGAAAAGCCGATTTTTACCCCAGGCTGGGGCCCACTTCCGAATGGGATACGGCCGCCGCCCATGCTGTTGTAAATGCTGCCGGCGGGCAGATCATTACCCTGGATGGCGAACCACTCCAGTACAACCGCAAAGATTCCCTGCTCAACCCCGAATTCCTCGTCATAGCCGACCAAAGCCGGGACTGGCTTACGCCTTTTAGCAATTATCAAAGTTGATTGATTTTTTCCGCAGGACATACGCTAGCGCGAAGCCACTGGTGTTGTGCCAAATCGCCCAAAACCCGGCGACGGTCAGCATGCCCGCATCCGCGTTGAACTGACTGCCGATGATCGCCACGACCAGGGCTGCATTCTGCATGCCGGTTTCAAATTACAGTGCCTTTTTTTTCCGGGCAGTGGCTATATCCCTGAGCAGGCCGTTGGCGACCAGGTAGTCGATCAGGGTGATTACAAACAGTGGGTTACCATCGGTCTGCTCAATAACCAGATCCGTCAACGAGATGATTGAGTCGAGTTTGTCAAATCGCGAGGTGAGATACTCAGCCACCGCGGTGCGCCCGAGCAACTCCAAACTGCCGATACTAGCGGAAAGATTCATAGAAGTGTCAGCATTACTTCAAGACTTTTTATCTGGCACAATAAATAATCAACGGCGTAATTATTCCCATCGTGGTTGATATCGCCACTTCTCTCTCCATTCGAACTGGCGACTTAATCAGAGACGCCCCGGGTGATGCTATGACAGGCCGCAAGATGAATCGTCGGGAGGTGCTGCTGGTGTTGGCCACGATCGGCTTCGCCGGCGCTGGTTTTCGATATTGGCCGGAAGACGGTTTCCGGAACCCTTGCCCGGACGAACCCTTGCCACAGGCGCTGCTCGATCATCCGCTGTTGCAGTCAGCCTGGGACGGAATAGATCCCACCCGGTTCTGGGACTGTCATGTGCATCTTATCGGAAGTGGTGATGGTGGTTCGGGGGCCTGGATGAACCCGCAAATGCAAAGCCTTGCGCACCCGGTTCAATGGCTGCAACGTGCTTTTTATCTCAATGGGAGCTGTACCCTCGACGTCGGCCGGTCTGACCAGCATTTCATTGAACGCCTCGTTTGGCTCCATGATCAATTGCCTGCTGGTGTAAAGCTGATGTTACTGGCATTTGACTACAACCATGACGAGGAAGGTGAGCGCCGCCTGGAAGCCAGCGCCTTCTACACTCCCAATGCCTATGCCGCGTCCATCGTGCGGCTATATCCCAAGCGCTTCGAATGGATTGCTTCAATCCACCCCTACCGCAGTGACGCCATTGTGGCCTTGAGAGCGGCTGTTCGTAATGGCGCCCGTGCGGTCAAATGGCTGCCGCCAGCCCAGGGCATGGATCCGGCATCAATGCTTTGCGATCCTTTCTACCAGGTTGCTGCCGAACTCGATATCCCTTTGCTGGTGCATGCGGGCGCTGAGCTTGCCGTGCACGGCGGCAACACGGAGGACTACGGGAATCCATTGCGTCTTCGCCGCCCGCTGGAGCATGGTGTGCGTGTGATCGTCGCGCATTGTGCCTCGCTGGGAAACAGTCTTGATTTGGACGTTGGTCCCAAAGGGCCCCGTGTTTCTTCCTTTGAACTCTTTGCCCGGATGATGCGCGAACGCCGCTACGAAGGTCTGCTCTTCGGCGAGCTCTCGGCTATCACACAGATCAACCGCGCCGGACCGGCGCTGGAGGCCGTGATCAAGCACGATGAATGGCAGCCACGCCTGCTTAACGGCTCCGATTATCCCCTGCCGGGTATACTCCCAATAATCTCTTTAAAGCAGATGGTGCGGCATGGCTATATTGCGGAACCGGAAGCAGAAGTGCTTTCCGCCGTCCGCTACCATAACCCTATACTGTTCGACTTCGTTTTGAAACGTACACTAAGAGTTGATCAAAAGGGGTTCAGCACTGCTCCGTTCCAGACGCGGGAGTTCTTTCCAGCAGGAAAAAGGCCAGTATGAAACTTACCAGAAGACGGATTTCACAGCTATTTGCGCTGCTTGTGCTGCTCGTCGCCGGCTTGGCGATCTACGCTTATTTTGTAGGCACGCGCACCCTCTTGCAGCATGCAGAAGCATTTGCATTCCGGCGCATGACGGTGACGCAACTGTCGGAGCCGAGTGTTTTCCAGTTTTTCTACATCAGCAATCGGCGCCCGGATGCCCCGGATGGGACTATAGACGAGCGTTTCACATCCGAGCGGGAGATTTCGCTCAAGTTCGGCTATTTCAATACCAGGATTGAACCCACGCTTGGCCTGGGCATGATTATCGATCCCAGTAAGTGGTTCCTCAATGAAGAAATCCGCTTGCTGGATGTGCAGGCGCAGGAGAAGGAGGAATTCCTGAAACAGCTTCGCCAACAGGTGCAGGCCTCCCCACATCGATCCCTGTTACTGGTTGTGCATGGGTTTCGGGAGGCCTTTCCGTCAGCCTTGCGCAAGACAGCTTTCCTGGCGCACGTATTGGACATCAACACACCGGTACTGGTGTTCGACTGGCCGGGTGATCAGGGCTCGTCGCTGCAAGGCTATCGAAGAGCGCGCCGGGTTGCGGCAGAATCCGGCGCTGAGCTCGCTCGCACCCTGGAGCTAATCATCGAAGAAGTGCAACCAGACCGGCTCTGGCTGTTGGCGAACAGCATGGGCGGCCAGGTGGTTGCAGATGCTTTCAGCCTGTTGCACCAGGATGCCGACTTTTCCGATGCGCAAACTGAAATAGAGAACGTAGTGCTGACCGCACCGGACGTCGACCACGAAACATTCAACAATCGTTTCAAGCAGGACATCCTGGACCTGGCACAAAATGTCACTGTCTATGTTTCATCTAACGATCGGGCGCTCCTGGTCAGCCGGTTCATCAACCGGGGATTACGCTTGGGTGAAAGCACCCTGGATCCAAGTAACCCGGGGCAGGTGCAACAGGCCGGACAATTTTCCGAATTGCTGGAGCCGGGCAGCGACCGCATGGTACTGGTAGACGTAACGCCGGTGAACCGGACCCGCAACTTTCACAATTTCAGCCTGGAAACGCCGGAGTTTTTTGACGACCTGTTCCTGAGGTTCACTGGATCTGGCCTGCCGAAAAGCCGTGATCTTTATTACCTGGAAACCCCGGGGGGTGTGCGTTACTTCGTACTGACACGAGGGCGCTGATCGATAAATGAACCGCACAACAGACAGATTGACACGCGTACTGGTCAACACCGGTATTATCCTGGTGCTCCTCATATTGGTGATTTACGTCACGGCGTGCAGCAACGCACCTCCCCAAAAATCCTGGCACACGGAAGTTTTCACTGAAGAATTTAGCGAAGACATGGTGGATGAGCAGGTCCACAACTTTGAGGATTACCTCGAACTGGAGCAGAGACTGTTCAGGCAACTGGACGAACAAATCTATGCCAGGACCGAAACCGGCCCTGCACATGCCCTGGAGCGCTACAGTTCCGGCAGTTCGGCAGACCCGAATCGCTGGCAAACCAATTGGAATCGCAGCTTCGAATTGATCAGCAAACCGGCCGTGGGTGGCGTGTTGCTGCTTCACGGAATGTCAGATTCACCGTACAGTCTCCGGGCACTGGGTGAGGCACTCAACAACCATGGTTACCAGGTCATCGGTCTGCGCTCACCGGGTCACGGCACCACGCCGTCAGGGCTTAAACGGGCCACCTGGCAGGACATGGCGGCTGCGGCGAAGCTGGCCATGGAACACCTGGAATCCAGCCTGGGATCCAAACCCATTCACATCATCGGCTACTCCACCGGCGCATCCCTGGCCCTGGACTACACGCTCAATGCCGTTGAAGAAGCGGGTGCGACCGTGCCTGCAAGCCTGGTGCTGATATCACCGGCCATAAGAATTCACGCGGCGGGGGCGCTGGCCGGATTCAAGAATTCCCTGTCGGTACTACCCGGACTGGATGGACTGGCCTACCTGTCAGTCATGGCAGAATTTGATCCTTACAAGTACAACTCCTTTGCGACTAACGCCGGTGCCCAGGTCCATCACCTCACGCGCGATGTGGACCGGCGCCTCCAGGTATTGGCGCAAAACCGGAAGCCGTCGGCAAAGCTGCCGCCGATTCTCGTGCTCAAATCAACGGTTGATTCGACCGTTACCACCGATGCGGTGGTCGACAACCTGCTGATGCGCTTGGCGGCCGGTCGCAATGAACTGGTGCTGTTCGATATCAACCGCAACGCAGCCATCAAGTCAACTTTGCTGGTGTCTGATCCAGGCCCGCTGACCCATCGCATGATGGCCGACCCGGACTTGCCGTTTGCCGTGACCTTTATCACCAACGAGAACCCGCACAGCGCCAGGGTCGTGGTCCGGCACAAGGCGCCTTTCACGCTGGAAGCATCAGATATCGAAACCCTAAATCTCCATTGGCCCAGGGGCGTGGTCTCTTTGTCTCATGTCGCCCTGCCTTTCCCGCCCGATGATCCGCTCTACGGCCAGAGTCCGCCACCGGACGATGACCGGGTTTTTCTCGGAGATCTGGCGATCAAAGGCGAGCAGGGCATGTTGAAGCTTCCCCCAGAGTGGCTGCTTCGTATGAGATTCAACCCATTTTACGACTATCTGCAAAGGCGGGTTCTTCAATGGGTAGATGATGCTGGAAAACCAGAACTTTGATAGAAATTTGAATTTGCGCGTGGGGATTTTTAATTCATGCAAATTTCTGAATCATCTCTTATACTGAATTAGTGAATTTCTAGTCATGTGCTGCCTGGCTATCATTCAGCATTGATTTGATCCAGCGGATTCAATGCTGCGAAAGACTTATTCAACCCTCGGGAGACTCAAAATGTTCAAAGCAAGTAAATGCACGAAAGAATTCTCAAAATTTATCGCTGCAATGTCGTTTACGATGTGCGCACTCTGCTCCACTTTCTCGCTAACTGCATTTGCCGAAGAGGCCGAAGGAATATCATTTGACGGCCTTAAACCCGTCGATGACAGTGCGGTATACATGGCATACATTGATCCCGAGGCTGACTTCAGCGTATTCAAGCGCGTGATGATCCTCGATCCTTTCGTTTCCTTTACCAGTAACTGGCAACGTGATCAGAATCGCAACCGCCGGCGCAATGTCAGAGCCAGCGACATGGAGAGGATCAAGACTGATACCGCAAACCTTTTGCGGGATGTATTCACCGAGCAATTGGAAGCCGCTGGATATGAAATCGTACACCAGGCGGACTATGACGTGCTGTTGCTGCGCCCGGCCATTATCGACTTGAATATATCAGCACCCGATCTCAGGACCGCTGGCAGAAGCACTACATTTACAGCCACGGCCGGAGCGGCCACGCTTTACATCAAACTGTTCGATTCAGTCAGCGGTACGATTATCGGTCGCGCGGCTGACAGAAAGGCAGCCCGCAACACAGCAAGCATGTCCTGGAGTAACCGCGTGACCAACCGGGCGGAAGCCAGCCGGATGTTCCGTGGCTGGGCTAATACCCTGATCGCTTTCCTCGATCAGCATTACATGAAAAAATAAGGAGACATCCAAATGCTTAAATTTCTATTCATCGCTAGTGCGCTGGCACTGATGCTCGTCGGCTGCGCCTCGTCGGGACCAACGATCACCGTTAACGCCGCCCCTGGAGCGAATTTATCGAACTTCCAGACGTTCAATTTCATACAACCGCTTGGCACGGACCGCGACAACGGCGCGCGAACGCCTATGAGCACGATGCTGATGAATTCGGTGAGCCGGGAGTTGACCAGCAGAGGGCTGACGCAATCCGATTCGCCCGACATACTGGTTGATTTTTTCGTCACCACGGAGAACCGGATGGATATCCGCACGACATCATCCGGGATGCACAGCGTACATCGTTCACACTGGAGCCGCGGCTGCTGCACCACTTGGCCCACCTACCGCACGACGGTTCGACAATATACCCAGGGCACGTTGTTGATTGACCTGATCAATCCAGCCGCTAACGCCCTGATCGCCGAAGGCGCCGCACAGAGCCGCTTGCGCAGCAGTGAAATCACCCAACAGCAATCAGACGATGTGGTCGGCCAGATCATGGCCGATATGATGCCCCGCTAACACCCTGGAGAAAATAATGGATCGAGCGAATCGCGCCCAAAATCCCCACCGACCGCTGCGTCTTTTCACCGCGGTTTCAGCCACTGCTTTGAGCCTCTTCTTCGCAGCAGGCCCCATTTTTGGCTCCGGCCAGGAGCTGGTTATCACGGAGGCGGACTTCGAGGAAGAGAAGGTTTACTCGCCTTACGCGGGCCGGAATTATCCTGACGAAGTCCTGTTTGGAGACACCCATTTCCACACCAACCTCTCCTTCGACGCAGGCCTGGTCGGTACCCGACTGGACGTAGATGATGGTTATCGTTTCGCCCGTGGGGAAATGGTGACCTCCAACACCGGTCAGCCGGTGCAGTTGATCCGGCCGCTGGATTTCCTGGTCATCACGGATCACGCCGAGTTGATCGGCCTTGCCCCGATGATCCACGAATCGAATCCCGCCCTGCTGTCCGATCCCTGGGGCGCCTGGGTGCATGAGCGTTTCAACGCGGGTCCGGAGGGGCGTATGGAAGCCTTTGGCAACATCATCGAGGCGGGCGTCAAGGGCATCAATCCATTCAGCTCCGACGAGGCATCGCGCAGCATCTGGATCGAATTCGTCGAGAAGGCGGAGACCTATAACGAACCGGGCCGCTTCACCGCCATGACGGGTTTCGAGTGGACTTCCACACCGGCCGGTGACAACCTTCACCGTGTCGTGATCTTCCGTGATGGCGCTGACAAGACCGACCAGACCCTGCCGTTTAGTTCCTTCGACAGCTTCGATCCGGAAGACCTGTGGAAGTACCTGGCCAATTACGAGAAAAGCGTTGGCGGACAGGCTTTCGCCATAGCTCACAACGGCAATCTAAGTAACGGACTCATGTTTAAAGGAAAGACGTTTACCGGCAAAAAAATTACCAGCGCATACGCAAAAGCAAGAATACGTTGGGAGCCAATTTACGAAGTAACACAGGTAAAAGGTGATGGCGAAACACATCCGTTTCTATCGCCCGAAGACGAGTTTGCCGACTATGAAAACTGGGACAGGAGTAACCTGGACGGTTCGGCAGCCAAGACCACCGACATGCTCCAGTACGAGTACGCGCGCTCCGCGCTGAAATTGGGCCTGGAGCTTGACGGTAAAATCGGCGCCAATCCATACAAATTCGGACTCCTCGGCGCTTCCGACTCCCACACCGGGCTTGCCACGACGCGGGAAGAGAATTACTTCGGCAAATATCAAAGCACCGAACCCTCGCCGACACGGCATAACAACGAGGTAATTCCCGCCGAAGATCCGGCGCTGCGCATCCTGACTTCGCAGGAGGTGGCTTCCGGCCTGACGGCTGTGTGGGCCAGGGATAATACGCGGGGTGAAAGATTCGATTCACTACGGCGTAAGGAAGTTTACGCCACCACGGGTACGCGGATCGCCGTGC
>PVMK01123365.1_pt1 | contig 11246 bp, 11 predicted proteins | sample 1853481 | NCBI WGS metagenome assembly PVMK01 (sample SAMN08533507, study PRJNA380276) | Marine sediment metagenome, whole genome shotgun sequencing project. | reverse complement strand
TGTCGAACGGCAGGACAGCGATGGAAGGCTTATCGGGCAGGGGGTATGCCATCTTTTCAATAGAGGCGGGTTCAATCGCGGGTGGACGGAAATAGAAGTTCCAGATTGCCCAAGCCCCAGCTGCCATATAAGGATAATTGGAGGCAAATTCGTTTATGTTTTAAAGGCACTTTTAAATTTGAAAATCTTGCCAGAAAACAAAATATCACTGAACCTCTGGTTTATTGAGAATAACACAGGCTGCCAATTTTACAGATATGGAGGGAATATCACAAGGATCATGAACCTGTTTACAAGATTATTTGAAGTATGATAATCAAAATCAAAAGGCCTTAAACAGATGAGCTTTAAACTGGCACTTCCTAAAGCTTTTGAAGAAAAACTGCAGTTTCTTATTGATCTTGGTTTAGGCGCAAAAGAACCTATCGCGGTTAACGGATCTCCTGCTGTTCCACGTGATTTCCTTATTGCGCTATCCAACTATCTGCCAAAACCCACAACCAAACCGAATGACATTATTAAATTACTACGTGCTTGTGATCAATCTTGTTTTGCCGGTTTTTAGTTCACAGATTCCTTTGGCAATGACTAATTTTTTGCCCAGTTTCTTGCCGTCATTTAAAACCCGGGTGTCCTGTTGGGATGCTGCTTTTTTCACCGAGGCGGTATGCGGATATTTGAACTTGAAGTATTTTTCCAGTTGCGGGATCTCGCTTTTGAATGAGGGCAAAAATGTCTTTTTTGCGCTTTTTTACTCACAACATTTGACTCCAGTTTGTCGCGAAATCCTTCGATAATGCCCACCGCAAAATCGGTTTTGCGGTAACGGTTCAATCTTTTTCCCTGATTATATTTGCGCCATTGGGCATCAATGAACTGCCCGATGAAATCATGTACATATTCGGCAATTTTTAGGTTTTGCACGACGCCGCTGATTTCCAGGACCCGGCCCATCTTGCCTTTTTTCGATGACATAAGCCGCCACCCAAATTCCCGAGACAAAATAATAATCCTGCAGCAAATTGGCCAGATGGTAATCCTCGCGGGGATGGCGCAGGGCAGGGGAGCCGATAAAAATACTGAGAAATTGGCGCTTGTCTTCGTGGCGGTTGATCTCGATATTATGCCTGGCAATTAACTCGTGGGCTTTGGTCATGGCGGCATCGGCCTCAAAACGGTTCTTGCTTTCAGCCAGGGCCAGCAGCTTTTTGATTCGCAGCATGCGCTTATCATAATGACTGGAATGATTCTGCAAGAGGCGGTCTTGAAGCGGTTGGTAATTGGCGGAAGCCGCCGGATGAATTCGAAGCAGTTTACAGGCCTGATCGAAAGCCGGCCCGTGAGGAGTTTGCGCAGAGGCGCCAAACAGCTGTTGAGCGATCTGATGCGCCGCTTCATGCAGCAGAACGTCGCGAATCGAATCCCAGGGGATAGTTCAGTACCAGTTGACGACTCAGAGAGATTTCACGTTTTTCTTGCGACCAGTTTCCCCATTGGGTTTTTAAATTCTTTACGGCAAAAAGGGGCCTCGGGGATGAGCTTGCGTTTGGCGGGTTCTAAGTTGAGCAGCGCTGTTTCCCACTCGCAGGCCATCCCGTGCAGGATGCGACGTTCCAGCATCTGTTGGGCCGGATTTATTTTTGATTTCCTGGAACCGTTTGACCTCAAACCTGACATAATTTTTCAGCGGCGCTTTCAAGGGTTTCGCTTTATGATAACCGGCAAATGCAAGGTACCGACTTGTTGAAACGGACAATAGGTCAATGATCAACTGGTGTCAAGGATCCAGAACGGCTAACGATTCCTTTTTGTAATATCCGCAGATTACGCAGATTTCCGCAGATTATTTTTTATTCTATTAATACCATTCCGTCTTTAAAACACTTAAAAGCAGTTAGAAGGTCAAACGGGTACATTACACCGTCATTTACAGTTTTGAATTTTTAAAATCTGTGTAATCTGCGTAATCTGCGTAATCTGCGGATGATATTTTTTCTGCTTTTATGACTTGATTAATTATCTCCTCCTGATAGTTTTGTTTTGGATCAAACTATTCCGGGTAAATTGAAAGGGGGCATTTTCGAAAATGAAAGCATGGCTTGTCTTTTCTATGAAAAGCCTGGCGGCAGTGATGGTTCTCCTGTTAAATGTACCCGTCGGCTTTGCGGCCGGAAGAAGTGCCGACCTGCCACTTGAACTTGTGAAGATGCCGGCGGGATTTAGGATCGACATTTATGCGACCGATATCCCCAATGCCCGGTCTATGGCGCTGAGCCCTCAGGGAACCCTTTTCGTCGGAACCCGCAAAGCCGGGAAAGTTTACGCTGTGCTGGACCGTAATGGAGATTTTCGCGCCGATGAGGTCGTCACCCTGGCAAAAGGCCTGAATATGCCCAACGGGGTGGCTTTTAGAAACGGGGTCTCTTTACATTGCTGAAGTGAACCGCATATTGCGTTATGATAACATTGAAAAACAGATTCATTTTCCCCCCAAACCGGTTATTGTTAATAATAGCTTTCCCCGGGACCAACAGCATGGATGGAAATATATCGCCATAGGGCCGGATGAGATGCTCTATGTGCCGGTTGGGGCGCCTTGCAACATCTGTAAAAAAGAAGACCCCCGCTATTCAACAATCATGCGGATGAAACTTGACGGCAGCGGCCTGGAAATCTATGCTCACGGTGTGCGAAATACGGTCGGCTTTGACTGGCATCCTTTAACGCAAGAACTGTGGTTTACGAACAACGGCCGGGATTGGATGGGAGATGACCTGCCACCCGATACCCTGCATCATGCGCCGCAAAAAGGACTTCATTTCGGTTTTCCTTACTGCCATGCAGGCGATATTCCTGATCCGAAATATGGCAAAATGCGGCAATGCAATGAGTTTGCAAACCCTGCGCTCAAACTGGATCCTCATGTTGCGCCCCTGGGGAATGAAGTTTTATACCGGAAGCATGTTTCCTTTGCAGTATCGCAATAGAGTTTTTATTGCCGAACACGGATCGTGGAATCGCAGTGTGCCCGATCGGTTACCGTATTACAATGGCCATCTTTGACAAAAATCATACGCCACGCAATGAAACATTTGCTGAAGGCTGGCTGCAGAACAATAACGCCTGGGGACGGCCGGTGGATATCATCGTAATGAAAGATGGATCCTTGCTGGTATCCGATGACAGAGCCGGCGCGATTTACCGGATAACATACAAAAAATAAAACCGCTGGAGTGATGAAGCCTCCTTGATTTTGGATTTTGGAATTTGGATTGCGGATTGAAACAGACTCGGACTTAATGCTCAATTGTCGCAATTGTTTTTAAATCCGAAATCCGAAATCTAAAATCCAAAATATCCAGTACTCCAACCTGACAATTTTGACAAAGGAATATCTCAATTTTGAAAAAACGCCTGCCAAAGCACAAAAACGATTATCCCGGCCATCCTCGGGTGGCTGTGGGCGCCGTGGTATTCAAGGAAGAGTGCGTTTTGTTGGTTCGCAGAGGACAGCCGCCCGCAGAAGATCTCTGGGCCATCCCCGGCGGCAGTGTGGAGATCGGCGAAACGCTTCAGGAGGCCGCCGAAAGAGAAATGCTCGAAGAAACGGGTATTCAGATTCGAGCCGCAAAACCGATTTATACCTTTGACGTTATTGATCGTGATGAGGCCGGAAAGGTACGGTTTCATTACGTGATTGTCGATCTGGCAGCAGATTATGTCATGGGGGAGCCGTCACCGGGGGATGATGCGGTCGAGGCTCGCTGGGTTTCCGCCCAGGAGATCGATGGTCTTGAGGTGAGCCCAGCGACATTGAAGTTGTTAAGAAACAAGTTTGGATTCGGGAATTAGCTTATTGAAATTGATTTTTCCGCACGCAAAGTCGCAAAGGAAAAAATTAAAGGTATATAACCTTAAAATTTTTGGGTCTTGGCATCTTGGCATGAGGCATTCACGGGTTATCAATATTAAGCTCAATTTCAACCCGGCGGTTCGTTTGTCTGCCTTTGTCCGTTTTGTTGCTGGCAATCGGATTTTCAGGGCCTAAGCCCAGCGCTTTTATTTTGGGCGCGTGAACCCCTTTGCCCACCAGGTAACCTTTGACCATATTCGCTCTAAACTGAGAAACGCTGACATTATAACTGCGGGCTCCGGATGAATCCGTATAGCCGTTGATATTGATCTTGGCTTTCGGATTGTGGACCATAAAATCAGCAATGCGATCCAGCATAGCATAGGCCCGATCCGGAAGATCATTTGAGTTGTGCTTGAAGTAAATCACTATTTTCCGATCCGGAAAAGGTCTGACTTGCGGCTCGGCTGATATTGTAGTTTTTTGGCCTGCGATTGTCGTCTGGCCGGACTCCGAAAAATCCTTGCCCCCCATGGCCTGGTCATCAAATCGTTTTACGACCGGCAAATCTTTTTTAATTTCATTTTCACTAACCACCCCGGGGACGAAAGATTCTTTGGCCTTTAAGGCCGGAGAATCATAGGCTTGGGGGGCGATGTCCTCCATTTTCCAGCGCGGTGAGTCTTTTAACTGCAGATTGAATAAAAAATAACCGGTAACCACGAGCAGTAAAACAATAAGGGCCAGATATCCGATTCGTTTGCCCGTAGATTGGTTTTGAAGCACGGAGAAGGGGCTTTCTTTGGGTTCAAAGAATTCCAGATCATTTCTTTGCTTGTTCGTGTCGTTGATGGGAATTTTAAGCTCTTTTTCACATTCCTTGATCACCCCGGCATCAATGGTTTTTTTCCCATTGGAATATCCGGTCAGCAGGGCGTGATCACAAATGATATTAACCAGTCGCGGATATCCGTGGGAAAATGTATAGACTTTTCGCACCGCTTCCGGTTTAAAAAGTTCTCGGCTGCATCCGGCAACTTTGAGGCGATGATTGATGTATTCGTGCGTCTCCTGCTGGGTCAGGGGATCAATATGGTAACTAACCGTTATTCGCTGTCTGACGGCTTTGTTGCGTTCTTCACTCAACATTTTGTTGAATTCGCTTTGGCCGACAAAAAAGATGTTGATCAATTTGAGGTTGTCCAGCTCGATGTTTGACAAAAGCCTTATCTGCTCCATGAGCTCGTAGTTGAGCCGCTGGGCCTCGTCAATGATCAATAGAACTTTCTTATTGGATTCCGAGGCTTTGTACAGGAAATGCTTTAAATGGATCAGAAAGGCGCCTTTGCTGTCAAAGCGCCGGTTCATCTTGAACTCTTCGGAAAGAAAATTAAAAAAATCAATACTGCTTAGCCCGGGGTCCGGAATGGCGGCCACAATTGCCGAAACGTCAATAATTTTTATCAGACCGTGGATTAAAACGGTTTTGCCGGTTCCGACATCACCGGTTAGCAGCATAAAGCCTTTGTTTTCCAAAATACCGTATTTAAGCGTCGCCAGGGCTTCTTTATGTTTTTCACCGAGCCATAGAAATTTTGGGTCCGTTGTGATTTGGAATGGCTTAATTTTTAAGTTATAAAATGATTGATACATGCTAAAAAATTCTGATTAATTGTGAAGTTATCGCCTGATAAAGCCGCGGCTGTAATAGAAATAGATCATGATCCAGAGTACGAAAAAAAGGATAATATAGGCTGTCCTTTGACGCACGAGTTTTTTGCGTTTTTTATCAATCAAATTGACAGAGTTTTTCAGTTCTCTTTTTACAATTTCCAGCTCATTCATCAGGGCTTGCATATTGGCAGTTTCTGAAAATGCAACCAGGCGCTTTGATTTGTTTTCAAAGCCACGGACATTAAATGAATCGAACAAAATTTTTTGTTTTTCTGTTAAATATGAAACTTCATGAATCTCTTTTGCAAATTCGGCGCAGTAAAATTTTTTATAGGGATTAATAGCGGGCACTTCTCCCAACTGTTTAATTCTGTTTTCGATACCACTTTCCAATTCAACCGTAATTTCAGAAAGGATTCTATCCAGATCTTCAATGACGCTGTTGTTTTTAATCAGATCCTCCCCGGATAGCGAGGAAATGAAGAAAATCAAAAAAGCGGCTGTCAGACAGCTGGTAAATATTCGGATAAGTGCAACAACATCGCGACTGATTGAAATCACAGGCCGGGCCTTTCGAAAAACTCGCAAAGCACTGAAGCTGCTTTGCGAGGCGGTAACTACAGGTAATATAAATAGTCTATATTACAATATATATTGGACAAATCGTACAAGAAAAATGCTGGGTTGTCAATATAATGAATAATGACAGTGTGTCGCAATAAAGTGTCATTGTTTCAGACGGTATTCAGGAATTACGGCGGTCTACCGGATTACCTGCATTGATCAAACTCTGTGCCCGGCCCATTGTCGCATTGGCTGCCGGACGCTTGAATTTACGGTGAAGTTTCAACCTCCTTACGGTTTGCTAAATTTCGATGGATTTCACTAAGGTTGTTGGTGGTTCCCATATATTGTTGGATCCATTCCGACGAACGCTCGTATTCTTTGGCCAGGTCGGCGATTGCTTTTTTGAATGTATTGTGTTTTGAGTTAGCGCGCGTCCAGTATTTCAGTGGTCTTCGCGGGTTGTAGAAAAGGGTCTCAGGTATCTTTTCTTCATCCTCCTCCTGTAGCTCCAACGGTGCATTTAATTTGCTTTTCCGTAAATTTTTGTGGATTTCATCAAGGTCATTGGTTTCTCCCATATGATGTTGAATCCATTCCGGAGAGCGTTCATACTGTTTCGCCAGCGTTGCGACGGCTTCTTTAAAAATGTGGTGTTTGGAAGTTGCACTGGTCCAGTACTTTTGCGGACGTCTGGGGTTATAGAATTCCAATCCCTTTGTTTTAGAAAGAGCGGGTTTTTTTGAGACGATTTTGGGTTTCTTTTGGGCTAAGGGTTTCTTCTGGGGCGGCGCGGGCTGTTTGATCTTGGGAGGTGCAACCGCCTGTTTTGCAGTTGCTTTGATGGGCGTCTCAATTTTGTCGGGACGGCTTTCAGTTTGTTTTTCGATTCTTATTTTCTCGATCCGGATCACATCTTTTTTTTGATAACTCAGAATCGCGCCGTTATACTCACATTTGATTTCTCCGTCCTCCTCCCAGGCCCTATCATGGCAGACGGTTTTCATCCCATCTTTAAAATAGATGATATCGGCTGCCGTATTCAACGGAATGAGAATGATGATCCAGAATATAAAAGCGAATTTCTTCAAATATTTTTTCCTTGGTTCAGCATGCGACCTGCAGGTGAGGTCGCGGATTTTGGACCCCAACCGTTTTCTTTTATAATATTTCAAACGCTCAATTTGGATAGAAATAGGCGGGCGTAAATGCCGGCTGGATGGTCAATCGTAATAGTAAAAAATATCTGTCGGCCCCTTTTGGTAAAAATAAAGGAGCAAATACGTCATGCTGATGACTCAGCGGGAGTGGTGCCTTCTTTCAGGATGTCTTTAACCGCCGTCAGCATTTGCTCTCTATCAATGGGCTTTGTGAGGGTGCGGTTTGCGCCCAGTTTCTTGGCGCCATCCAGATAACCTTCAGGACGATTTACGCCCCCTCCGGACATGGCAATGATTTTTACTTTTGGAAATTCTTTTTTTAGATCGATGATCATGCCGATGCCATCTTTATTCGGCATAATAAGATCCGTGATGATCAGATCGGCAGGTTTTTCTCTGTATTGTCTGATTCCTTCGATGCCGTCAGGGGCCTCGACGACCTCATATCCAACTCTTTCCAGCATCAATCGGAGCATCGATCGGATTTGAGATTCGTCATCGATAATAAGTATGCGTGCCATTAAACTCAGCTCCTTTCTATATCAAATGAACTATGCCAAATGCCGGGATCCATGAAATCCGGCTGTTTTAAATTAAATCATAATTTTGGCCGTCTTTCAACACCAAAAAAAGTGATTGCAGCATAACATCATGAAATTATAATTATTTAATCGGGTAGAATTCATTTTAGGTTTGATTTATCCTGACCTTATGATAAAATCCTACTAAAAATGATGATAATCAACGTCTCAGAATTTCTATAACATATTGAAAACATGTAGCTTTTAACGACACTGGTTTTGTGCCGCCTACATGGAATAATGGAATACTGGAATGATGGAATAATGGTCAAAAACGCATAACTGCTGTTTGAAGCTACTTTCTTCAGTTTAAATGGGAAGTTGGTAAATATCTTACAGGCCAAAACATCAAGGGCAGTGGCATCTTGCCAAACCCTGAGCTTTTTAGAATCTCGGTTGAAGTTTTTTCGATCCATGATTGGTTTATCTCGTAAATCATGATATTTTTCAATGTGATGTAACACTGAGACCCAATATTCCAGTATTCCAACATTCCATCATTCCAATCGCACGACCTGGAGGCTCTCGACAGGTTGTGAGCGAAGCGAACTAAGCTCTTGAAATACCCTATAAAATTACCAAATATCGAACGAGAACGGAGATGATTCATGCCGATTTCAAAGGAGCAGGAAAATTCACATTCGGAAGCGTCGGTTTCGGTTTGCCCGGCCGGTGAAGTTTTCCAACTACCACAGGAAAAAGATTATCAGAAGGAATTTAAACGCTTACAACGCATCGTTAAAGAACAGCGATTGATGGGGAGAGAAATTGTTGTGGTAATGGGCGTTGGTTTCGTCGGGGCGGTGATGGCCGGCGTTGTTGCCGATTCAACGGATCCGGACAGTAACGACCCCAACAAGTTTGTTATTGGAATGCAACGGCCTTCAACCCGGTCATACTGGAAAATTCCCTATATCAACAGAGGCATCGCACCGGTTGAGGCCGAAGACCCCGAAGTAGCGCCCCTCATTGAACGCTGTGTCAAAGAGAAAAAAACCTTGATTGCCACTTTTATCTATGAAGCGCTGAGTCTGGCCGATGTTGTTATCGTCGATGTCCAGTGCGACTATTTTAAAGAAACATTCGGAGATGTTCGCCGAGGACATGCCGATATTGTGGCTCTCGAAGCCAGTCTTAAAATCATCGGCGAACAAATTAAACCGGAATGCCTGGTTTTAATTGAAACCACGGTGCCGCCGGGAACGACTGAATATGTGGCCTATCCAATCATAAAAAAAGCTTTTGCAAAACGCGGATTAACGGATTTCGAACCGCTTTTAGCCCATTCGTTTGAGCGCGTAATGCCGGGTCGGGATTATGTTGCATCCGTGCGGGATTTCTGGCGGGTTTGCAGCGGCATCAATGAGACGGCCAGGGAGCGGGTTCGGATATTTTTATCCGAAATACTCAATGTGGAAAAATTTCCGCTTACGGTCCTGGACCGTCCGATTGAAAGTGAAACCTGTAAAATCATTGAAAATTCTTATCGGGCTACCATTCTGGCCTTTTTAGATGAATGGAGTGTATTTTCCGAACGCAACGGCGTGGACCTCATCAAAGTCATTGATGCCATTAAAATCCGACCGACCCATTCCAACTTGATTTTTCCCGGACCGGGTATCGGTGGCTATTGTTTACCGAAAGATGGCGGATTGGGTGTGTGGGCCTACCATACGCTGATGGGCTTTGAAGATGACGTGTTTAAAATCACGCCGGCCGCCATCGATATCAATGATACACGATCATTGAGAGTGCCGCAGCAGGTCCGGGATGCACTGCGCAACATGGGAAAGATCGTTGCGGCTTCGAAAGTCGTGCTCCTGGGAGCGTCCTACCGCCAGGGGGTAGGCGACACACGTTACAGCGGCTCTGAGATTATCGTTCGCAAATTAACCGAAATGGGAGCAGAGATTGCGGTAAACGATCCCTATGTCAAGCACTGGTGGGAACTTGAAAAACAGGATAAATATCCGGCACCGGATCATTCCATGAAACGATTTTTCCGCAACCAGGACAAGCTGGTCGAAACCCGGATCGAAAAGGATTTGTCCGCAGCCCTTCAATTTGCCGATGCGGTGATTTTTGCCGTTCGGCACCAGGAGTACCTCGAACTGGATCCCGACGAAGTTGTAAAAATGATCGGTCGTCCCGCTGCCGTCATCGATTGTTTCGGTGTGCTGGACGATGAAAAAATACGCCGCTATTTTGAGCTGGGCTGCGAAGTAAAGGGGCTGGGTCGCGGGCATGTCAAACGCATTAAAGATGATGTCAGGCAAAATAACTAGTGTTTTTCATTTTGTTTACGATCAATTTGGGTCGGATTATTGAGGTTGGGGCATGCCACGCCAAAAAAGAACAAAAGTTGCGCAGTTAATTGCCAAGGGAGTCCGAATTGCAAGTCCGGAAAGTGTCGAAATCGGCGCAGCGGTTGATGTTGATAGAATCTCAGGCGACGGTGTGACGATACATGCAGGTTCTAAGATCTTCGGCGATGCGACCCTAATTTTAAAAGGCGCCGTAATCGGATTTGAAGCCCCGGCGACCGTTAAGAACTGTCAGATCGGGCCCGAGGTTGAACTTAAGGGTGGTTTTTTTGAAGATGCCGTTTTTTTGGCAAACGCCAAAGCCGGCCTGGGATCGCATGTGCGCGAAGCAAGTATTTTTGAAGAGCAGGCCAGCATTGCGCATACCGTGGGGACCAAACATACGATCCTCTTTCCGTTTGTCACCCTGGGAAGTTTAATTAATTTTTGCGATTGTCTGATGGCCGGTGGAACCAGCCGCAAAAATCACAGTGAGGTGGGCAGTTCCTATATTCATTTTAACTTTACGCCCAATCAGGACAAGGTGACTGCGTCCCTGATCGGTGATGTGCCAAAAGGAGTGATGTTAAATCAATCACCGATATTTTTGGGCGGGCAGGGCGGGCTGATCGGCCCCTGTCGGCTGGCTTACGGGACCACGGTGGCTGCCGGTACGATTGTTCGCAAGGATGAACTCAGGCCCGGGCGCCTTTTGTATGGCGGTGCCCGCAAAGGCGGTAGTTTGGCATATAAACCCGGACGGTATCGAAACGAAAAACGGGTAGTGAACAACAATATCGTTTATATCGCCAATCTGATTGCCTTGGGCCAATGGTACCGCTACGTGCGCAGTCAGTTTATTTCAGAATATTTTCCGGAAATGCTGCTGGCCGGACTCGAAGAAAAACTGAATCGTGCAATTTCAGAGCGGGTCAATCGGCTTGAAGTCCTTTGCAGCAAGATACAAAAATACCTGGAGATGGAGACACAAAAAAGCAATGCGCCTGCCCGGTCATCGCCTGCTCTGAAGCAAAAAAAGGAATTGGTGGCCCGGTGGTCCCGGATGAAAGATTTGCTCGATCAGAGCCGGATCGAAACAGGAGACACGGGC
>PVMK01168986.1_pt1 | contig 11247 bp, 12 predicted proteins | sample 1853481 | NCBI WGS metagenome assembly PVMK01 (sample SAMN08533507, study PRJNA380276) | Marine sediment metagenome, whole genome shotgun sequencing project. | reverse complement strand
ATTCACCGATATTTTACTTCAAGAATAGTTTGTATTATCAGGAGTAACATGAACTCTTGCCATGTTCAAGGTTATGGCAAGAACTGTTGACTTTAGGTTTTTTAAGGTTGCTAGTGGTTCTGTGAAATTTAAAAAATAAGGGTGCAAATTAAACACCTTAATTTATTACTCCTCAACTAACTCAATAAAGATCCCGTCAGTGTCTTTAGGATCAAGGTATGCAATTTTAGCCTTCCCTGTATCAAATATGCCTTCCTTGGTAATATAGCCTAGGTGAACTCCTTTTTTCTCCATTTCCTTGACCGCTTGTTCTACATCCTTCACCTGAACTGCTATGTGGTTTATCCCCTCAGACATATCTTTTGTCATTTCTTTGAAATAGTCTGATAGGGGCTGTATCAATTCCAGTTCTGTCCCGCCCACCGGAACAAAGGCAAATGCACCCGCCCCTCCTGTATCATCAGGATGCATCATGCGAATATCATCATCCTTTAAATCAAATAGTTTTTTGAACATATTTACTGACTTATCCATGTCTTTTACAACATAACCTACATGTTTTAACTTAATTATCAGTTCAGTCATATTCATAAGTTTTCTCTCCTAAATATTCGCCTAAATAATAAAGGTTCTGTCAAACAACTTTCAAGTTTTGGCACGTTATTTTGACTATTGGTTTTGTTAAGGTTACTCGTGGTTATGTGTGGCTGGATAGATAGCCCTTCATTGTCGGATTCTTTCACCCCGTACACCTTGCCGGTTTTCATTGTCGCTGTTCTCAAGACAAAAGATTTGTCGTCTGTCTTACTATCAGACCTACCGTTTAAATTTCTCGATCTCACGTTCAAGTTGTTCAGCCGCTTCTATAGCAGACGCTGATTCCAAGCTGCTCTTCAGTGTGACTAGGTCGCTTTCAATCTGATAAATTTCGTTTATTTCATCATCTACAATGTCAAGACTACCTATGCCGCCAACTGCAGCACCGCGTTCGGCTTGTTTGACCAGCCTTCGGGCCTTATGGAAACTATCTGCCAGGCTTTTCACTTCCTGCTCTTCATCAGATAAAGTTGAGGAGGGAATTAGCGACATCTCTCCCGTAGTGAAATAGTTGTAAGCAACAAGACCTGCTGCCGCGATAATAATCAACATAATAATTTTCGTCATGACGGCTTTCCTTTATGAAAATTAGTTTGAGTAAGAAAAACAAATTCACTCTAGTGGAGATTACCAATGCATTGGGCGTACATAAAGTCAATTTTGCCAGGTAGGAGGCAGGCACTAGATTATTATTGTTTGCGTATTCGGTCTTTATGTGCAGAAATCAGCGACGCAGTTTTTTAGAAGCTCTAACCAGAAGTATTCTTTGGTTTATGAGGTTCGCATCTTATTTAATACTCTGGCTGCCATAATTGCGCCTTGCTGAGTAAATGCATATGGGCGAGTTTTGGAATCCTTGAGGTCTGAGAGATGTTCGTAAATTTCAGATACTTCGGTCTTTTCTTTTATTTTAAGCTGAAACATATAGTCTTTTGGAAAATGAGCACGATTTTTTTTTACCTGTTCCTTAAGCCTGTTTACTGGTACTTTATAATGTTCTGCCAGGTCTGAATCAAGAATAACTTTTTCTCCGCGAATCATTAAAATTCTGCTTTCTTCGGTTATATCATTGGCGGTGCTGTTTTTTCCCACTTGATTTCCCCCTTCTTACTGTATTCACTAACTTTATTTCCCCGACGTTAAACTTTATACCATCATAAATAAACTCAAGGAACATGTCAAAGCAAATCCCGTGATTTAGGTAAAAATAAGGTAATACCCCCAGGTGATATAGGTGTATCCACCTATATCACCTGGGGGAGCCCCCCCAAGAAAAGCTCCAAAGCTAAAGAGACGCAGCTGGAATTGAACTGCCACCATCTATAAAACAGAAGATTAAGTATTCCGTTGAAACGGGTTGAAGAAAAAACAAAAAGCCCGCAAAATTCTCCTAAGGGGTTAACAAAATTAAAATCATTTGCAGTTCCTGAACCATTAAACCTTCTTAGTCTAAAGACGAGGATTATAAACCCCGAAGTAGACAATAAAATTTTCTCTTTTCATCTTTTGCATAATAATATATTATTTTTTGATAAATAGGTTTCAAGTTATGAGAACAATAAATAAGAAAGGAAGATAAGTGTGTTTCAAAAGGAGATTTATCCTGCTGTCAGCCGCAGTCTTGCTGGTATGGTTTTTATCTATGCCTGCAAATGCTGAAGACCTTCAGAAAAAGCCTTATAAAATTATTAAAACAGACAAGTTAAAGGCAGTTTGGGACGCAAAACCTAATGATTTTCTTATTGTTGATGCCAGAAATATGGAAGAGTATGCTGATGTCCATATCCCCGGAGCCATAAATATTCCCCAAAATAAATTTGTTGAATATACGCATCTTTTGCCTGCTGAGAAGAATACGCGGATTGTTTTTTACTGTAACGGGTTTAAGTGAGGCAAGAGCAAAACTGCTGCCGTGACTGCAGCCAAAATGGGTTATAAAAATTTATTTGTATACGCAGAAGGTATGCCGGTTTGGGAAGAGTTTGAATATCCAAGCATTAAGGGGCCGGAATATGAAGCAAAAGTAGAAACCGTCAAGATGCCGGTTCAGGATCTGGCTGCTCTGATTAAATCGGGGGCAAAAGATTTTGCAATTGTAGATGTTCGGGATGAATCCGAATATGCCGATGGGCATATCCCGGGTGCCGTAAATATTCCTGTTGCCGCTTTTGCTTCAAAATCCAGTGTTCTGGATAAGAAAAAAAGAATTATAATTTACTGTAACGGAGGTGAGCGGAGCAACAAAGCTTACAGAAAGCTTATGAAGCTTGGCTATAAGAAAAGATTCCAGTCACTCTTTACGGACTGGAAAGAGGCGGGACAAGAGATAGAAAGTTGAACTACAGCCGTCTACGAGACGTTGGATTCAGTATCCCGCTGAAGCGGGCTGAAGAAAAAAAACCCGCAAAATCCTCCTAAGGGGTTAAGGGTATTAAAATTATTTGCAGTTCCTGAACCATTAAACCTTCTTCGTCTAAAGACGAGGGTTTTAAACCCCGAAGGAGATAATAATTTATTCACTAACAGGTTTTTTTGACGAATTAACTGGAGAAGGAGTGACAGCCTTTCCCTGTTAAGAGCAAATCTTTTGATCTTTGCTGTTTGCGGGTTTCCCGGGGAAGGTTCGAAAGCGCTAAAGCCTTTTCCTTTATCACGCATGGAGTTTCCCCCTTTTCTGCCCTGTCTGCCGAACCGTTTCTTCCCCCTTTTTCTTAACGCTTTAAATTTTACTTTTTGTTTGCCTGTTAAGATGGATTTGATTTCGTTTCTGCACTGACCCATGATACTTCTCATCTCAGGCCTGTTCTTTTTTCTGAAAGCCATCATTTTGTCCCGGGTACTGTCAATTATCATTTTACTTTTTCCTGCTGCACAAGAGTGAGGTCAAGGGTTTTATGCTGTTACGGGTCTTTGCCCGTATTTCTTCAACGGCTTTTTCCTATGAAGTTGTCAGACTGATTGAACTTAAGCAGTTTAAAAACATGTCTTCTCTATTCTGTTTTTCCCTTCCCTGTCCGTCAAATGCCAGGCCAAGTGAAGGGATCATAAAGAGCATTGACAAGAACGTTAAAATAATGGTTTTTTTCTATCAAACATTTTGTTGTCCTCCTTTAAGGGTTTATTTAGTTCTTTTTTTTGAATGATCATCCTTCTGTCTATTAAGAGCTTTGGTTTAAAGGAAAGGTTACAGTTATTTTTTATTGACAGGAAAAGAGGGAATACTATACTCGCTGTTATACTCAAAAGAGGGTGGAAAATGTTAAGTGGCAGATTTTGGAATAAGTGCAAACAGGATTAAATTTCTGAACTTGGAAAACAATAAAAATATTAATAAACAAGTTTTTTTGAGGAGGAACAAATGAAACAAATAGTTGAGGCAGTGATCATATTGATTATAGTTTTTGTATATTCAGGGACTGGTTTTGCCCAGGTTAACGAGCTGAAAGATGGCGGGCCAAAATATATTTACGTGAAGCCCCTAAAGAAGACTCCGCTTCATATGCCCTATGATGAGGAAATGAAGTGTATTGACTGTCATAAATGGGACGGGGTTGATGCGTATACTTCCGCGACCATGTCTTTGGTAAAAAGCAAAAAAGGCCGTCTTCCGAAAGAGGAGATCAAAGAGGCCATCCTTGACACCTTGAAAGGACGTGGAAATTACCGGGAAATGTATGTGCTGGCAACCGCATTTAATAACAAGCCCCTTGCGACCTGTATGGAGTATGTGATTGATCAGGAAAGTTTAACCTTATATGCGTCATCTGAAAAACAGGGAGAAAAACTCTTCCATCTTGCAGCAAACAAAGAGGTTTCGCTGGTGTATGTAAAACATCGCAATGACCTTGACTATTTTAAAGATCCAATAGGTGTTCAGATTGTTGGCATTGCAGAGCAGCTCAAGCTTGGGGATCCGGGCTTTGATGAGGCCTTTGAAATTTGTGTGTCCACAGTGATTATGCCTGAAGGGATGGTTCTTACTCCGGAATTTATAAAAAAGATAAAGAAGAACCAGCTGGTTACCAAGATAACTCCCAAAAGAATTATTATTACGCATCACGCGTTCAGGGCTGCTGGGCATCACTTTAAGCAGATCTGGGAGGTTGATGATAACCGGTAAAATTCTTGGAGGCAAAATGAGGATTTATGAGATTTATAATTCCGGAATTCGTGTTTTTAAGGTGGTAAATAACCATGAAACAGGGTGTTTGAATAAAAAACTTGCAAAATTTTAAATAAAAAAAGATAATATTTGATTCTGAAGATTTTATGAAAGCGGTTAAAGCTCATTCATGAATACTTCAGACAAAAATAAAGTAAGATACTTAAATTACTTGAGTTAATCTTTAAAATTAGATAAGATATCCTTTTTTGAATATTTATAAACCGAGGAGGTAATAGTAACATGGCAGATTATGATGTAATAGTTATCGGTTGCGGACCTGCGGGTATGATGGCCTGTGGAGAACTGGCCAAAAGAGGCATTAAGGTTCTTGGAATAGACAAGAAGCCAGTACTGGACATTAATATCAGAACTGCTTCAGGATACTGTTTCCTGGACCAGAATTTTAATCAGGAAAATATTAAAATGACTCCCAAGGGAGATAAGACCCTGTTGGAATATACAGACAGCGGTTTTGACTTGACTTACGGCGATAAGATGGAAGGAATCTATCATTCCTACATGTTCTCCGATACCAAGAAACACTGGAAAGTCACAGTTACGGATAAACCGTTTTATCATATCTTTAATCCGCACCAGTGTCATGAAGACAGATATAAATGGGCAAAAAAACAGGGAGCGGAATTTATGACTGCCACCCTGTTCAGAAATGTGGAGCAGACTCCGGAAGGTGTAAAAGTCAAGGTCAGAAGAGACGGCCAGGATATTTATCTCACTGCTAAAAAAATGCTGGCTGCTGACGGTCTCGTGTCTAAAGTAGCCAAAGTGACAGGTAAAAATAAAGACCGCTTAGACTTCGGCATGAAGGGCCCCACCATTGAATATGAAATAAAGAATGTGGAGTGTCCTTATGAACGCGGCGACATGTTCTTTTTCGGCGCTGGAAATTTTGGCGGCAGAGCCGGTGGAATCATCATGGTTCCCAGCTGTCATGGTGAAGGCATCTTCAGACTGGAGACCATGTCCATGCTGCCTGCATCAACGGCAGAAGATCTTATCGAGTATTTTACCAAGAAAGGGCCTTTTGCCGACTGGTTTAAAAACTCAGAAGTCATAGAGACCAGCGGTGTGGTCATAGAATTTCTTGGACCCATGATCGTTCCTCAGAAAGAGCATATCCTTTTTATCGGCGACTCCGCAGCATACGGAGAATGTCTGTATCAAAGCGCTGTGATGTGCGGTTATGTTGGTGCCGAGAAGGTGATAAAAGAGTTGAATGGTGAAAATGGATATGATGAATATACAGAATGGTGGGCAGACCACTTTGACTGGGTTCGTAATCCCATTGCCATGGCCAACTATACCAAGACGGGTCATGTTTCCGCGCTTTTTCACGGTTAAAGGAGCTGGATTTCCTCTTTGACAAAGCCATGGAAAACCCCATTATTGTTAAAGAAGTTGAAGCCTCACCCTATACTTTCTCCACCATGATGCTGGAGTCTTTTATCGCGCTGCCGGGTGTGCCCGAAGATTTGAAAGAACGTATGCGTCAGCTGATCCATGCAGACATGGGCGCGGTTGCTGCAATGGCCGGTAAGGTACAGAAAGCATCATAGCCTTTTATTTTAATTTGGAACTTATAAAGCCCCGGTCATGTCCATATCGCATGATCGGGGCTTTTTTTGAACTGTTTTAGAAAAAAGAAGGACCAAAATGGAGAGCCGATTTGGCTGGACAGGAAAAATCCTCAAGATTAATCTGACAGAAAAAAAGATATCTGAGCTTAGTACCCATGACTACAGCGAGCTTTTTATCGGCGGACTGGGGATTGGAGAAAAGATTTACTGGGACGAGACCGTACCTGAAACAAAAGCTCTTGATCCTGATAATCCCCTTATAATGATGACCGGTCCGCTTTGCGGAACAACAGCGCCGTCAGCGTCGAGAATGGTGGTGTGCGGTAAGTCTCCCATGACGTTTCCTGAACGATTTGTTAATGCCAGTATTGCCGGGTTTTTCCCGGCAGAACTTAAAAAAGCAGGGTTTGACGGTATTGTTCTTACTGGAAAAGCAGACACGCCAGTGTGTATCAGTATTGAAGAGGGGGCAGTTAAGTTGTGTGATGCAGGGCATCTGTGGGGGCTGAAGAACAGTGAAGCCCGTGAAAAAATAGCAGAAGTGTTTAGTGCAGAACATAAAGTAATGTCAATCGGGCCGGGATGTGAAAACAACGCCCGGATGGGAACCCTTCTTATTGATCTTGCCGGAAGCGCGGGAATGGGTTTTGGCTCTGTAATGGGCTCAAAAAATGTAAAAGCAATTGTGGTAAAGGGTACTCAAAAGATTCCTGCTGCCGACCCTGATGCAGTTAAGCAGGTTCGAAATAAATTAAAAAAGATGACAGGGCCCGGATATCATAGCCTGTATGACCAGTCCATGCCCATACCCGGAAATGAAGTAGTTAAAAAGGTTTACTGTCATGGTTGTTTCCAGGGCTGCTGGCGTTCTGTACATCGCAGACCCTCCGGACTTGAAGGAATAAGGAAATGCCAGACCGTAGGGTTTTATATGCTGTGGGACATGAAAAAAAACGGCTCCATAACAGACACCACTTTCCAGGCCATGGAGCTGGCTAATGAGTATTCTCTATGTATTCATGAACTGCTTTTTCTGCTTCTCTGGGTTGAACGGGCTGCAGAGCAGGGAATATTAAATAATGAGAATACCGGTCTTGCGCTTTCAGAAATGGGAAGTCTTGAATTCATAGAGACTTTTATGCAAATAATATCAAAGCGTGAGGGCTTTGGTAAGATTCTGGCAGAAGGGGCTTTGCGCGCAGCTGAAACATTTGGGGAAGAATCGAAAAATATCGTTTTGGGCTTTCTCACCAGGACAGGCAGACCTTCCCGTACATACGGACCCAAGAGTTTTATTCTTTCTGCGCCCATCCATGCTGTTGAACAGCGGCCGGCAATTACCAGTCTCCATGAGATCTGTCATCCGCTGACCAAGTGGGCGATGTGGTACATGAGCAAAGGTGAGAAGAGTTATGTTTCAACCGAGGTCTTAAGAAACATTGCGGAAAAATTCTGGGGAGGAAAAGAAGCCGTAGACTTTTCAACCTATGAGGGCAAGGCAAAGGCAGCAGTGATTATTCAGAACAGAGAGTATGCCAAAGAGTGTCTGGTGTTGTGTGACCTGGTTTGGCCGGTTCATGATGATGCAAGTGCGGATGGTCATGTGGGAGATCCGTCCCTTGAAAGCAAGTTGCTCTCAGCTGTTACTGGCAGGGAAATAAGCGAGGAGGACCTCTGTTTTATTGGTGCGCGGGTGTTCGAGCTTAACCGGGCGATCATGATAAGAGACGGGCGAAAAGGAAGAGAAGAGGATATTCTTTCAGAAGCATGCTTTGTTTCCATGGAGGAACCTCCTGCGGATATTTTTGACATGTATAACCCGGAACGTTTTCTTCCGGGAAAAGATGATGAGCTTATTTCTCATAAAGCGGCAGCGGTTGATCGGGAAAAGTTTGAAAAGTTAATGGATGAATACTATGAGCTTAGGGGTTGGGATATTGAAACCGGGCTTTTGAAAAAGGAAAATCTTGAGAAGCTGGGTATCCCAGAGCTTGCTGAAGCACTTGGCGATAAGGTGATTTAGCATAGTGCAGAGTGCATGGAGTAAAATCCAAGGTCAGTTGCCCGTTGCATTTGTCCCCTTGACCCTTTGACTCCTTTACACCTTTGATGATTTGTGATGAGAGATGAAAGCTCTTCAGCAAAAGAACTGGCTACGATAATAAAATATAACTGTAGGGGGAATTTATGAATAAAAGATTTGGCTGGACAGGTAAGGTCTTAAGGGTTAATTTGACTGACGGAAAAACCTCAGGGATAGAAACGGATAAGTATAGAGACAGTTATATCGGAGGCCGGGGTATTGCAAGCAGGCTTTACTGGGAAAATCCTTCTTCAGGAGTCAGTGCTTTTGATCCTTTAAACCATCTTTTTTTTATGACCGGTCCACTTTCGGGAACAAAGGCGCAGGCCGCATCCCGCTGGATTGTGCTTGGCAAGTCACCTCTGGTCTATCCTGAAAAATATGCATTCGGCAATCTTGGGGGATGGTTTGGCGCAGCCTTAAAATGGTCAGGACTTGATGGGATGGATATATTTGGTGCAGCCCCAAAACCAATAATTCTTGTTATATCAGAGGACGGAACATCAAGGTGTGAAGACGCAGGAAGTTTGTGGGGAAAGGACGCGTTTGAGACAATTGATTCCTTAAGGAATCAATTTGGTAAAAAAACAGAAATTGCAGCGATCGGTAAAGCAGGCGAACTCCGGGTGCGTTTTGCTTCGATTGTCGCTTCAGGCGGTGCTACAGCCGGGAAAGGTTTTGGCGCTGTGATGGGCTCAAAAAATCTAAAAGCAATTGTGGTTAAAAGCAGCAGGTCTATTCTTCCTGTTGCCCGCCCGGACCGGTTTGCGGAAATCACAAAAGAGATAACATCTCTGTGGAAAGGTGATGCTTCTGAGCGTTACTGGACAGAACCGGCTGTTAATGATATTGAAAGAATAAAAACAACGCCCTGTTTTTCCTGCCCCGGCCTTTGCGGCAGGGGAATATATTCTGACGAAGACGGACAGACCGGGTTTAACAAAAACTGCGCGTCTGCTTATTCATATGCTTATGCTGAACAGGCTAAAACAGGCACTATTGGTAAAGAAACATTTGCCGCAACCCGGTTTGCAAATCAGCATGGGCTTTGCACCAATGAACTGAACCTTCTTATGGACTGGGTTCCAAAGGCAGTTGAAAAAGGGGTGATCAGTAAAGATGAAACAGGGCTTGATCCTGAACTGTATGGCACCCGTGAATGGCTTGAAAAGTTTATAGGCTGCTTGTAAACAGACAGGGCATAGGCGATATTCTCGCGGAAGGAAGCCGGCGGGCTGCAGCTGAACTGGGAGCAACAGAGCTTATTGACGGGCTGGTTTCGAAATATGGTTTTCATGTAGATCTTTATGGACCCCGGCTTTTTATTCCTGCAATACCCATACATGCAACCGAGCCGGTTCTTTCCATAACACAACTCCATGCCATAAGTTTTCCAATTATAAAGTGGATGATATGGATGTCAACAGAGGGCATGCTGGGTTCTTTTAGTACCGAAAAGCTGAAAAATCTAGCAGGGGCTTTCTGGGGAAATGAAAAAGCTGCCGAGTTTGACTCTGCTGACTGTATGGGCGCTGCCGCAGCTGTTATGCAGAACAGGGCCTATGCAAAAGAGAATATGATCTGCTGTGATTTTTTCTGGCCCATTGATTTTACCGGCAACCGGGAATCCGGTATCGGGAGTCCGGATCTTGAAGCCAGGCTGTTTTCCGCGGTGACCGGAGAGGAGATGGACGAGACTTCATTTCTGTTGTCAGGTGAACGATGCTTGAATTTATGCCGGGCAATATACCTGCAGGAAGGAAGGCAGGGAAGAAAAGATGATATTCTTGATGATGTCCATTTTTCCAGGCCCCAGGAAAAACCGGATTCAGTGATAGGGGTCTTTAACCCGGATGTCATGCTGCCGGGGAAAGACGGAGAGATGTTTTCAGCCAAAGGCAATACCGTAGCAAAAGAGACCTTTTGAAAAGAGTAATGGATGATTATTATGAAGCTCGGGGTGGGATGTGGAGACCGGGCTGTTTAAAAAGAATAAGCTTGAAGACCTGGGGCTTTCTGATATTGTTGATAAACTTGGAGATAAGGTGTTATAGCATAACTTATAGTGTTCTAAAAAGCGTGAACGGAAAAAGTGCCTAACGCATTTAAAATAGAAACTAAAAAACCCTGATAGTAATTTTGTAAAAGAAAGGATCCGATTATGAAAGCAATCGCCCTTTGCGGAAGTCCGCGAAAAGATGGAAATACCGAGACACTTCTAAACAAGTGCCTGGTCAAATTATCAGCAGCAGGCATTGACAGTAAGCTTATCAGCTTGAGAGGAAAGACCATTACTCCGTGCATTGCCTGCGGTGTTTGCGGTAAAAAAAAGGATAAAACCTGTGCAGTTAAAAATGATGATTTCAACCCAATTCTTGAAGAGATGCTTGACGCGGATATTATTATTACCGGTTCACCGGTATATTTCGGGTCAGCAACGCCAGAGACCATGGCGCTTCTTGACCGGGCCGGATATGTTTCCCGTTCGAACAATCACCTGTTTTCAAGAAAGATCGGAGGTCCGGTTGTTGTGGCACGCCGGGCAGGTCAGAACTTTACCTATGCTCAGTTGATGATGTGGTACACAATCAATGATATGATCGTTGTTGGTTCGACCTACTGGAATGTGGCTTTTGGTCTTCAGCCCGGAGATTCTGCCAAAGACGAAGAAGGAGTGAAAACAGTTGAGCGGTTTGCGGAAAATCTGATCTGGCTCTCAGAGAAGATAAAATAGTCTAAAAGAAGAAGGGCTGTTGCGTTCGAGGAAGGACAGCTTAGCTGTTCTTCTGTTCATAGCATGCTTTATG
>PVMK01163695.1_pt1 | contig 11248 bp, 23 predicted proteins | sample 1853481 | NCBI WGS metagenome assembly PVMK01 (sample SAMN08533507, study PRJNA380276) | Marine sediment metagenome, whole genome shotgun sequencing project. | reverse complement strand
GGAATGTCAATAAAACTTTCAATTGAACATTTTCAAAAATTTACAAATGCACTTAAAAAAAATTCCCACGTAGATGTCATAAAATTTGAAAAAGATTGTATTAATAAAATTCTCAAAATAAAAAAAGAGATGACAAGTATAATGTAACTATAATTAATTCAGATATAGTAGATTTAATTTTAGATTTATTTAGTGAATCAGAAACAAGAAAAATTATTTCAAGTCTTTTAGAAAATGAATATACAATTCCACAGATTCTTAAAGAATCTAAAGTTCCTAAAACTTCAGGGTATAGAAAAATTGAAAATCTAATACTTAATGGAATTATTATTGAATCAGGAAAAGTGCTTAGTGAAAGTAAAAAAATATCTAAGCTTCAATGTGTTTTTCAAGAAATCAAACTAGATATTAAAAAAGAGAAAATTACAGTTAGTGGAATTGTATCTAAAAAAATGTTTGAGAAAAGTACTAGCATGAAATCAATTATTCAATCATTTAACTAGAATTCAATTAGATGGAAATTATCATTTTACAAGTTCAAGAAGGGCTTTTGCTTGCTTGAAATGCACCTCATCTATCATTTTTCCATCAACTGTTGTTGCACCCTTTTCCTTTTTTTGTTGACTGAATGTAGATTTTGCAGACTTTCTCGGCCCACAAAATTTCACTTTTATTTGGATGAAATAATTTGTGTACAACAGAAATTTGATCTGGATGTATGATACTTTTTCCAGAATACCCTAGACTTTTACCTATTTTACAATCTTTTTCTAATCCTTTAGAATCTTTAAGATCTTGCCAAATTGCATCTATGCTGCAACTCCAGCTGCATGTGCATCAACAGGAATTTTTGTTCTTGAATACTTGGCTCCTTCTGATTCTTTGGTATATTCAACTCCTAGATCATTTAGTAGATCAAAAACACCAAAAACTACTGCAGAGACTCTTTTTCCAAAAGATGCAATACTGAATGTGTTAACCACACCCTCCGCTGATTCAATAGATGGGAATTATTTGAATTGGTTTTAGTTTTCGGGCTTTTCTAACCCAGATAGAATTTTTTCAATTTTTTTCATATCTTTGATATTGTTTACTTTGGGAATTACGATTCCATCAATGCCTGTTTTGAACTACTTTCTTTAAGATCAGAAGGGAATTTTTCCGGATGTTGGAGAATTAGTACGAACAAAAATTGAAGATTCATATGATTTACGAGATTTTAATGCAGACTTGATTAGTTTTCCTTGCATTGGTACTTTTTCATTATCTGGAACAGAATCTTCTAGATCAAAACAAACAATGTCAGCCTGTAACTTTTTTGCTTTTTCAAGAAATCTTGAATTATTTCCGGGAACAAAAATGAGACTACGAAAAAGCTGTGTCATTAAATGACTATACGCCCTCTGGCTTCAGTAAGACTTTGCCAAAGAGGCTTCCAGTTAACATCTTTGTGTGGGCCTCTGCGGCTTCTTCAAAGGTATTGGTTGAATCAATTACTGCTTTTGATTTTACCTTGACCCATCCAGTAAAGACCTTGTTCTAATTCAGCTTTGGTTCCTTGTGTTGAACCTAAGATATTAGTTCCTTTAAAGAAGACATGTCTTAGATCAGTTTGGGCATTGTATCCAGTTGTTGCACCACATGAAACAAGGGTTGCACCATATTTGAGTAAGGTTAGTTGTTTGTTCCAGTGTGTTTCACCAATGTGATCAAAGGAGACATCAATTCCTGGTGCTTCACCTTTCTTCTTTGCTATCTCTTTTGTAATTGCTCTGACTTCTTTATGCCAGTCTTCTTTTCTATGGTCAACTGCATAATCTGCTCCAAGTGCGAGACATTTGTCTAGTTTATTTGGACTTGCTGTTGCAATAACATCACAATTGTATAGTTTTGCAATTTGAATACCAAAGCTGCCAACTCCAGAACCACCACCCATAATCAAGACAGTTTGTCCTGGGGTAATTTTGGCTCTTCCAACTAACATATGCCATGATGTCAGTAAAGTCATTGATGCAGCGGCTGCTTGATCATATGATAGTCCTTCCGGAATTTTTGCTACATTAACTTCTGGTAAATGAGTAATTTCAGAAAATGCTCCCCAAGTTGGACCAGTCTGGAATCCCCAAATAGTTCTTTTAAGACAATCAAATTCTCTACCATCAGTACACGCTTTACAAACTCTGCATGACATGTTAGAATGAGAAACTACTTTGTCTCCAACTTTGATATTTTGAACATCATCACCTACTGCGATTACATCTCCTGCTGCATCAGATCCTGATACGTGTGGTAATGGAACAGGAACTGGATTTCCTCTCATTCCCCAAATATCATTAAAATTTATTGCAGCAGATTTAACTTCGAAAACTACTTCATCTGCTTTTGGTTTTGGGTCATCTATATCCTGAACTTTAAGGATTTTAGCAAAATTATCATCTGGTGCGTATTCAGTGTATACAACGGCTTTCATGACTAAACCGAGTTATGACCCATAATTATATTTTATCTGGGATCAGATTCGACTTATCTTAAAATCACGTGTTTAGGCTGCTGAATGGATAGCAATATTTGCTTTAGTTGATCATCAGTTAGTTGACCTCGAATTTTTCCTTGAGTTGCCATTCCAATGAGATATTGTTCTACAAGATTAGATAATTCTGGTTTTACCATTTTGATATTGTTTAATCTCGATCTAGCTTCTGATGTAAGAATCTGTTTTAGAATTTGTTCTTTTTGTGCTGAAATTTCTGCTTCATTATGTGAATGTTCATGAGGTTCTGAACCATCATGGGAATGAGGGTTCTGTTCCATCATTATGAGAATGTCCATGATATTCTGGTTCATCCGGATTTGGAAAACTCATTTTAAATCTAAGTGTATATTTTCAATTCAGGTTTTTCTACAATCATTTCTTTAAGAATTTCTGTTGCTAGTCTATCTAGTTTTTGCATTCCTTGTTTGGAAATAACACGGCCTTTCTTCTCAACTTTTTCTACATAACCAAGTTTTTCTAATCCGTGAATAGCATTACGGATAATTGCACCACTAGCATCTTTGTGGTGTGCAGCTCCGTATCCAGATGGTCTACCACCACCATACACATTTCTTAATTCATTAATTCCAATAGGACCATTAAGGTAAATTTTTCTCATCAATGATGCACATCGAGTATACCACCATTCTCTGTCTTGTGGTGGTTTATCAGCATGAGCTCCAGTTTTGACAAATGGAATCCATGAAGGTGCAGGAATATCTTCATTCTTTAGAATATCTGCTAGTCTTCCTATCAATACATCTGATGGTACATCATACACCTTTGCCATAAAGTGGAAAAATTGAGAATCGTCTTATAAATCATTGAGGTATTATTTTGCGATAAGTATGCCCACACAAGTTACAAGAAATTCTGATCGACTTTACAGATGCTCTTCCTAGACGGATTCTAGAATTAATCCCAGGTGCAATAAAGGACTTGCATTTTTTGCAAAAAACCATCCTAAGATCATATGGCATTCGAATTTTATGTCTAGTACTAATTCGACGAGCAAGAAAAGCTTGACGCTGAGAAAGTTTAGGATTTGTTTTTGCATTAGTAATTGCATTTTCAATAAGAATTTGCATTCTCTCCATTGCAATTTTTCTAACTGCAGGTTTCACAATTATTTCCGAAAGTACACCTAAAAATTGGTTCTTATTATTATGAAAAAATGCAGTCAGCGGGATTCGAACCCGCGTCACAGGGTTGGAAACCCCGAATACTAACCAGGCTATACTATGACTGCAATAAAATGCAAATTTTACTTCCTACATAAAAATGGTTTTTTCGTACTCATAGAGAATTCTAGCAACTACAACATGACCTTCAAATGATTCATTGCCAATAGAATATAGAGTACTTATTTTATTTTGAATTGAATCAGAAAAATTTCCTTTTTGGAATCCTCCAAGCACAATACATGTATCATCTGAAATCTCTGCTGCAATTTTTTCATAAGAGTTTATGTACCTTTAGTTGAAAATCCAATTACTTTTGATGGATTAATCTCATCTAGTAGCTCTGAAAATGTTTTTTCCTTAATCTCAAGTAATACATCATTATCTGCTATAATTTTTTTTTCTTGATACAGCTTTTCAATTAGACCTTCAAATCTGTGATATGATTTAGGTACATGAACATTTTGACCAAAGTATATCACTTGATCATCAATTGTATGAACAAAAAGTTTCATTTTATTTTGAAGATATAATGGAATTGTAGTAGCTTCAAGTATTGAAAAGTGTACCAGATCTGGTCGTCCTCTTTTCATTTCATTTTTGATTCCTTTCATAGCTGCAAAATGCCAAGAATTATCGAGTAAAATTTCTGATGTATGTTTTCCAAGCTTTCTTGCATGAGAGATCAACAGATGGATGATGTTTTAGTTCAGATGGAACAAGTTCTAATGCAGATTCAGATAAAATTAAGGAAATCATTTTAGTTGATCATTTCTATTTGTTTTTTAAATTCATACCATCCAGATTTTGGATTACCATTAACATCAACAAGACCAGCATTACAAACATAATGATTTAGTCTTTCAATAACGTATTCACTACTACCCAAACCAGAACCCTCCTCCAACACTGATACTTGTATCACCAATGTCTTGTTGTTCTGTAACACAAGTGCCTTCTAGTCTATCATATTGTCTATACCATGTTAAAAATTCAATTTCAGATTCATTTTCTGAATAAAACTCAAATAATTTATCCAAGAAATCTTTTTGAGAAGCAGTATTTCCACCTACAAAATCTGATGTGCTCCAGCTAATCTCAAAAAATCCCAACTTTTTTGTTTGGTACAATTTCAAATACTGTCTTTAAATCTTCTATAGCTTCTTGAGGAGTTTTTACAATATCATTTAGAGTATCAACTGGAAAATATGAAAATGCAACAAAATCACCCAATTGCTAAATCACTAACAATATGTTCCCAAATTTTTATTCAAACATGATGTAATGCAAATGCATTTCCAATTTTTACATCTGGATGTTTCTCTTTTATTTTATCATAAACTCCATTGAAATAGTTCTTTGTAGACAGGAATGTTTTGCTCATAATGTAACGAAATTGAGATTCAGTTTCACCAGCAAGAATTACAGTATCAATGATATCATATCGTGATAATATTGCATCAAGAACACTAACTACTTTGTCTTCTCCTAAGAGAGCTAAGAGGTGGCTTTCCAATCCAACTCAGGAAAAGGTCCAAGTGTTTCTCCATTAATTATAGAAAAGTAAAGTGTGACTTTGAGATTATTTTTTTTGTTAAAGCTCATCAATACATCTGATTGTTGCCAATCATATTCTCCACGTACAGGTTCAACTAAATTCCAAAAAAGATAGACATTACTTCTTCCAATTCCAGTAGATGAGGCTTCAGAGTAGATCTGATCTAATTTTTGTAAGGTTACAGATTGATTTGGAGAATTAATTACAAGACCAATTTTTTCATTAGTTTTTTGAATAGGAACAATTTCTGAACTTGGTATGCTCAAAACTGCAGCTGCTATTGCAATAATTACTACTATGCCTGCAACTATGCCTAGAATCTTCTTGTCCATGTAGATTGAAAAAGAAAAGAAAGTAAAAAAGTTGTGATTCTATAATTTATCCAGAAGTACAACCGCTGTATCCACAATCAATGCAGATACTGCAACCTTCTACAAAGACTAGGCTGTTTTTGCATGTTGGGACATAAACGATCTTCTGGAATCTCTTCGTGTATTTTGAGGTTCAGTTACAATTTCATTCGTCATGAACTTTTAATGCAAGTGCAGCATTGACTTGAGATTTTATGTATGGATTTGTGATATTTGCTGTAACATAACCAGTAACGTGTTCAGTTGGTGTAACCTCAAATGTTTTTTGTGCGTTTTCACTTGTCATGTGAAGTACTTGCTTGTGTCTAGAACCATCACGATAAACAGTAATTCCTTTTAGTCCTAATTCATGTGCTAATAGATATGCAGATTTTACATCTTCTGACAGTAACATCATATGGCATGTTGATTGTTTTTGCAAATTGCATTTCCAATCCAGTCTTGCCATACTGCCTGAGCCATAAGATGATCAGCCCAATGAATATCCATTGCCGTAACAAAAGTATCTTGCATCCATTGTGGAATTCCAGGAATTCCTTTCAGTGAACCATAGTTGTCTGCAATCTTTGCAAGAAGTTCATCGCTGTAAAGACCATGTTCTTTTAAGACTTCTTCAACAATCTTGTTTGTATAGAAGAATCTTCCAACAGTAACTCTCTTTTCAAACACAAGAGCAAATGCAGGTTCCATTCCGTTTGAACAATCTGCAATCATAGAAAGCGTACCAGTTGGAGCAACTGTGGTAGCCAAAACATGTCTAATACCATATTTTTGATTTTCTCAATTAGCGCACTCCCATTCATAGGAATGAGATTCTTTTGGGTTTTCTCATAGTATCCTGCTACTGGAATCTTTCCTTCAGGATATTCTGACTCTGAACAAAGTGGGAATTCACCACGAGATTTAGCAAGGGCAACACTTTCTTCCATTGAATAGTATGTTAGAGCTTCAGCGAGTTTGGATTGTAGTTCATATCCTTCTTTAGAATTATATGGAATTCTTAGTTTGTACAAAGAGATCAGCAACTCCCATCACTCCAAGTCCAATTCTTCTAGATTCTTTTGATGCTACAGTGATTTCTTTAACTGGATAAGTATTTACATCAATGATATTATCCAGGAATTTTGTTGTCTTTCTAATTACTTTCTTCATATCTTTGCCAATCAAATTCGTAAGTTCCGTCTGCTTGTCTCTTGACAAGATTAACCAAGTTGATAGAACCAAGGTTACATGATTCGTATGGATAGAGACTTTGTTCACCACAAGGATTTGTTGCTCTTAGTGGTGCTTGTCTGGCTTTAGCAAATACATTGTATTTGTTAATTTGATCAAAGAATATCAATCCAGGTTCTCCACTTTTCCATGCAGATAGTGCAATTAGATCAATTAGCTGATGTGCATTGATTTCTTTAACTGGTTGTTTGTCACGTGGACTACGTAACATATAGTTTCCATCATCAGTGTTAACAAGTGCATTCCAAAAGTCTTCCCAGATACCAACACTTACGTTAAAATTTTCTAAAACACCTGGTTCTGTCTTTATTTGTGATGAATTTTTCAACATCAGGATGCCATGCTTCAATAATTCCCATGTTTGCACCACGTCTTTTTCCTCCTTGTTTGACAACTTCAGTCACAGTATTGATAATATTCATAAAAGATACTGGTCCAGATGCAACACCAGATGTTGATGCTACAATATCACCCTCCTCACGAAGATCAGAGTAGTTAATTCCAACACCACCGCCTGATTTGAAGATTAATGCTGCATCAGAAGTTGTTTTCATGATTTTTTCCATGTCATCTCCCATACCAAGTACAAAAGCATGCTGAGAGTTGTCCCAATCTTCCACCTGCATTCATCATTGTTGGTGAATTTGGGAGAAAGTCTTGTGAGGTCATCATCTCAAAGTATTCAGTAATTTTATCTGCATAATCATCAAGCTTCTTTGCTGCAAGTAATGTCAAAAGATCTTTGAAGTTAATCTTCATCTGACCTTTGTTTGCAAGTGTTACATAGTGATTTATCAAGGATCTAAAATGCCATTTGTTTAGATAATAATTTCCGACTTTGAATTTATAGTCAAAGGCATCTAGTTTTTCAAGATAAGATTTTGCTTCATCAATATCTTGTTTAATATTTCCTGCTTTGTCAAATACTTGTGAATCATATAGAATATCACCAATTCCTACTAGAATTGCAACTCTTTCAAACATTTGTGTTGGAGATTCAATAATTTCATTTTTTCCATTTCTAAAAAGATATCTTGATGCTAGTACTCTCAGGCAATTTAAATCAAATTTTTTGGAAACTGGATCAAGTGTCTTTAGATTCAAGACTCTCTTTTTTTCATCTCTTAATTTTCTTCTCTCGTGTCTGTAAACGATGTATGCTTTTGCTATATCGCTATTACCACTATCGATTAAAGTTGATTCTACAATATCCTGAATATCTTCAACAGTAGGTGTTCTAGAGCTAGTAAATCCTTGTTCTACTAGTTTGTTAACTACGCTATCTGCAGTTGATCGGCTAGGCTACGATCTGCTTTAGAGGTAGCTGCTAATGCCCTGAATATAGCATTTGAAATTTTATCTTTATTGAGACCGTTACTGCGCCACTACGCTTACGGATCTCATTGATAGTATTTTCTATTTGTGAATTGTCCAATATAATCTCCCCGCAAGTGTTATGATAGATGTGGGTATAAATGATTCTGCAATTTTTTCTTAAAGCTCGGTTCAAAAATATTGACACAGCTATTATGAAGTTCATATTGACATAACTTTAACAGTTAACTACGATGATCGCTACATCTGAATACTGATCAAAAAGTTTTGAAAAATGATCGTAACTAGTTTTTCATTTACGAAATTCAGACAATGTATGGTGACTTGCATTTTGGACACTTGTCTTCAAATGGTTCATCTTTGAAACCACACTCACCACATATTGCAATTTCTCTTAACAGGTTTAAAAGAAGAGACAATGTAGATGCTTTCTCAATTGATTTTTTGATTTCATCAATCTTTGCATCTTTGTCAATTTTTAGTGTACAGATAATCCTCCATTAAGTAATTTTGAGAACTTGTTACACTCACAGATAGGCTCACTTTTGAGGGTATAGTCACCAATTTCAGAGGCATTAATCACCACTCCTTCAGAATAAGAATCACCTTCCATTGAATTGAGGGCAGAATTCTTGCCATATTTCTCACCATCAAGAGTAGCAAAACGATGTGAACCTTCAGTTTCAGTCATACAAATAGCCACAGAACTACCTAATTCTTTGCCTTTTTTGGTTGCAACATCAACTGCAGTTTCAATGACTTTATGAAGAATATTACGTACCTTCTTTGTTGTCTTTGAATCCAAGTATGTTAAAGACTGATTCTTAAGTCCTACCAAGTTTACAACAAGAGAAACAGAACTTCTTTGCATGTATTGAGTATTCTTTGCAAGAATTGGGTTAAGTCCTCTTCTAGTAAGATCTGAGATGTCTTTCTTTCTTAATGCCATTGAAGATAATGCAGGTTTCATTAGTAATGCAAGTCTTGCTCTAAAGTAAGTTTCATCTTTGTTTGATTCAAAGGCAAGTCTTGGAAGATTAATGGAAACAGATTGCAGTGATATTGAAAGTGGGACCTGTATTCTTTATAGATCCATTTGTTACACCATTACTAGATGTTTGACCTGGAGCAAACATTACTTTTCCACCAAGTAAAATTATTTCAGATGCTGATTGTGAGACATCAGTTATCTTTTCCTTTTTCATGATCTATTATCAGACCAATTTTTGGTATTGGTGTAATCTTTACATAATTTTTGTATGCATTGATAATTGAATTAATTATTTTTGTATCAGTTCCTAATTGTAATCTGAATTGAAACATTAGTACTTGTTTTATTGATATTGAGAAGTTGTAGATGCAGTTGCAAATGCATTAGTTAGTTTTTGTTCAAGTTCTGGAAGAGACTTTGAATGTTTTGAAAACACCTGAACTAATCCATCAAGTACAATTTCTTGTGAAGCTTCTTTTGAAATAAGAGAAATTATGATAGACAATGAACTTGTAATCTCATCAAGTTGTTTTGATGCAGGAATTCTTGATACGTCAAGATATTTTCCACCAAGAGTAATTCCATCTTCAATCAATTCTTTACATTAACAAATATTGTATCAGGAATCATAGACCAGATTCCAGGGTTGGTAACATGCAAGTCTCCAGAAAGATGAGAATCTGCAACATCTTTTGGTAAGATGTTAGTAAGCAAGTGTTCAGCAAATACTCTCTGTCCAGTGTTAAACAGAAGACCCTTCAGCACCGTTATTCACATTATCCAAGTTAGTAATCATCTCCTGAACATCAAAAACAGGCAGACCTAGGCGTGCTAGTTTGTTTCTATATTCCTCATGACCATGTTCTAAGAGAACAGAATTTACCAGTTCTCTGATAAGTGAGCCTGTTAGATAGGTAGTCTGATATTTGTAAATTCTATTTTCAACTTCTTCAGTAATTTTTTGTGCTAGTTCTAATGGAAGACTTCCTTCACGAACTAGTGATTGAATAATTTTATGAGAATTAAATTCTTCAATGGACTCATGTGATGTTCTAACATACATTTTTCCACTTTCAATAATTGATCTTTCTTCAATTTGTCTTGCCAAGCTCAAAACTAGTTTTCCAAGATTTGTAATAGTATAGCGTCTTTCAGATTTGTTAAGTGCAACAAGGGATTGTCTTAGTAGTTTTCTCAAGTGATATGCAAATTTACCACTTTCTTTTTTGGACTTGAATCCAGCTAGGGATTTTAATTCAGAATAAGTCAAAGGACCCTTGGAATTTAGGATTCTGAGAATATCAATTCTGTTGGGACTAGCCATAACAGAGAAGATCATTCTGACACGTTTTGATGTAGATTGTAAAATTCCACCTCTATTTTGTTCAAGTTCTGAATTGAAATTAGAGTCTGAATCTAAGTCTAGAATCTAAGTCTGAATCTAAGTCTGAATCTAAATTGGAATCTAAGTCTAACTTTTCTTTTTCCAATTCCATGTATTTTTCTAAATTATGGGGTAATTAAGACTTATGACTGTATGAATTCTGACAATTTTTGATCAGATTAGTAGTTGAAAGACAAAAATTTCTAATATTATAGATCTCATTTTTAAAAAAAATGGAAAAATGATTATGTATGGAGATCTTTTAGGATTAGTTTTCTTTGACATCAAGTGAAAATTCAGATGTAGAAAGTTTCTGTCCACATGATGGACACTTACCACTGTAAGGATTCATTACATCTTTTAAAGATTTTAGCATCTTCATGTTTGTGATCTTTTCTCCACATTTACCACACGTAACTTCTACTGACATGAAAATGATCACTTGTACAAAATTATTAAGAATCGATTTTGATTTTTTTTAATTATTCAAGCAAATTATTTTACTGCTTTTCAATGATGATTCCACGATCATCAAAACCAGTTATTTTGGCTCTTGTTCCAACTGGTAGATCTGCAGGGAGTAGTAATTTCTGGCATAAATCCAGAGATTCTCAAATGTGTGTCATCTAGTTGAAGTACAACAAAGGCATATGGTGTGTATT
>PVMK01175769.1_pt1 | contig 11250 bp, 13 predicted proteins | sample 1853481 | NCBI WGS metagenome assembly PVMK01 (sample SAMN08533507, study PRJNA380276) | Marine sediment metagenome, whole genome shotgun sequencing project. | reverse complement strand
TCTACCTTCTAAAGACTGTAATAAAGGTTCATCTCGAAGGGGTGAGGACGATTACGAACAGCAACCACCTCTTTCATCTTCTCTTCTATCCAGCTATTGATCAGCTCGCGGTTAAAAACGCCACCCGCCATCAGGTATTCATGGTCGTCCTTCAATGCCTGTAGCGCCTCTTCCAGGGAGGCAGGGATCGAGGCCAGACGGGATTGCCGTTCTTCCGGCCATTCGAAAATATTATCATCGAAGGGTCCAAAGCCATTCTCTTCATCTGGCAGGATACGGTTCCTGATACCGTCCAGGCCTGCCATCAACAAGGCACTCATCGCCAGGTAGTAATTACAGGTGCCGTCACCGGTTCGAAACTCAATACGCTTGGCATCCTCGCTGGTGGCGTACTTGGGAATACGTATAGCTGCGCTGCGATTGGCCAAACCAAAGAAGAGTTTGACCGGTGCTTCAAAGCCCGGCAGCAAACGTTTAAAGGAATTTGTACTCGGGTTGGTGAAGGCCGTCAGCGAACGGCCATGCTTCAGGATGCCGCCGATAAAGCACAAGGCCTGCTCGGACAGGTCTGCGTAACCACCCTTCTCAAAGAAAATATTGCGTCCATCCTTGCGCAATTGAATATGGAAATGCATGCCGTTGCCAGGTTCGTCGTACAGCGGTTTGGGCATGAAGGTAGCGGTCAGATTATGTTTGAGAGCACAGTTGTGGATAATGTCCTTCACGTACATCATCTTGTCGGTGATGAGTTCAAAGGGCAGCAGTTCCGTTTCAATTTCCTGTTGTCCCGACAGGCCCACTTCATGATGGTGGTAGCGGATAGGACAGCCTGCAGCCTCGATAAGCTGGACCATATCTTCACGCACGTATGCGTATTTATCAAAAGGCGTGTCGATGTGATAACCCTTACGGTGGGCAACCGAAGTACCATCGGCATCCAGGTAGCCACCCGGCAGGTCTTCCTTGTTCTCCGCCGAGGTAAATTTGTAACCGGCACTGTACTTGCCGTTGTTGATAACCGCTTCGTTGAACAGGTAGAACTCGAACTCGGGCACCCAAAGCGACGTGTCCGCAATACCGCTGTCTAGCATGAATTTCTGGGCACGATTCGCGACGGTCCGTGGGTCTTTATTCACCCCCTCCCGCGTATCGGCATCGCAGATGTAACTCAGCATCCTGAGAGTCGGGGTCGGTGCAAAAGGATCAATGATGGCCGTAGTCGGATCAGGTAGCAGTACCATATCCCCGGACTCCACCGACTTCATTCCCGGAATGCTCGAACCATCAAACGGGATACCATGTTCCAGTACATGATCCAGCCTCCTGGATGGAAATGTTATGTGGTACCAGTTGCCAACCAGGTCGGCGTACTTGAGATCAATCGTGGCGATCTGCTGCTCTTCAATCAACTTTCTAACTTTGTCCATTTTCGTGTCCAATTTCGTCAATGCCCGCTAGGAGTCTGTCGGATTTAACATGATCTGACGGGTCGCTCCCGGATGATCAGAAGTGTGGCATAGAAAGCATATCAGGGTATTGGAAATTGAGTTGAAGGTTTCCACGAGCCAGCCAGACTTCAATCGCCCGCTTCTTTTAAATATATGAATTTTTACTTGCTTATCGTTTATCGTCGATATACGATATACACATGACGACTGAACAGAATGTAACCGATTTTGAATCCCTGGCTGCTGTTTGCAAGGCACTTTCACATCCAGCCAGACTGGCGATACTACAAACCCTGGCAGTTCGCGGCACTTGTATTTGCGGTGAGATTGTCGACTTGATGCCATTGTCCCAGGCAACGGTTTCCCAGCATCTGAAAATCCTGAAAAATGCCGGCCTGATCACCGGCGAAATCGATGGCCAGAGATCCTGCTACTGCATCAACACCGGGACCATTAGCGTACTTCGGGAAAGGTTTGGGCTTTTGTTCGGTTCACTCGAAAACTGCTGTTAAAAAGGAATCACATATGACTCAATCAAACGATCAATTACGCGAAATGGTTCGGCAAAAATATGCTGAAATTGTAACTACACCACTTACCGGCTGCGGCACATCCTGTTGTGAAACAGGGGAACAGGTTGAAAGTAATTTCGACATGATTGGCGATGCCTATGACGGCGTTAGCGGTTATGTAGCTGATGCGGACCTGGGTTTAAGTTGCGGGGTTCCGGTTGAACACGCCGGCCTCAAAACCGGACAGACAGTGCTTGACCTCGGTTCCGGCGCCGGTCTTGATGTGTTCGTGACCCGCTCCGAAGTAGGTGAAACCGGCCACGTGATCGGTGTTGATATGACCGCAGAAATGGTCGCAAAAGCGCGAGAAAATGCGGAGCAATCCGGCTTTGACAACGTCGAATTTCGCCTTGGAGAAATCGAACATCTGCCGGTGCGATCCAACAGCATTGATGTCGTCATCTCAAACTGCGTACTCAACCTGGTGCCAGACAAACAACGCGCTTTTGCGGAGATTTACCGCGTATTGAAACCGGGCGGGCATTTTTGCATCTCCGATATCGTGTCATCACAGGAATTGCCGCATTGGGTGAAGGGAATTGCGGAAGCCTATGCAGGATGCGTAGCAGGTGCGTTGCCAAAAGAGGACTATCTGAAGTTGATTCAGGAAACCGGTTTTAGCGACATCACGGTTGCTACTGAAAGACGAATTAATGTGCCGGCTGAATTGATCGCCAAGTCATTAAGCAAAGAGCAGCAGGAGCATGCGGAAGCCAATGATCTGCACGTAATGTCTGTTACGGTGACAGCTGTAAAACTTTAGCTTTCAGACCGGCTTCGTAAAAAAAGGGCCGGAATACGCACCTGCTACGATCATGGGGGGGGAATTCATCAAGTATTTAATCTACGTTCATCCCTGTTTCAATACCCATTCACCCATTCGGGCTTAGTATCAGGTCTTAGAAGTTTGTCAACACCTGTGACGTAGCTGTGCCAACGACAGCGAACGGAAGGGCTGATCCCAACGAGCAGCCAAGGAAGGCGTCAGATCCAGGGAACGGGTCGCTACAGGAGAGTTGTGACCTTGGTGTCGCCCAAGGTCAGAATGACAATAGACATTTTGGCAAAATCAAAATGTTTCCACTTATAAATGACCCGTTTAACACGGGTCTTTTATTGCCTGTGAGAAAGTAATCTTCTAACTTCATTGCAGGACCATACCTGGTTCATCCTTGCCGATTTGGAGTTCTGTACTGTGGTTCCCAATGCATTACTTGTGTAAAGAGACCAGTATTAGGCATCTTCATGATTTCAGCCACAGGTTTGTATCCTCTCTCAATTAACATGGCTGCTACTTCAATAACTTTCTCGACACTTGACCTTTCAATTACTTTAAAACTCACTTCAGTCATTTCAATCTCCGTTTCATTATTGACTGGATAATTGTATGGATGACTGAGTTGCTTTACTTGACAGTAGAGGTCAACTACTTGACCCACAGTTGACCCGCACTACCACAGAAAATAAAAAGGACTCGCAAATTACTCTGCAAGTCCTTGTTTTTATTGGTCGGGGCGAAAGGATTCGAACCTTCGACCCCTACAACCCCATTGTAGTGCGCTACCAGGCTGCGCCACGCCCCGACACTTAGTCTCCCTGAATATATAAGCAGGAAGGCCGCGGCATGTTACATGAAATAGGCTGTCTGGAAAAGGTCTAAAGTAAAATGCACTGGTGAGAGATGACCACTCAAGAGTCATCCCGGGTCAAGCCCGGGATGACGAACGATTAGCCCGGGATGACGAACGATTAGCGTTTCAGTGCGTGTAGTACCTGTTCCAGCTCCGTCCGTACCTGGCGAATGATCTGCTGGCTGCGGTTTACATCGTCGTGGGCGCTCTCGCCTTCGAGTTGCTGCCGGGCGCCACCGATGGTGAAACCCTGTTCATACAACAAACTTCGAATCTGACGAATCATGATCACGTCACCACGCTGATAATAGCGGCGGTTCCCCCGACGTTTGACAGGTTTGAGTTGTTCGAACTCCTGCTCCCAATAACGGAGCACGTGTGGCTTGACGCCACACAGTTCGCTTACTTCGCCAATCGTAAAATAACGTTTGGCGGGTATTGGGGGTAAGTCTTTTTCAATCCCCGGGTTCAACATATGCTTCGACCCTTGCTCGTAGCTTTTGGCCTGGTCGGAAAGTGACTACCCTGCGAGCGGAAATTGGAATTTCCTCGCCGGTCTTCGGGTTCCGTCCCGGGCGTTGGTTTTTTTCGCGCAGCTGAAAGTTACCAAAACCTGAAAGTTTTACGTTTTCTCCATTTTCCAGGGCTCCCCGGATAGTTTCGAAATACGCGTCTACGAATTCTTTGGCCTCGCGCTTGTTTAAACCCACTTCGTTGAACAAGCGATCGGCGATATCTGCCTTAGTCAGTGACATCATTAACCTCTAAGCTGTGCATCCAGTCGTTCTTCCAGTCCCTGAACTACGTTCTGAACCAAAGAATCAACGACTTCGTCTGTAAGAGTGCAAGAAACATTCTGTAAAATCAAGCCAATAGCCAAACTTTTGTAACCTTTTTCAACATTTTGGCCTGAGTACAGGTCGAATAGTACCAAATTTGTAAGTAAATCGCCTGATAAATCAATTACATTGCTTCGAATTTCTGCAAAACTGATTTTTTCAGGTACAAGTAACGCCAAATCCCGTCTAACTGACGGAAAGCGCGAAATGTCTTTCGTGTTTATTATTTCGCGTTTAGAAAGTATATTAATGTCCAATTCAAAAGCCAGCACTGAGCCTTTGATTTCCATTTGTTTAAGGATGGTCGGATGGACACTGCCAGCCCAGCCAATATCGATACCATCAATTGAGACCATGGCAGCCTGTCCCGGGTGTAACCAGGGAAGTTGCGTATTGCGGAACTCTACTTCGCCTGTTTCACCACGTAATGCCAACATCGACTCCAGATCGCCTTTAAGATCAAAGAAGTCGGTTACACGGCTTGCCACGCCCCACTGCTCGGGTAATGCGCTACCGCAGGCCGCAGCGGCCACGTGCAGGGATTCAACCAGGGTCTCATGCTGTTCAAACACTGTACCGATTTCAAAAAAGCGGACACGGTCCTGCTGCCGGCGTAAATTGCTCGACACGGTTTCCATCAAACCAGGTAATAACGCTGTACGCATCACTTCCAGGTCGGAACTGAGCGCATTGGCCAGTGGCAACACATGCTCTGCCATTGAGAACTGACCAAGCAGGCTGCGGCTGGTAAAGCTGTAATTGATTGCTTCCTGGTATCCGGCGGCACATAAAACCTGCTGAATGTTCTGCAACGACACCAGTTCTTCGCTGATTATGCCCGGGGTCCAGTTCTCCGGCGGGCAAAGCGGCCGGGATATTGTCGTAACCGAATATCCGCGCGACTTCCTCGATCAGGTCTTCTTCTATTTCTATATCAAAACGATCTGAAGGTGCTGTAACCGTCCAGACCCCCTGATCCAATTCGGGCGACATGCGTAAATTTTCTAAAATGGCGTTGACTTCAACTTCATCCAGCTCAATACCCAGTACGCGATTCAATCGCGCAAGCCGTAAGTTGACCTTATTCTGAACCGGCACATGGGCTTCTGAGACAGCATGAATCAAAGGTCCGGCCTGTCCCCCTGCAATCTCCAGCAATAGCGCTGTGATACGTTCTATGGCCCTCACCTGCCCCTGTGGGTCTACTCCACGCTCAAAGCGGTGTGAGGCGTCAGTATGCAAGCCCAGATCACGTGCTTTGCCCGAAATGGTAGAGGGTTTGAAGTAGGCACTCTCAAGCAGGATACTGCTGGTAGCCTCGGTAACACCGCTATCGAGCCCACCCATGATGCCGGCAAGCGCAACAGGGCCGGCTTCATCGCAGATAGCCAGCAAACTGTCATCAAGCTCCACCTGCTTGCCATCCAGCAATTCAAGTGATTCCCCGTCACGGCCACGCCGGACGCTGATATTGCCCTGCAAACGATCAAGATCGAATGCGTGCATGGGCTGGCCGAGTTCCATTAATACGTAATTAGTCGCATCGACTGTGGCGCTGATGCTGCGGATACCGCTGCGTCTCAGGGCCTCAACCATCCATAAAGGTGTTGCTGCCGTGGGATCAATGCCACGAATGATTCGCCCGACATAACGCGGGCAATCTTCGGTTGCTTCCAGTGTTACTTCAACGGAATCAGTAATACTGGCTGTAACCGGTTCAATCTCCAGGGCTGTCAGGGTTGCGTTACAACTGGCGGAAACATCCTGCGCCATGCCCTGGATACTCAGGCAATCGGCACGGTTGGGGGTTAATTCAACCTCGATGGCGTAATCATCCAGTTCAAGATAGTCGCGAAGGTCGGTCCCCAGTGGAGCGTCCCCGGGGTAATTCCATCAGGCCGGAATGGTCATCCGACAAACCCAGTTCGCGTGCGGAACAGGCCATACCAAATGACTCTACGCCGCGTAATTTTGCCTTACGGATTTTGAAATCATCACCGATCACCGCACCAACCCTGGCCAGCGGGATTTTGATACCGGCACGTGCGTTGGGCGCACCGCAGACCACCTGCGCAGGTTCTGAGCCACCAAAATCTATCGTGCAGACCTGAAGTTTGTCGGCATTCGGATGTGCTTCACAGGCGATAATTTCAGCGACAACGATATCTGAAAAATGTGCAGCAACGGGCTCGACGGTATCCACTTCCAGGCCGGAGGCTGTCAACTTACCGGCAAACTCGTCGACAGGAAGATCGATGTCCACCCATTTCTTAAGCCAATTTACACTAAATAGCATCTGCTTATCCTTAGTGAAACTGGCGCAAAAAGCGCACATCATTTTCGAAAAACTGGCGTAATCTGTTACGCCATAACGCAACATGGCCAGTCGCTCTACGCCCATGCCAAAGGCATAACCGACGTATTTTTCACTATCAACGCCGCAGGCTTTAAGCACATTGGGATGTACCATGCCGCAACCGAGAATTTCCAGCCAACCCGGCTCTGATCCGTCACCCTTGTCCCAGGCAATATCCACTTCAGCCGATGGCTCGGTGAATGGGAAGTAGGATGGCCTGAAACGCATTTCCAGCGAGGTTTCAAAAAACGAATTTACAAAGGTCTGTAACACACCTTTCAAATCGGCCATGGTCACAGTTTCACCCACCAGCAATCCTTCTATCTGGTGAAACATGGGTGTATGTGTCTGGTCGGAGTCGCTGCGGTAAACCTTTCCGGGTGCAATGATTCGAATCGGCGCACCTTTTTTCATCATCTCGCGGATTTGCACCGGCGATGTATGGGTCCGCAACAGACGGCCATCACCAAAATAAAAGGTATCGTGCATCGCACGTGCCGGATGGTGGGGCGGGAAATTCAGTGATTCGAAATTGTAGTAATCGTCTTCGACCTCAGGACCGGTTGCAATGTCATAACCAAGCCTGGAAAAAATATCTGACATTCTTTGCAGGGTATATGTAACCGGGTGCAATCCGCCACGCTGCTGGCCGCGACCGGGCAAGGTGACATCAATGGTTTCACTGGCAAGACGTGCATTCAAGGCCAGTTCTTCCAGCACCTGTTTACGTGCAGAAACCGCCTGGGCCAGTTCACCCTTGGCACGGTTTACAGCCTGGCCAAATGCCTTGCGCTGCTCATGCTCCATCGCACCCAGGGATTTAAGCAAGGCTGTAATCTCACCCTTTTTACCCAGGTAACGCACACGTAAATCATCCAGCACGGACAGTTCATTACTGCCTGTGATTTCGGCCAGTGCCTGTTTTAGAATTTGATTAACCGAATCCACCGATACAATTCCCAACGGAAGAACCCCTGCTCTTCCAACTTACTTCCAGATACGAAAACGGGCACCCCGATGGGCTGCCCGCTATTAGATATTAGCTCAAGCTTGCTTTAGATTTCGCGGCAAGAACACCGAATGCAGCAATATCATGAACCGCGAGATCGGCCAGTACCTTACGGTCGACCTCGATGCCAGCCTTGTTCAGACCATCCATAAAGCGACTGTAAGACATATCAAACTGCCGTGCAGCAGCATTGATACGCACAATCCACAGGCGACGGAACTGGCGCTTGCGTTGACGACGGTCACGATATGCGTATTGACCTGCTTTAATAACAGCCTGCTTGGCAACCCGGTAAACCTTACGACGGGCACCGTAATAACCTTTAGCCTGCTTTAATACTTTTTTATGCCGCGCATGTGCGACAACACCACGTTTTACTCTAGCCATTTTCTGAGCCTCCTGTTAAGCGTACGGCAGTAAGCGTTTTACGGCTTTCTTGTCGGCGGAAGAAATTTTATCCGTACCGCGCAAGTTGCGTTTACGCTTCTGGCTCATCTTGGTCAGAATGTGACTTTTGAATGCGAACCCACGTTTAAAATTGCCTGAGGCAGTTTTCTTAAATCGTTTGGCCGCACCCCGATTGGTTTTCATCTTGGGCATGGTTTACTCCTGGTGGCCTTTTCCGGCCTGTTAATAAAACGTCACTCAAGCGGCTGGAGAAGTTTTTTCCAGCGCTTTACCATTTGCTCGGTAACGCTTCTTCAAAAAGTGACTGCCATTTTGGCAATCACGGTAAATTTTCTCTGATCAGGTCTTCTTACCGTTGATCATCATTGTCATCTGGCGGCCTTCCATCTTGGGCATTTGTTCAACAACTGCCTCTTCCGCCAAATCATCCCGAACCCGTTTCAGCATTTCTGCACCGAGATCCTGATGGGCCATTTCACGTCCGCGAAACCGCAGTGTGACCTTGACCTTGTCGCCCGCCTCCAGAAAACGGCGGACATTTCGCATCTTGACCAGGTAATCGGCTACCTCAGTGCCCGGCCGGAACTTTACTTCCTTCACATGCGTAACTTTCTGTTTCTTCTTCGACGCCTGTGACTTTTTAGCCTGTGCAAAACGGTACTTACCGTAATCCATTATCCGGCAAACGGGTGGTTCGGCATTGGGGGCAATCTCTACCAGATCCATCCCTTGTGCTACCGCCATTTCGAGTGCCTGCTCAACCGGCATGACTCCCGCTTGTTCACCATCTTGATCAATTACCCTGATCTGCGGCGCGATTATGTCCCCGTTGCGCCGCGTTTCTTTTTTGGATGCGATGTTAAATTCTCCTGCTAGTTATCAATTATGCCCCGCCGGGCTATTTCACTTTTAAGGTGTTCGGCAAAGGCCCCAATTTCCATGCTTCCCAGGTTCTCACCTTCCCGGGTACGCACTGCTACGGTGCCCTCTTCAACCTCACGATCACCCACGACGAGCAGAAATGGAGTTCTGTTCAAAGTGTGATGGCGGATTTTAAAGCCGATCTTCTCATTTCTCAAGTCTATTTCGACCCGGAAGCCTTGATTTTCAAGGGATTCGGCAATTTCCTTGCATCTTTCGTCCTGTCGGTCGGTAATATTGAGCACAACGGCCTGCACCGGCGACAGCCAAACAGGCATCTTGCCGGCGTAGTTTTCGATCAAAATTCCGATGAAACGCTCCAATGAGCCGAGGATCGCACGGTGCAACATGACCGGTGTCTGCTTTGAACCGTCTTCGCTGATATATTCAGCACCGAGGCGCTCGGTCATATTAAAATCCAGCTGGAAAGTACCGCATTGCCAGACCCGGCCAATGGTGTCCCTCAGCGAGAAATCGATCTTCGGTCCGTAAAATGCACCATCGCCCGGATTCAGCTTGTACTCGATGCCTGCACCTTCAAGTGCAGCCATCAAGGCAGCCTCGGCCCGATCCCAGTACTCTTCCTTCCCGATCCGTTTTTCAGGCCGGGTGGATAACTCAACCATGACTTCATCAAAACCGAAGTCGTGGTAAACGCTGTACAGCAATTCAAGGAAAGGACGAGGTCTCGCTCTGAACCTGCTCCGGTGTACAAAAAATGTGCGCATCATCCTGGGTAAACGCCCGCACCCGCATCAAACCATGCAGGGCGCCCGATGCCTCATTGCGATGACAGGATCCAAATTCCGCCATCCGCAAGGGTAAATCACGATAGCTGACGATACCCCGGTTGAAAATCTGCACATGGCAGGGACAATTCATCGGCTTGATCGCAAAGGTACGATCCTCACAGCCGGTAAGAAACATGTTCTCAATGAACTTGTCAGCATGTCCGGATTTTTCCCACAGACTGATATCAACGATCTCAGGTGTGTTGACTTCCTGGTAGCCAACCGCACGCAGACGCTTGCGGATATAGTTTTTGATCTGGGTATAAATAATCCAGCCATGATCGTGCCAGAACACCATACCGGGTGCTTCTTCCTGGAAATGGAAAAAATCCAGTTGTTTGCCGATACGCCGGTGATCGCGTTTTTCTGCTTCTTCAAGGTTATGCAGGTAGGTGTTCAGCTCTTTTTTAGTTGCCCAGGCAGTACCGTAAATCCGCTGCAACATTTCGTTGTCGCTGTCACCGCGCCAATATGCGCCAGCCAGTTTGGTCAGCTTGAACTGTCCAAGGTGCGAGGTGTTGGGTACGTGGGGACCGCGGCAGAGGTCGATAAACTCACCCTGTTTATACAAGGACAATACTTCGCCCTCGGGTATGGATTCGATAATTTGTGCCTTGTATTCCTCATCCTTCTGACGGAAAAACTGAATCGCTTCACCACGAGGCATCTCAGTCCTTGAAACAGGGATGGCATCTTTAACCAGACGACGCATTTCACTGGCAATTTTATCCAGGTCTTCCGGTTTGAAACCGGGTTCATAGGCGAAGTCATAAAAGAAACCGTTTTCGATGACGGGTCCTATTGTGTACTGTGATTCCGGGAATACACGCTCAACTGCCATCGCCAGCAAATGTGCGGTGGAGTGCCGGATAATCTCCAGGCCTTCTTCATCTTTTGCCGTGATGATTCGCAAAACAGCATCATCGTTGATCTCAAAAGACGCATCCACCAACTGACCATCCACCTCGCCGGCCAATGTTGCCTTGGCAAGACCCGGGCCAATATCCGCAGCCACGTCCATGACCGTGACCATTTGCTCAAATTGTCTTTGGCTACCATCCGGAAGCGTAATTACTGGCATCTCTATCTCTCAACATCTATCAATCTGACAAACCCTAAAACGAACAAAGGACGCAAAGCGTCCCGTCAGGTGCACTCTGCGTAATAAATTTACTATCCGGTAGTTCGTTTCCGCAAATTCATCGCGCTATTGTACGCGTGAATGCTTGCGCATCCTACTCTTTTTAACGGAAAAGTCAGGGGAAGTGATGGTGG
>PVMK01114861.1_pt1 | contig 11250 bp, 9 predicted proteins | sample 1853481 | NCBI WGS metagenome assembly PVMK01 (sample SAMN08533507, study PRJNA380276) | Marine sediment metagenome, whole genome shotgun sequencing project. | reverse complement strand
TATTGGTAAATGCTGCAGATGCAATTTCAGCAAGCAGACCAGGGGCTAGACGTGAAACTCTTGAAAAATATGTTAATGGTAGAATTCATCCTGCGCGTATAGAAGAGGTAGTTCAAGAGACAGAAAAAGATATTGAACAGATTATTTTAGAGACGGGAAAACAAACAAGTTTTGAGTTGGGAATACATAATTTACATACGGAAATTATTAAATTAATAGGCGGTTTAAGATATCGTACCAGCTACGGGCAAAACCAACCTCAGCATTCAATAGAAGTTTCTAATCTGGCAGGAGTTTTGGCTGGTGAATTGAAGCTTAACTCACAGATAGCAAGGAGGTGTGGTCTTTTGCATGATATAGGTAAGGCGCTTAGCGCCGATGTCGAAGGCACTCATGCCCTTGTTGGCGCAGACTTTGCAAAGAGATATGATGAAAAACCGGAGATTATAAATGCAATTGCATCACATCATGAGGAGGTACCTTCTGAAACAGTATATTCTGTATTGGTAAATGCTGCAGATGCAATTTCAGCAAGCAGACCAGGGGCTAGACGTGAAACTCTTGAAAAATATGTTAAACGACTGGAGAAGTTGGAGAGTGTGGTAATGTCTTTTAATGGCGTCGAAAGTGCGTATGCCATACAGGCTGGCAGAGAAGTAAGAGTTATCGTTCATCCGGATAAAGTCAGTGATAAATCAGCCGCAAAAATTTGCTATGATATTGCTAAGAATGTTGAAGCTGAACTTGAATATCCGGGAGAAGTAACAGTTACTGTGATTAGGGAGAAACGGATAGTTCAGAAGGCAAAATGATGCACATTAGTTATGATGTCATAGTCGTTGGTGGGGGACATGCCGGATGCGAGGCGGCACTGGCATCTGCGAGAATGGGTATGCAGACTGCATTGCTGACAATGAACCTTGATACAATTGCGCAAATGTCTTGTAATCCTGCAATTGGCGGGTTGGCAAAAGGCCAATTAGTACGTGAAGTAGATGCGCTTGGTGGCGAAATGGGTAAGGTAATTGATGAGACAGCCATCCAGTTCAGACTTCTTAACGCCAGCAAAGGACACGCGGTGCGATCACCTCGCGCTCAGGCAGACAAAAAGCGTTATCAGTTTACAATGAAAAGGAGATTGGAGGGGCAGGAAAATCTCTCATTACGGCAGGATAGCGTTGAGAAAATTGTAATTCAGAATAAAGAGATACTTGATTTAATTGGTAAAAGTGGTACAAGTTACAGATCCAAGGCTGTAATTATTACAACTGGTACTTTTCTAAATGGATTAATTCACATTGGTAACTCACAAGTACATGGTGGCAGATCAAGTGAACCATCATCTGATAAATTATCAGCCAGCTTACTGGATTTAGGTTTTGAGATAGCCAGGCTTAAAACAGGCACTTCACCACGCCTGAATGGCAGCAAGATAAATTATGATATCTTGCAAGAACAAGAGGGTGACAAACAACCTACGGCATTCTCCTTTTCTACCAAAAACATCCAAAGACCTCAGATCAAATGTTTTATAACACATACAAACAGATTAACACACGAAATCATTAAATCAAACCTGCACCGCTCTCCACTTTACACAGGACAAATCCAGGCTATTGGACCAAGATATTGTCCATCTATTGAAGACAAGGTCACCAGGTTTCCTGATAAAGAGAAACATCAAATATTTATTGAACCTGAAGGGCTGGATACTACAGAGGTGTATTGTAATGGCATTTCTACCAGTGCTCCGTTTGATGTCCAGGAAGCTATGGTTCATTCCATAAAGGGATTAGAAAATACAAATATTACACGTTATGGATATGCGATAGAATACGATTATGTTCCACCCACTCAAATTAAACATTCACTTGAGGCAAAAAATGTTGAAAACATTTTTCTGGCAGGTCAGATAAACGGTACTTCAGGTTATGAAGAAGCTGCTGCACAGGGAATTATGGCCGGGATAAATGCAGTATTAAAAATCCAGGATCGTAAACCGTTGATCCTGGATCGTTCAGAAGCTTATATTGGCGTATTAATTGATGACTTGGTTACAAAAGGGACTCGTGAACCATATAGAATGTTCACCTCAAGGGCTGAGTACAGACTTGTTCTCAGACATGATAATGCCGACAGACGGCTTATGAAATATGGTTATCAGTATGGTTTGATTTGTAAAGAGCAATGGGATGAGTTGTTAGAAAAAGAGGAAATTATTTCTGAAACAAATGAGTATCTTGAGCGCAAAAAAAACGGGGCCGATTCATTGTTAAAACTATTGAGGCGTCCAGATATAAATTTTAATGATCTGTTAAAACTAGATAAAGAATTAAGGGGGAAAAATATTTCTTTTCCCGTTCAAGAACAGGTAGAAATTGAGGCTAAATACAAAGGCTATATCAGCAGGCAAAGACAACAAATCGAGAAGTTCAAAAAGATGGAAAATTTTTCACTTCCAGCACAGTTCCACTATGATAGTATACCGGGATTAAGGAAAGAAGCTCAGCAGAAGTTAGACAGGTTTCGTCCGGTTTCATTGGGACAGGCTTCACGCATCTCAGGGGTGTCACCTGCAGATATTTCAATCCTTATGGTATATCTGTTGAGTAAAGGCAAGAATGATACCAGATCAGTATCTATTTAAGCGAAAAGAATACAATTTATTTTTAATTGAATCCGGAAGATAGTTGTACTGAAAACATAGAACTACCTTTTAAGATTCATACTCATTAAAAATTCGGCATTTGTCTGGGTTTTAGCTAACCTGTTCGTAAGTAGTTCTACTGATTCCGCCGGATTCATTTCATTAAGAACCCTTCGCAGTACCCATACTCTTTTTAATTCCTCAGGGTCAAGTATTAGTTCTTCCTTCCTTGTGCCGGACCTGTTTATGTCTATTGCGGGGAACACTCTTTTATCTGCCAACCTTCTGTCTAAATGTAATTCCATGTTGCCGGTGCCTTTAAACTCTTCGAAGATAACCTCATCCATTCTGCTGCCGGTGTCTACGAGTGCAGTAGCAATTATAGTCAAGCTTCCGCCTTCTTCAATATTTCTCGCGGCGCCAAAGAATCTTTTAGGTTTCTGAAGTGCATTAGCATCAACACCACCCGACAATATTTTTCCGCTATGTGGTATTTCAGTATTATATGCTCTTGCCAGACGTGTGATTGAGTCAAGTAATATCACAACATCTTTTTTGTACTCAACCATGCGTTTGGCTTTTTCTATTACCATTTCTGCGACCTGTACATGACGACTTGCCGGTTCATCAAAGGTGGAGCCAATTACCTCGGCATCGACAGCTCTGTCCATCTCAGTCACCTCTTCCGGGCGTTCATCTATTAATAGTATTATCAGGTAAACTTCCGGATGATTTTTTGTTATGCTGTTAGCAATTTCCTTAATGAGGACAGTTTTTCCCGTGCGAGGTGGGGCGACAATTAAACCGCGTTGTCCTTTGCCTATTGGAGTAACCAGATCCATTATTCGCATCTCTACTTCATTTTTAGTCGCTTCCAACATAATCCGCTCGTCAGGATGAAGTGGTGTTAAATCATCAAAGACACTCATTTCATTTAAAAGATCAGGGTTTTCATAGTTTATAGCCTCTACTCTGAGAAGGGCAAAATATCTTTCATTTTCTTTTGGAGGACGTATTTGTCCTGAGACTGTAGCTCCCGTTCTAATACCAAATCGCCTTATTTGTGATGGTGAAATATATATATCATCAGGACATGGTAAATAGTTATAGTCTGGAGAACGTAAAAAACCGAAACCTTCCGGCAATACCTCAACTACCCCTTCACCATACATGAGACCATTCTGGTTTACTCGTTCTTTAAGTATTTTAAATATCAATTCCTGCTTTTTAAGCCCGGAATACTCTTGTATCTTTTCTTTTTTAGCTGTGTCCTGAAGCGCTTTTATTGTCATCTTTTGTAATGCAGTGATATGCATATCACCTTTTTTTATTTCTTCATACTTTTCGTTTATATTTTTTTCTCCGGTAGGTGCACCGTCATTCTTAACTGCTTTAGTTGTTCTTGTAGTCTTCGTAGTCTTCGCAGTCTTAATTGTTTTCGTTGAAACCATGTTATTCTCCAAATTACTTTTTCGTTATAAATTGATACCAAAAATCTTTAACTTGATATAATGTATCCTCTTTCGAATGATTATTATTAATGACAACATCTGCAATCTCTCTTTTTTGTTGCAATAAACCTTGAAACTTTTCTCTTTTCGTTATTTCATCTAACGGCCACTTGCGGCTGTTTTGGACTCTTGTCTTGCATCTGTTTTTCTTCGTATCGACAAACAGCATTATGTCGCAGATGTCTATTAAGTTTGATTCAACTACTAGTGCTGCATCTAAAACTATAGCCTTAGTCGCAGCTTCGGCCTGAAGTTTGGCAACTCTGCTTTTAATTTCTTTTATTGCCTTTGGGTGAATTATACTATTCAATGCAGACACTTCTTCTCTCTCTGAGAATACAATTTCCGCCAACATGTGTCTTTTTACTTTACCGTGATCGTCTAGTATATGGTCTCCCCATCTTTTGGTGATCTTACATGCTATATCTTTGGTATTAATGAGTCGATGACAAATTTTGTCAGCATCAATAATATCAGCTCCCAGCGATTCCAGCATTTCTGCTATCGTGCTCTTTCCGCTTGCTATACCACCCGCAATACCTATCACCTTAATTCTCTGCTTCATTCAGTTGTTATCATGATTCGGAGCGAGAAAAGAATTAAAACCATATTTAGTGAATAGCTCATTAAGTTCATTATTATTATAATTTGTCAAACGGCAATCTTCGAGACTGTAATCCAGGGGGACTTCTGTGTTAATAGTCGCCAGGCGCATTGATAGTCTGGCTAATTCTGCATATTTCACTAAGTTTTCCTGTTTTTTCTTTCCTTTTATTTTGCCAGCATTTGACAACACATTTTCCAATGACTTCCATTCTCTAATAAGATCTAAAGCTGTTTTAATGCCGATACCGGGAACACCCGGTATATTGTCGCTTGAGTCTCCACTAAGAGCAAGTACATCAATAAAACTTTTCGGTTCAATTCCCATTTCGTTTCGTATCTTGGCAACATCCCTTATCTCCTTCTTTCTGGGATTAAAAATCTTTACATTCTTATCAACTAGCTGGTCCATGTCTTTGTCTGTGGTGATAATTGTGCATTCGATATTTTTCATAGATACTTTTTTTGAAATGGTTCCAATTATGTCATCGGCTTCGAAGCCCTGAATAGCAAACAGTGGTATGTTGTAAGCTTTTATTACATCAAACATAAGTGGTATCTGGGATACCAGATCGTCAGGTGTAGGCTTTCTATGTCCTTTATATTCTTTATACTCTATATGCCTGAATGTAGGACCCTTTGAATCAAAAGCTACTGCCATGTAACAAGGCTTGTCCTCTTTTAAGAGTTTACGCAACATTCTGGTAAATCCATACACTGCATTAATTGGTTGTCCAGAAGGCGTCGTTAATCCGCTGATTGCATAGTAAGCCTGGTATAATTGCGAATGTCCATCAATAATAAAGAAATTTTTTGCCACTTATGGATAAATTAATATGGAGTTGTATACTGGTTTTGTTACTTCTTCACTTTTTTGAAGATAAGCAAGTGTTTGAGAGGTTTTTTGCGAGAAAAAATTTTCAGATGATCTTTTGCTCGTTCTTTCTATAAATTATGTTCAATATGCAGGATATAAGATTATCTAAGTTTTCAAAGTTCACTGCGCATTCGAATATAGCACCAAGTACAATTGAAACTCAGAAGATTGCTATTTCACAAAAGCGGTGTCTAGAAATGTTGAATACCTGAATAGATGGATTTATGAGGTAATATTAGTTAGATACTAGTTGTGTTTACTATATTTGTCAAGTAATTTTTAAAAATTAATCTATTGAATATTTCAGTTTCTTTCCAAGGTAGCATAGATTATAACCATTTACGTGTTTAGAACTGGTTATTGAAGCACAAATTCCTGGTTTATATTTGTGTAGATACTATTGTGAATTGGTAAAGACGGTTGTTTATAAAAACATTAAAGGCTCCACTGCTGCCGTGAGAAGAATTTTTTAATCAACCCTTTTTCAAGGTGGGCACTCATTATTAACCATATCTACCGGCCAACAAATAAAAGATCCCGATACGACGTTTGTAGGTTTTAAAAAATACTTTTCTTGCACGAGCACAGTAGGGCCTTCAACTAACCGACTTATAACAAATGTAATAATTTAATTCAAGCATATTCTTAATTAATATGTAAGTCTTTGGTATAGATTCTCTTGACAGAATTATTTGGTAGAAGTAGTATTGGAAAATATGAGTTATTCAGGACTAAATTGATAGCTTATTAATTAAGATAAAAGAGATTATTATGAAATTAGGGGCAAGTTATTTCGGCAACAGGACATTAAGACATGTCAAAAAAGATATGGAGAAGATGATACAGGATGGGTGTAATCTCGTTATCCATACAATGAGTGAACACGATACCGCTTATCATTCTCAGACCATGATTGATATCGTTCAGGTGAGCAGGGAAGTCGGGTTGGAGGTATTTCTGGATCCATGGGGAATTGGCAGGGTTTTTGGTGGGGAATCATTTTCTGAATTTGTAAAATTATTTCCGGAAGCAAGGCAGAGGTTAAGCTTTACAGAAGGTGACATTAATGTAAACAAGGCATGTATTAATTCAAAAACATTTAGAGATAAAATGTCACAATGGATAGACCTTGCGGCAAGTACTGGAGCAGAGGGCGTATTCTGGGATGAGCCGCATCTCTTTTATGGAGAGTTCACTGAATTGTTCGGTAAAACAAGAAAAATATGGGGATGTACTTGTCCAACATGCAAAGATATTTTCAAGAACAATTTCGGTTATGAAATGCCTCAGGAGTTTACGAATGATGTAATGATATTTAGACAGGAAACCATATTAAATTTTCTAGAATTCTTATCAGATCATTCTTCAAGCAAAGGACTAAAAAATGCGGTTTGTGTCTTTCCATACAGTGAGCCTAAATACGGTATATATGAGTGGGAAAAAATTGTTGAGCTGAAGAATGTCGATATATTTGGAAGTGATCCGTACTGGATTTCTTATAATGAACCTGTAGGTGATTTTGTAAAGAAAGTGTCCGGAGAGGTAGTACGGCTGTGCAAAAAGCACGATAAAGAACCTCAAATATGGATACAGGGTTACCGGGTTCCTGCAGGGCGTGAAGAAGAGGTTTCTACTGCTATTAAGGCGGCTTTTGATTCCGGTGTAAGAAATATCGCAACCTGGTGCTTTGAGGGAGGTGCCTGTATGACATACATCAGTTCGGAACGCCCGGAAGTGGTTTGGGATAAAATCAGCAAAGAGTATAAAGGGTTACTCAAGGTGAATTAAAGTGCCTAAATATATAAGTGACGAAAGTTTGAAATGCGCTATAGTTAAATAATAGAAAAAACACCTTAACTTTGGGCACTTTAACTCACTTTAAAACTTCGCACATCTTTTGCTTTAGCATGTCTAAACACAACAATGAATACAAAGATAGAAAAGATTGCAAAGAATGTATTGCAAGAGAATGAGATATCATATGATGACGCTCATTACTTGATGGAGATACGTGGGATTGAAATTTATGACCTGCTCTATTGGGCGAATCGTATACGATACAATTCATTCAATAATATTGTCAACCTCTGTTCCATAATTAGCGCCAGGCAGGGGAGTTGTTCAGAAGACTGCAGGTTTTGTTCACAATCCAGCCGCTACAAAACTGAAATTTCTAATTTTCCATTAATTGAAAAAGAAAAGATCGCAGAGGCCGTGGAAAAAGGAAAAGAGTATAAATCAGATTGTGTAGGAGTCGTAACGAGCGGATATAGTCTGGAGGGGAGTGATAATTTCGACAAGATATGTGATGATGCATATGAATTATCCAAACAGGATGGTCCTCCTGTTCACACTTCAATAGGCATGATTACGAGCACAATGGCGGAGAAACTGGTTTCAAGTGGAGTTGAGATGATTAACCATAACCTTGAAACATCAGAGGATTACTATCCAAATATATGTACAACACATACCTATAAGGATAGAGTTGATACAATTAAGATTGCAAAGAATGCCGGTCTGAAGATTTGCAGCGGTGGTATTTTTGGAGTTGGTGAGAGTGTCGTGGATAGATTGGACCTGGCTTTCAAACTGAAGGAGCTTGATGTTGATGCAATACCCATGAATTTTCTCAGTCCTGTAAAGGGCACCCCCTTGTCAGCAGAAAACTCTTTAGAACCTATGGAGATATTGAAGATAATAGCCGTTTACCGTTTTATATTGCCAGATAAAGAAATTAAGGTTGCGGGTGGAAGAGAAGAAAATCTACGTGACGTACAGAGCTGGATGTTTTACGCGGGGGCTAACAGCACAATGATAGGTGATTATCTTACTACCAGTGGAAAGCTTCCGGAAGATGATTTGCAGATGATAAAAGATTTAGGGCTGAAGTACAAAGTGGGAGAGATGCAAAAACATTGAATTATGATGTTGTAGGATTAGGACAATGCTGTATTGATTATTTAGGCACTGTAGAACAATATCCTGATATTAATGAGAAGGAAGAAGTAAACAATCTTACTATTCAGGGTGGAGGGCCGGTAGCAACAGCAATGGTTACGTTGTCCAGGCTTGGTGCTTCAACCGCATTTATTGGAAAGATATCTGACGATTATTTCGGCGACCTGATTAAAGACGGCTTAACAAGTGAATCTGTTAACATTGATCACATTATTGTAGAAAAAGGGAAAAAATCTCAATTTGCTTTCATTGTAATTGAAAAGGATACTGGCAAGAGAACGGTTTTATGGTCCAGGGCTACGGTAACACCTTTAAGTGCATATGAATTAAACAGGAACGTGATAAGTACTGCAAACGTATTACTCCTGGACGGGCTTGAGAAAGAAGGCTCAATGGTAGCTGCTGAATATGCCAGGGAAGCAGGTGTAAAAATTGTTGTTGATGCTGGCAGTATGAGAGAAGGTGCATTAGCACTTGTAAGTTTGTCCGATTACTTTATCGCATCAAATGATTTTGGAAGACAATTTTCCTGCGCTGATGATCCAAAAGCTGTTGCAATTGAATTATTGGGCCTTGGTGCTAAAACAGTAATAGTGACACTGGGTGAAAAAGGAAGTATATGCGTCACACCGGAGAGTTTTTTTTATCAACCGGCATTCAAGGTTAAGGCTGTCGATACAACCGGATGTGGAGACGTATTTCACGGCGCATTTATATTTGGATTATTACAAAAGTGGGATTTAAACGAAACAATAAGATTCGCTTCAGCCACTGCTGCTCTTAAGTGTAGAGAGATTGGAGGCAGAACTGCAATTCCGGATCTCAGGGAAGTAGAAGAATTCCTGGATAACGATAACCTTAATTCCTGATAAAATTAATGTCTGAAAACGCAAAAAAACAATCCACAGAATTATCAAAGAGATATTCTCTGCAGAAACATATATTAACCATTTTGGGTTTAACTATAGCGCTGATCTATTTACTCTTCATGGGCTTGTTCGGCTCAAATATCTTGAAACATCTTATATCGTTCGTAACAGTCAATGAATATCTGTTAATAGCGCTTTATGTTTTTATATTTATTTTAATCATTGACGTTGTAACAATTCCTTTAAGTTTTTATGGAGGTTTTGTCCTTGAACACATATATAAATTGTCAAATCAGAAAATTTTAGGATGGATCAAGGATGAATTGAAAAAGTTCCTGATATCGCTACCACTTATTATCATTATGGTTGAGGTAATGTATATATTTCTCAGGAATTTTCCAAACACGTGGTGGATATTTGTTACCATGATCTGGATATTCTTTTCAGTTATTATGGCAAAACTTGCTCCCGTTCTTATCTTCCCTTTATTCTATAAAAGTGTTCCTTTGCAAAATAAGGAAGTTAAAGAGAGTCTGGAATCGCTTGCAGAGGGCACCGGGATTAATATACAGGGTGTTTACAAAATCAACTTGAGTAAAGACACAAAGAAGGCAAATGCTGCCCTTGCTGGTCTGGGAAGTACCAGAAGGGTTCTCCTGGGAGATACATTATTAGATTCATATTCACTGGCCGAAATAAAATCAGTATTTGCCCACGAGTTGGGTCATCACGTTTACCATCATATATGGAAGATGTTAGCTATTGGCACCATATCAGGTTGTTTCGGATTTGCATTTTGCCATTTAGTACTGACAAAAGTAATAGTAGTGTTCGGATATCAGAATATACATAACATTGCTGCGTTTCCTGCTGTGTGTATGGCACTGGCTGTTTCAGGCTTTATACTATTACCAATTCAGAATGCCATCAGCCGAAGGTTTGAAAGGACGTGTGACAGATATGCGATAGAAAAGACCAAAGACCCTGAGGCATTTATCTCCGCAATGGATAAACTGGCAGAACAGAACCTTGCAGATAGAACTCCCAACAGACTTCTAGAAATACTATTTTATAGCCATCCGCCAATATCCAAACGGATTGAGATGGCAAAAAAATGTGTTCAGGCATCTGTCAAGAATTTTGTGTAAACCTCTTTGTTTATCCACACGGCCAAGTAGTATTACCTGCTGCCATTTTACTTCAATTTCAATGTCCTATCAGACATTAAATATTGATGTACTCCTGCCGCAGCTTGTCGGCCGCTGAAGATAGCACTCACTACCAGGCTTGCGCCCAGTTCCGCATCACCGGCAGCGAAAATTCCAGGGAGACACGTCATCTTGTCGTCATCTATTTTTACCCTGCCTCTTTTGTCAAGTTCAAGTTTCAAGTCCATAAGGAGAGGGCCATGCTCACAATGCTGAAAACCTATTGAAATGAACACAAGATCAGCAGGGATAACTTTTTCAGAACCTGGTATTTCAGTATAGGTGCCTCGAGAACCATCCGCAGGTCTCGTCCAATCGAGTTCAGACACTTTTAGTCCTGTCAGAACGCCATTATTTCCGACAAACTCTTTTGTCTGATATTTCCAGAACCGTTCACAACCCTCTTCCTGAGAGGAACTGGTATTGAATACTTTTGGCCATTCCGGCCATGGATTACAGGCCGGTCGCTCTTTGGGAGGAACATCCTGATAATAGATATGTGTTACACTGGCCGCTCCCTGACGGATACTGGTACCAATACAATCTAACCCTGTGTCACCTCCCCCAATGACAA
>PVMK01139209.1_pt1 | contig 11251 bp, 10 predicted proteins | sample 1853481 | NCBI WGS metagenome assembly PVMK01 (sample SAMN08533507, study PRJNA380276) | Marine sediment metagenome, whole genome shotgun sequencing project. | reverse complement strand
GATGTCGGGCGCATCGCCGGCGGATGAGGCAAGCTCGAATTCGGTGACGTAGTCGCCCGCATCCGGGTTGTCCTGGATGATCTTGAGCTCGACGCGGCGACTGTCGCCTGAGGCCTCGAGCGAAGCGTTGGCTTCGACGACGCCCCGCAACAGGTTGTTACAGCGCCCGTCCTCGATGGGTGGTTTCGCCCTGCATCGGGCCACCAGGGTGACGAGCTCTATGTCCCCTGTCGACCCGTCGTCCCCTGTCGATGTGTCGTCTGTCGAATCACTCGAACAGGCGGCAGCAACGAGCGCGAATGCGATCCCGAGGAGGATCAGCGCCCGGAACCGTGTCGGTCTTTGTCTCATGTACAACTCCTTGTCAATACCTCGCCCCGGTGGAAACCGCGCAGGAAAGACAAAGTCGCACCGAAAACATGGAGTATTCCATACGGCCTTCCGCGCCCGATCTCCGGCACTGGTGACCCTAGAGTCGGCCCTCAGATGTCGCAAGATTTCATTGAGGAGCGCGAGACTCCCGGGCCCCACGCACCGTGGTGATGGCTCACGATGCCCGTGGTTGGTGGCCCTCGGATTCGCGCGGGTGCCGCTGCCTCCTATAGGAGTTCTACTGATGCGCAGGTCAGAACCCGGTGATGCGGATGACTTCGCCAACGATCACCGTCGGCCCGTCGGGGCCGGGGATGGGCCTGCCCGGTGTGCCCTGGCCCGTTGACACGTAGAGCGCACCATCATCCTCGAGTGTGATATTGGTGGGAGCGTCCAGGCCCCCGGTGAGGATGCGAGGGAGCCCACCGTCTGCCGGGTACATGGTGACCTTGCCGCTGAAGCGCAGGTAGCCGCCGTGCCGGGGAATGGCATCCGGGTCGTCCAGATCGGCCCCATTGGCGAAGAGCTCTGCGTGGTCGGCCGCCATCTCGACCACGAAGATGTTGCCGAGCCTATCGATGGCGACGTCCACGGCGGTGGTGAGCCCGGCGATTTCATCGACGATGCGACCGGTGAGCGGATCAACGCGCACTACCTTGGCGTCGCCGGGGACGAACGGGATGAAACTGCCGTCGTCGGCTTCCGCCACACCCGAGAAGAGCGCGACCAGGATGTCGCCGTTGCTGGGATCGACGGCGATGCCCGCAGGCACTGCTTGCTGCCCGCTGTCGAGGGTGGAGAATGCGGCAATGTCGCGCCATCCGCCCTCCTCCAGCGACACCTCGATCAGCTGGTTGAGCGTGCTTTCGGTTGCAAAGATGCTGCCCTCATCGAGGGTCAGGGCGATCCCCGTCATGTTGCTGCGGGCAATGAGATTGCGCCCCATCGAGCCTCCTGGGCTGATCTCGGAAAGGGCGAACTCATCGAAACCACCGTCGACCGAGAGGTACACCCGACCATCTCCATGCGCTGCGACGTCGCTCGGGCCGCTCACCTCGTCGCGGCCCGTGGCGTAGATGTTCATGGCGTTGTAGCTGGCGAGATGCTCGAACCACGGCTCGGTTTCGCCCGGATCTGTGAAGTCGCCGTCGCCGTTGCGGTCGATGAACCTGGTGAGCTTGCCCGATCGCTGCCTGACATCGACGGCATCGTTACCCGTCCCGGCCTCTGCCACCAGGAGACCGCCTTCGGCCTCGAGGGCGACGCCGCGAGGATTCTGGAGACCGGTGAGGATCACCTCGACCGTGACCGTGTTCGGCGGATCCGAATTGCGAGATGTCGTACACCCAGCCAGTGACGCGCAGCACAACAGAAGAGCCACGGTGGCGCCAACCCGCCCGGACGGCGCGCCGCCACCGTTGGTCGCGGTCGATCGATCGTCGTTCTCCAAGACGTCACCCTCTTCCCGCTCAGCGCGCATGCACCACCACCGTCTTGGCTGCCTTGTCGTGGAGGCCTCGACGGAGGCTGTCGAAGAGCAACCAACCGTAGATGACCGCGGCGAGGACGCTCACTCCCGGCAGAAAAACGAAAACGCCCGGCACCACCCAACGCACCGTGGACGGGCCGAAACCGGGGATCTGGGCTGTTCGCTGCATCACCACCCTCGTGCCGAGCAGCATCTTGCCCGGCGTTTGGCCGAAAGCCACCGTGAACCCGATGTAGTACGCGGCGGCGACCAGCCCCTGCACGATCCTCACCGAAGTGGGAAGGCGCAGAGCGTCGCCTGTGCCGAGATCGACCTGGAGTATCGATACCAGGACGAGCGTGATCATGACCATGACCATCCAATCGATCACGAACCCCGCCAGGCGCCGCCACGGCTCGGCGATCTCGTCCTCGACGTGCCCGTGTCGTTCGGTCATGTCACGCTCTTGCCGGGACGGAGTCGAACGTCCCTGCGAAGTGCGGAGGAGGCCGCCGAGCAACCATGCCCCTCATCTCGAGGACTGGGTCATCGCCGCTCGCGCCGGCGGCGGCGCGTAGCACACGTCATTGTTCGGCACTCTCCTCGGCGAGCCTCTCAGGACGGGGACCGTGCCGTCTGCGCGCTGGTCATCGGGAGACGCGGATCCCTCGGGAGTTGCTCGAGGGCGTCGCGGGCCCAGGCGTGTGCGGGGTCGTCGCAGAATCGCCATTCCCGTTGCGGAGAAGGGCCCGCCATGACGTTGAGGTAGTACATGTGGTGCTGCGGCGCAGCCGCAGCGGGACCGTGAAAACCCCGCGGCACCAGATACACATCGCCGTCGTGCACCTTCAGCGTGTCGTCGATCTCGCCGTCGTTGGTGTAACAACTGAAGAACCCAAAACCGCCTTCGCCGTCGATGCGAAAATAGTAGATCTCCTCCAGTTCGATCTCCTCGTCGGTCGTCTCGTCATGCTTGTGCGGCGGATAAGACGACCAACTCCCTTCCGGTGTCAGCACCTCCACGGCGATGAGCTTGTCGGCGTCTGCGGCGTCGGCACTGAGAAAATTGTTGATCTGGCGAGTCCCGGCACCCCCACCCCTGACCTCGACCCTGACGTCCTGAGCGGCCACTCGATACGGGTCGATGCGCCGGATGGCTTCGGCCGTGCACAGAGCGACCCGGCACGGCCCTTGCGTTGTCAACCGGATGTCGGCGTCGATCGGCGCGTAGGCGAAATCGGTGACTGCGGAGAAAACACCGGTTCGCCCCTCGAGGCGAAAGGAATGTGATTCCACCTCTACCGTCAGACCGCCGGAGAGAGGAAGTATTGCCATCTCGGTGGTCCCTGTGGTGAGCTCATGGGCCGTGTCGGCCGCCAGGTTCAAGACACGCAGGCCCGAGTATCGCCACCCCGCCCGGGTTGGGGTGACGTCCACCACGGTGGCTCCGCTGCCACTGGATTCTGCTGGATAGAACCGTCTAGCCATGTCGTCCTCCTTCGAGCAATCGAGCGGCGCCTTCAACGGCAGCGGTGACATCGCCGTCCTTGGGAGCGGTGGGTGCCGCGCGCCGGTGCCAATGCGTCACGCCATATCATGCATCAACTCCCGCACTTGTTGCTCGGTCGGCATGGCGTCGGCACAGGCCAGTCGTGTTGCCACATAGGCGCCTGCCGCGTTGGCGAAATGCAACATGGCTGAAGGATCCCAGCCAAGCTGCAACCCGTGGCACAGCGCCCCACCGAACGCGTCCCCTGCTCCCAACCCGTCGACGACGTCGATCTCGAGGGGAGCGACTCGCGCGGTGCCCTCGGACCACGCGACGAGAGCTCCGGTGCCACCCATCTTGACGATGGTAAGATCGAGCCCCGATCGAGGAGTCGGGTGGCTTGCTCTTCCGGCCGGACCGGGCCCAACAGCGACCGCGCACTCTTCCTGGTTGCCCACCGTCGCCGCTGGGGAGCTCACCGGCCACCTGCAAGACCCTCCAAGAATGCAAAGCTCCGCGCCGCGGCAACGATCGGGCCCGCACCGGATTCGGGCTCGGCGTCCAGCGCCGCATCTTGCTCGATGACATACCAACCCCCATAACCCTGGGCTTCGAGCACATCAATGAAGCCCCGTATGTCCACGCTGCCGTCTCCCAGCGGAAGGAACAGGCCGTCGATCACCGCCTGACGAAACGCCAGGTCGCCGGAACGAACCCGTCGCGCCACGCGCTCGTCGAGATCCTTGAGGTGGACGTGAGCTACCCGACCGGCGGCGGCCTTGGCGATTACGACGGGATCGGCCCCGGCCAGTGCCAGATGTCCGGTGTCGATGCACAGATCCACCCGGGATTGGGCGAGTACCCGCTCGACGTGATCCCGGCGCACGACCGCCATGCCCCAGTGGGGGTGGAGCGCGGTCTTCAACCCACGTCCGGAGGCAATCTGGATGACCCGGTCGAGACTGGTCAGGAACGTCTCCCATTCGGCCTCACTCAGGTCGATCTGGCGGTCATACCCGGGATGATGCGAGTCGGGCCCGAGCACCATGACCGGTGCACCCGTGGCGGCGAGGGTCGCGGCTGCCCGATCCACGTAGGCGAGGCTCTCGGCAACCACCTCAGGTCGATAGAGCACCGTCGGCACAAAACCACCGACGAGGGCAAGGCCGAATTGATCGAGGAGAGCCCGCAACTCGTCTCCATCTTTTGGGAGGTAACCGTCGGGGCCGAGCTCGGTAGCGGACAGGCCAACCTGCTGCATCTCGGCGAGGACGCGTTCTCGGTCCATCAGGTGACCCCAGCCCGGAGATCCATCCACCCCCCAGGTGATCGGTGCGCCGGCAATACGGGTGAGCAACGTCATCCGACTTCCGCCAGTGTCACGATTCGCCCCTCCCGAGCCGAAACAGCACAAGCCTCGGCGATCACCAGAGCGGCTCGTGCCTCCTCTACCGTGCACTCGTTCGGCCCACCGTTCTCGACCATGGCAAGGAACGCATCCATCTCACTTGCGTAGGTCTGGCCGAAGCGCGGTATCCACTCGGTGTAGGGATCGGTGGGTTGGGGCGCACCAGTCTCGACAGATCGCAACGGAGTGCGCCGGTCGAGTCCGACGGCTATCGAGTCCTTCGTACCGAAAACCTCCATGCGCACGCCGTATCCAACGGGGTCCTGGCGCGCACCACAGAGCACCGCCAGGGTGCCGTCGTCGAGCCAGAGGGTCGCGACGGTCTGGGCGTAGTCGTCGAACTCGGCGAACCAGTCGAATGCCTTCGTCGCGCCTGCCGCGTGGACCCGAACGACATCCCGGCCGGTCACAAAGCGCAGAATGTCGAAATCGTGGATCAGCTGATCCCGGAACTCGCCACCCGAACGTGCGATGTACTCCTCGCTCGGCAGCTCGTAATCATGGTGCTGTCCGACAATGAGCGTGACGGTTCCGAGATTGCCGCCCGCAACCAGATCACGCGCCCGGCGGTAACCCGGATCGAACCGACGATTGAACCCGATTTGAACAGGAACATCGCCCTTTGCCACCGCGGCCACCGCCCGGTCGGCGGCGGCGAGGTTCATCGCAAGCGGCTTCTCACACAACGCAGGCACCCGGTGGTCAACGGCGAGCTCGATCAGCTCCGGGTGCGTGTCGGCAGGTGTGGCGATGACGACAGCATCGACCGACTCCAGGAGCTCGGCCGGGTCCTCGACGATGTCGGCCCCGCAGCTCGCCGCGACCCGCTGCGATTGAGCGAGTATCGCATCGGTCACGATGATGGCGGATACGGCAGGGTGACGGCTGAGGTTATCGCCGTGAATCTCGCCGATTCGCCCGGCGCCGATGATGCCCACCTTCACCCGCGACCTCCCTACTGACCGGTTCGGGGTATCTGCAACGTCTCTGGAACGCTTCGGATCCGGATCATTGGAACGTTCCAACAACCAAAGGTATACTCCGGGCTGATTCGATGTCAAGGCGTTGCTCGGGAGCGTTTCGGGTTTCTCTGGCCCTGCCAGACAGTCCTGCGGTCCGAAGCGACGGGAGCGGGCATGCATCACATGCGTGGGAACCGGCAACCACTCGGTGAATCGATCGAAGGGGCGGGAGATGCAGGGATCCCTGCGATCAGTGGCCGGCTCATGAGCAAGGAGTGACGATGGAGACAGTGCGACTCACGACGGGTCAGGCCATCGTGCGCTGGCTGATAGCGCAGCGCACCGAGATCGACGGTGTCGAGGTTCCTCTCTTCCCGGGCGTCTTTGCGATCTTCGGCCACGGCAACGTGGTATCCCTGGCCGAGGCGTTGGCCGGGGCCCAGGAAGAGTTGCCCACCTGGCGAGGCCACAACGAACAATCCATGGCGCTGGCCGCGGTGGCGTACGCCAAGGCCAAGCGTCGGCGCCAGATCATGGTCGCCACCTCGTCGGTGGGCCCCGGGTCGACCAACATGGTCACCGCTGCCGCGGTCGCTCATGCCGACCGGCTGCCGCTGCTGCTGATTAGTGGCGACACCTTCCAGCATCGTATCGTGGACCCCGTTCTCCAACAGGTCGAGCACTTCGGCAGCCCCTCGACGACGGTGAGCGACACGTTCCGGGCGGTCACCCGTTTCTGGGACCGCACCACCCGTCCGGAGCAGATCATCCAGACGCTGCCCCAGGCACTGGCCATCATGCTCGATCCGGCCGAGTGCGGTCCGGCGTACATCGGGCTGCCCCAGGACATCGCAGCCGAGGCGTACCCATTCCCCGTCCGGTTCTTCGACGAGACCCTGCACTACATCCGCCGGCCCGGTCCGGATCCCCGCGAGATCGCAACAGCCGCAGCCGTGCTCGCCGCAGCGGACAAGCCGCTGCTCATCGCCGGGGGCGGTGTCCACTACTCCGGTGCGGTAGATGAGCTCACGGCCATTGCAGTCGCACGCGGGATCCCGGTCGTCGAGACGGTGGCGGGCAAGTCCACACTGGTCTACGACCATCCAAACTTCGCCGGTCCGATTGGGGTTACCGGAAGCACCTCGGCCAACGCCCTCGCTGCTGATGCCGACGTGGTTGTGGCGGTGGGAACCCGCCTCCAGGACTTCACCACCGGATCATGGGCAGTCTTCAAGAACCCACGGATGCAACTGGTGTCGATCAACGTCGGACGGTTTGATGCCACCAAACACCAAGCGGTAGCGGTTGTGGGCGACGCTCTAGTCTCGCTCGAAGCGCTGAACGAGGCCCTCGGCGACTACCGCGCCCCGACAGAATGGCTCGAGCGCGCCGGCGACGAGAGGCGCCGGTGGTACGACTACCTCGACGGCTACATCGGCCTCGACCTCGATGTGCCGACATACGCCCAGGTCATCCGGGCGGTCAACGACCTGGTTGACGACACCGACTATCAGGTATCCGCTGCGGGAGGGCTTCCCGGCGAGCTCAACATGGGCTGGCAGGCGAAGTCGGTTGGCTCGTTCGACGTGGAGTACGGCTACTCATGCATGGGATACGAGATCGCCGGCGCCTGGGGAGCCAAGATGGCACTGCCCGATCGGGACGTCATCTCGTGGGTCGGCGATGGCTCATACCTCATGATGAACTCGGATATCTATTCGACCGTCGCCACCGGGCACAAGGTGATCTTCATCGTGTGCGACAACGGCGGCTTTGCCGTCATCAACCGGCTTCAGCTCAATACCAGCGGTCAGGAGTTCAACAACCTGCTGGAACACACGAGGAGGGTGGACGACACCCGCGTCGATTTCGTCAAACATGCTGCATCGCTTGGCGCCATCGCCGAGAAGGTCACCGGCATCGAGGAGCTTCGAGCAGCTTTCCTGCGGGCCAAGGCGGCAGACCGGAGTTACGTCATCGTCATCGACACTCATCCGTACGAATGGACCCAGGGAGGCGCCTGGTGGGAGGTGGGTGTTCCCGAAGTTTCCGAACGCGAGCAGGTTCTCGTGGCGCGCGCCGAGTGGGATGCCGAGCGCAAGCATCAACGGGTCGGGATCTGGGGTGGCTCGGTCGGATGAGGCACCCGACAATCCTCGATGTCGCCACGGAAGCCGGCGTGTCGAAATCGCTGGTTTCCCTCGTCATGAGGGGCTCGGACCGGGTCAGTCCCTCGAGCAGGGAAGCGGTGTTGGAAGCGGCAAAGAAACTCGGGTATCGCCCCAATGCGGCGGCGCGCACCATGGTGCGGCAACGCTCCCATGTCGTCGGCGTGATGATCTCGAATCTCCGCAACCCGTTCTTTGCCGACGTGGTCGACGGCATCGACATGGCGGTCACCCCTGCCGGGTATCGCGCGATTCTGACCACCGGCAACGCGGTGCCAGAACGGGAACGTCATGCGATCGCAACGCTGCTCGAGATGCGAGTCGACGGTCTGATCCTGGTTTCGCCCGTCGTGCGCAATGAGAGTGCCATCGAGGCATCACGAGCCGTGCCAACGGTCGTTGTTGGCAAGGCGACGAGGGCGTCGACGCTCGACAGTGTCACCAACGACGACCGCCATGGCGCCGAGATGGTGGTGGACCACCTCGTGGAACTCGGACACCGCGCAATCGTGCACATCGACGGGGGTTACGGCGCCGGTGCCCGACCCCGCCGGGCCAGCTACGAGCGTGTCATGCGACACCACGGGCTTGAGAGCGAGATACGGTCGGTGCGGGGTGGCTTCACCGAAGAAGGCGGTGGCACCGGGATGCGGAGCCTCCTCGCAGAGGGGACCCGACCGACCGCCGTCTTCGTCGCCAACGACCTTGCCGCGATCGGTGCACTCGAGGTGCTCGACACCGAGGGGCTGGATGTCCCCGGCGACATCTCGGTCGTGGGTTACGACAACACCGCCCTCGCCGCCAGCCACCGGGGGTTGACGACGGTCGATCAGCCTCGACACGACATGGGGCGAATGGCCGCCGGGCTCATCCTGGAGAAGATCGGGCAGGGCCGCACCACCGCCCGCCACGTGGTCCTCGCGCCGAAGCTGATTGCACGCGAATCGACCGGTCCTCCGTCCGCACGCCGAGCACAGCACAACCCTTGAATCGCACTGGTTCGACGAGCAATTGTGGCGACGCCAACGAACCGAAACCTTTGACAGGGTGAGGGGAATTTCGGCGACCTGGAACGTTCCAACCCATATACTCCACTACACGACATCGCGGTGGCGGCGAGCCTTCTCAGACCGACGCTGCCTTGGGAATGAGCCGGTGACGGCAAGGAGCGAGCACCATGTTGGAGACCAGCTACAAGAGCCCTCTTCACGAAACGGTCACCGCCTACCCGACGGATTTTTGGAATGACTCGTGCTCCGTGGAGGAGCTGGCATACGCCATCGAACACGGCGCGGTCGGTGCTACCAGCAATCCGACCATCGTCGAGCAGGTCCTCAACCAGGAACGCCACTTGTGGGAGGACCGTATCCACGAGCTGATCGCGGAGAATCCATCGTGGTCCGACGAAGACGTCATGGCGAAGGTGTTCGAAGAGATCGCACTCAAGGGCGCCGAGCTGCTCCTGCCCGTGTTCGAACGCGAGAACGGTATGAAGGGGCGCCTGTCGATCCAAACGAATCCCTCCTACTACCGCAACGTCGAGGCGATGGTCGAACAAGCGGTCCGCTACGACGCGCTGGCTCCCAACATGCAGGTGAAGTTGCCGGCGACGAGTCGGGGCATCGAAGCGGTCGAGGAAGCAACCTATCGCGGGGTGAACATCAACGCCACGGTCAGCTTCACCGTGCCGCAGGCCATCGCCGTTGGAGAGGCCGTCGACCGCGGGCTGGAGCGACGCGAGGCGGAGGGCCTGGCCACGGGCACCATGACGCCCGTCACCACGATCATGGTGGGCCGGACCGATGACTGGATCCAGGTCGTCACCAAGAGAGACGGCATCACCGTGAGCCCGCAGTACCTGCCGTGGGCGGGAGTCGCTGTGTTCAAGAAGGCGGTCGAGATCTACCAGGAGCGCGGTTTCCGCTCACGCCTGCTCGCCGCGGCGTACCGGCACCATCTGCACTGGTCGGAATTCATCGGCGGTGACGTCATCCTCACCATTCCCTCGAAGTGGCAGAAGCTGTTCAACAGCTCGGCGGTGGAGGTCAAGGACCGGATCGACGATCCGGTCGCCCCTGAGATCATCGAGGAGTTGTACGACCGGGTGCCCGACTTCCGCAAGGCGTACGACGAAGACGGAATGACCGCTGAGGAGTTCGACACCTACGGGGCCACCGTGCGCACGCTGCGTGGGTTCATCGCTTCGTACCACGAGTTGACCCGGGTCATCCGCGAGGACTTCATGCTCCCCAACCCGGATGTGGAGCAACCCTCCTAGTCAGGAGCCCCACCTCATGGTTGGCGTCGAAGAGCCGGCCATCGCTGCCGGCGAGATGATGTCGTCGTTTCGCGGGGGGTGAATCCGAGCATTGCGGTCGCGCGGTCGATCTCGCCATGATCAGGATTCTCGCCGTCTCCGGGTGTTCGGCGTGCTGTGTATCGCCCTACGGTAGGACCGAAGCGGCTCGTTGCCGCGAGGATGTCGCCGATCCGATGTTTGTTGCTATGTGTTCGACGGGGCGATCGACGTAGTAAGAGGAGGGCCGGACATAGGATCGCTCAAGCCCCTCATCCGGGCCGCAGCCGCGGCGATCATTCTCGCCTCGTGCGGGGGCACATTGACGACAAGCGAGACCGGCCCAACCGAACCGCCCCCTGCCGCAGAGGACGCTTCGTTGTTTTCCGAGCGGATGATCGCCGTCGACGAGGCCGTTGCTGCCTGGCGAAGTGCGGCGTCGGTCGAGGCCGCACATGCAGCCGCCGAAACTGCTGCCAACCTCGTCGTTGGACCCATTGGGCCCGGCTATGGCGACCGCAACGGCGACGGTGTCATCAGCGGAGAAACGACCGTCGGGGTGCGCCCCGGGCCGGACGGAACGCCTGGACTTGCCAGCGCACTTGCAGCGAACGGCTGCGTTGCGCGCGATGTGCTCGGTGGCACGTGGGCCGACCCCGCCGCCGAATGGGGCGCGATGCTGACCGCGATCGACGAATGGCGGGCTGACAACAATACGATGCCAACCCTCCCCAGCCACCCGATGCGCATTGTCGGCTGGGCAACATTCACCCTCGGGTCCGATGCGCTGGATGAGGCGCATGAATACGGAGGCCACGCCAAGCTGCATGTCGATATCTCTCTGAGCGCAATGAACTGCTGAGCAAGCCAGGCTCGGAAAACTGGTACAACATGCCGGGCACCACCAAGATGAGGGAGCCGACCACGGCTATGACCATCGGAACCCTGCGATGAACACGAATCCATCGACGCCCGCCCCCTCCGCTCCTCACCGGATGCCAACGATCTTTCTCAGCCACGGCGCCCCGCCGCTGGCCGACGATCGGGTGTGGACGCGGGAGCTTGCCGACTGGTCTAGCGGGATCCCA
>PVMK01123438.1_pt1 | contig 11251 bp, 5 predicted proteins | sample 1853481 | NCBI WGS metagenome assembly PVMK01 (sample SAMN08533507, study PRJNA380276) | Marine sediment metagenome, whole genome shotgun sequencing project. | reverse complement strand
CCGAAATGCTGAGGTAAAGGCATTCTCAAGCGGAATAGACAAATTGCAGCCCTTGTTCGACTATAACTGGATCGTTTGAAGACTCAGATAATAAAGCTTAAAGCTCTATTAGGCAATACGTCGGAGGAAGGTTAAAGGCATTGAAGAATTGGAGTTCATATATACTGCGAATATCCAAATTACAGCTTCAAACGGCAACTTTAGCAATTGGATGTAACCCTGGCGCGAGGACTGGAATATTATACAGGCGCCATATTTGAAGTAGAAGCGCCTAGCGCTCTTAATATGGGTTCCATTGGAGGAGGGGGTAGATATGATGATCTTACGGGAGTTTTCGGACTTAAAAACGTGAGTGGCGTTGGTATAAGCTTTGGTTTGGACCGGATTTACATGGTGCTGGAAGCCCTGGATTTATTTCCGGATACCGTGAGTAAAAATACGGAAGTATTGTTTATCAACTTTGGAGAAACCGAAGCGCTATTCAGTTTGAAAGCCATTAAAATATTAAGGCAACAAGGTATTAATGCCGAATTGTATCCCGATGCAACCAAAATGAAAAAACAAATGAATTATGCCAATAAGCGTGATATTCCATTTGTGGTTTTAGTAGGTGAGGAGGAATTGAAATCCAATGATTATACACTAAAGCGTATGGATTCCGGCGAACAAATTAAAGTCTCGCTTGAGGAATTGTCTGCTCATATAAAATAAAAAAGCTCCGATGAACCGGAGCTTTTTCTTATTCATTATTATTCCACTAAAATCTTTTTCGAGATGATTCCGTTTGCCGAATTTAATTTTATAATATATGCACCGGAGCTGCTAATGTTTGTTTTAAAAGCAGTATAGTCCTTGGCGTCAATATTGCTAAATTGGTTAATAGATTGCCCGAGAATATTAAATATCTCAAGAGATTTAACCTGTATTAAATAAGGATTAATTAAAACTACACTTTTAGTATAGTTTGAATAGTAAGTGTGCACCCTTAAATTTTCATTTTCTATGTGCTCACTATTCAAAAGATTATTATTGGAAAAGGTCAATTCAAACCGGTCTAAATATTCACCTTCTGATAAATATAGTTCATAATTGCTTTCTCTAAGGTTTTGATAAAGTTCTAATTCTTTATCATGCAAGTAAATATCCAGATCATCCTGTACATTTTCTAAATCATCTATGGTTATATTATTTAATCCATCATTTTGGATTACAATACCAAGTGGAATTACACTCTGACTATAGATCTCATTTGTACTTTGAATAACATATTTATCGTTGTTTAACATCCAAAACATGTCATCGGTATGAATTTCATATACTAAGGCGTCGTAACCCCAGTCAAATTCTGCTGTGGTATTTGGGTCTAAAGTTAATAAGAGCTGTCTATGTAATCCTGTTACCGAATTGAAACCAATTCTGATTTTCGTTCTTGTATCCAGATTTTCGGATGTACCAGCCGAGCGCAAATAAACTGACGAATTTCCATCTTCTCTTTGGAACACCCTTTGGTCATTGCTGAATTTTATTGTTGCACCGGTTTGGGAGGACACGAAGAATCCCTGACCTACGGGAATATAGCGTCCTGGTTTTTTATCAGCATTTGAATTATTAGCTCCATTTGAGGAGGGTGCCGGTGCGCCACCAGACATAGAATACGTCGCATACCCTCCCTGGTAGTCGGACAATGCGTGGCTACCATTACCCCAGTGATTCCAAAAGTAAAGGGGACCTGTAAAAACGCCATTTCCATTGTTTTGTGCTCTGTTATCCAATAGAAACTGGTGTGCGTCTATGGCAGATGGATATGGATTACCAATTAAATAATCATTTCCCGAATCAATGGTAAGATAAATATCACCGTTATTCGGTTTACCTTCAAAAACATAGTTCTGTCTCAAGGCAACATCATTATTGGTGTCCTCAACACCCTTTAAAGTAAATCCTTCTCCTGCCTGTAATGTGCCTGTACTACGCACATGTTGCCATTCTGAATAATCTCCGGAGGAATTTGTGTATTTCCAGATCCAATAATCGGCTATGCTAATCGGGGTTCCTGAGTTACCATCATATCCCGAGTTAAGAAAATTAATATCCAAAGGTATTGTGGAATTAGTTCCGTCTTTAAATACATCCGGAACCGTGTAGCTATTGTTATTGGTGGTTGTATTACTTAAACCTACAGGAGAAGACCAATAGTTATACGTATACAAATCGCGGGTACCCTGCTGATCTTTTTGAAGTTTTCCACTACTGTTTACATCTAATATACTACCTGTATCCTGTAATAGCTGAGATTCTCCTACCAGATCGATATTCCCATCTAATTTTAAATAATGGGTTACACGTAAGCCCTGTCCCGAATTATTTTCGTCCTGATTTTCATTGGGATTGGCAATGGTTAATGTTTTTCCTGAGGTGTCTGAAATTAAACCTAATACCGTAATATCTTTAAGTCCAGAATTGATATTGTTGGAAATATGTACAATATTCCAATCTATTTCCGTGCTTCCATCTATCCCGATACTATTTGGAGCATTCCATACTGTATTCCCGTAAAGCCAGGGAGTGTTTGCCGAAGTATCACTCCATTCACCGTCGGCTTTGCTAATATAGGGCATTGGAGCGGTTTGCAATTGTTCGGTGGTTGTATTTTGTGGAGAACCGTCCACAGTGTTACTGGACTGGTCTACCGCGCTATTGTCGAGCATAGTGTAGTAGCCTTTTAAATTGGCCCATAATAGGTCTCCTGAAATCTCATTAGAAATAATTTTTCCTCTTATCGCGGTTCCGTTTTGTTCTATTTCCTGATTCATCATTTCATGAATCTGGTCTGCCGACAAACTCACATCCCAAACACGAACTTCATCAATGAAGCCATCGAAGTAATTTACCGGAGCTGTTGGCGCATCACTGTTATATTTCGCACCTACTATAAAAATGTTGCCATTGTTATCCGGATTAGAGGTAGTATTTCCATTCTCAACCTCAACACCATCCACATACAGCTGCGCTGAGTTATTACCAACCGTCACTGCAACATGGTACCATTTATTATTGGATATGGCATAAGGTGATGTAATATCAACAATGGTTTGACCGGTACTTTTATACCAAACAAATCGCGGGTAATTATTATTTAACTCGAGACTGTATCCACTTTCGTTTCCGGTTTTAGCATTGGCTTTGGAAACAATAGTTGAGGCAGTACTGGTATTTTCCTGTAATATCCAGGCCTCGATGCTCAGACTCTCAGTATAATCATGATTGTTTCCATAATCAATATAGTCATCAATTCCATCAAAATCTATGGGGCCACTGCTATTTTCAGAGATAATTCCTTCTATGACCGTGTTATCAAAGAAACATACTTCAGAATAATTATTGGAATTTCCAACAAATCGGAACCTAGCATTGGAGGCAAGGTTATAAGTCGAAGAATCCAAAGATAAGGTAAAACTATATGAATAGCTTGAACCGGAGTTCGCAAAATCAGAACCTATGCTATAAGTATGTAATGTATTCCAGGAACTACCATCAAAATATTCGACTATAAACCCATCATTGCCTTCTAAATATTGAGATTTAAAGCAAAAGGAATAGTTTATACTTGAATATCCGGTAAGATCCAATGCTGGTGAGGTCACATTACTGGTCGAGGTATCCTCTCTAATTGATAAATGGCCGACGGAATTGTCACATGACCATGTGGAATTAGTTCCTCTCCAGGAGTTACTATTCGTTGTCCATCCTTGAAGTCCATCTACAAAATCGTAGGAGGCGATCGTTGTTTGAGAAAATGATATTGATGAATAAAGGCTAATTAAGGCAACAAAAGTCGTCCTTAGTAAGAAAGTAAAATTCTTCATAAGTGGTTAATTTTTAGTTGGGGCTAAATTTTCCGACACAAATAAAAGTAAAACACCTACAAAATGCAAAAAAAATCGATGAAATGCACAGATAAACTTAAATTTTTTTATATTCAGCCAAATAATAACGAATTACAATAATCCAAAGTGATCAATTTTAATATTAAAAGAAATAAAAATCGCCTGAATTCTATTCAGGCGATTTTGTTATGAAAGATGTGCGTGCTATTGCGGTGTTTGTACGGTTAAAGTATTAATAGATGAGAATTTTTTTGCTGAAATCCCCATGATCTGTTTCAATTTTAACGATGACATAATTGGTGCTAATATTATTTACAGGAATGCTTATTTCTGTTGCATTGATATGATTTGTTGATGACAATATTTGACCTAAAAGATTATATACATGTAATTGCTTGATATTATTTTTGTTCAAGGTATTGACATATAGTTCTTGAGTGCTATTAAAATATTTTATAGTGGGATCATTTAATTCATATTCATTTGTCCCTAAAAATTTGCTTTCCTCCATAGAAAAGGCAATATAAAATCTGTCCAGATAATCTCCGCTTAGCATTTCGGAAGTATAGTTTGCCTCATTAATCTGGGTATAGGTATCCAGTATCGCGTCATAAATAAAGACGTCGATTGGCGAATCAAAGTTCTCGAGGGCAGTAAGAGCAATAATTACGTCCCCCGAATTTGCCAAGAACATCCCTAAAGGATATCGGCTCAATTCATTGAATTCTCCTACACCTTGGATAATATATCTTTCGTCCTCTATTATCCAGTTAAGGTCATTTGCAAAATTATCGACATTTATACCATCATATCCATAATCCACGCCATCGGTCGCAGCATTATCGGGCGTAAACCCTAAGAGAAGGTGTCTTGTAAAGCCTGTGGGTGTTACAAAATCTAACCTAACACGTTGTACTTCTGTACTATTGGAAGCTGCACTTCTTGTTGAAGTTCCGGCAATTGCCAAACTATTAGGAAATAGGGTTATGAACAGTAGAATATATAGGTAAATTAATTTGTCCATTGGATTTGGGGCTCAAAGATGCCAAATTGATTATCAATATGCTAATATAACAAAATATATCAAAAACATCCATGAAAGGCAAATATATTCGATGAAATGCAATAAAAAATAATAAATTATGATATTAAAATAGATGGAATACCCTAATATTTTTAAAAATATGGACAATTTAAAACCTTAATGTATAACAATCCTTTTCGTGATCGTCCCCAAATCTGTTTCGACATTGACCAATACAAAATTGGAGTTAAAATGAGTATCGGGAATTTTAAATTCTGTGAGGTTAACATTGGAAAGAGATATTAAATTTTGCCCTAGTGTATTAAATATTGATATTTTCTCAATAATAGCAGCACTGTTCGTATTGATATAAATATGTTTACTATCCTTTAAATACATTATTTTGATATCTGAAACACGATTTTCATTTAAATTTAAGGACAATGCCGGCTCCATAAATGCAATGTAATATTTGTCCAAATAATCACCGCTTAACATATATGATGTATAATTAGCATCGTTGATCTGTGTATAGCTATCGAGTGTTGCATCATAAATGAAGACATCTATTTCAGGATTGAAATTTTCTAACGCATCAAGAATAATATTAAACGTTCCGGAATAAGTCAAGAACAGTCCGAGCGGATATATTTTTGTATTGTCAAAAGCACCCACTCCCTGTACACATAGCGATCACCTTCAATTATCCAGTTTAAATCGCCCGGTAAATCATCAAAGTTCAAAACATCCCAACCGAAATCGACACCGTCGGTCGCGGTATTTGTAGGGTCAAACCCCAACAATAAAGGTCTCACATAACCGGTAGGAGATTCGAATAAAAGTCTTACGCGCTGCACCTGCGCTTCGCAATTTATGCTATACGAGAAAAGCAATACTATACATATGTAGGCTATTTTGTTCATTTGATTTGGGGCTAAATGACATTATAAAATCTATTTTAAATGATTAATGTTTAACTATGATCTTTTTATTGATAGTACTGGAATTTGTTTCCACTTTAATTATATAGGTTCCGTCAGAGATATTCCTAACCGGAATTTTGGTCTCAGTAGAAAAATTGGTATTTAATATATTCCAGGAATTTACCGATTGACCTAGTATATTGATAAGATAGACCTGTTTGACATTTACGTTATCTGGTACATGAATATATATTTCGTTTGTTTTATTTAGATAGCTTACAATAGTATTTTCCAATTCATTTAGTTCAACTTCTTCCTCAACTTCCTCAACTTCCTCAACTTCATCTGCTCCCTTAAATGTTATAAAGAACCGGTTTAAATGATCTTCCGCATCCAGGCTTATTTTAAAACTGTTCTCATTGATCTTTGTGTAAGTATCCAATAATGAATCATATACAAACACATCAATTTCCGAATCAAAGTTTTCCAATGCCTCCAGGCCAATTTCAATAGCTCCATCCGATGTTAAGAACATACCAACCGGATATTGTTTGGTTTCGTCAAAACTACCAACTCCCTGAACAACATATCTTTCATCGTCAATCATCCATGACATATCGTTAGGGATAAACTCATCGGAAAATAGGCCATCATACCCATAATCATATCCATCTGTAGCCAGGTTATTAGGTACGAAGCCTAATAATAATGGCCTTTGGGATCCGTCAGGTGATCTGAATCGGATTCGGACCCTCTTAATGTCGTTATCCCCGCCTCGTAAACTTTCGCTTCCTTTGCCCTTGCTGCTGCTCGATCTTAGGAATACGGAATTGCCCGATGTCTCTCTTTCAAATATCCGTTGGTCGTTATTAAAAGTAACATTTCCGCCAGAACCGCTGGAATTTACAAAAAAGCCTTGCGCCACCGGAACATATTGTCCAGGTATTGAAGAAGAGGATCCCGAACCACTAATAACTTCACCATCTACCGTTATCGGTGGTGTTACAGCAGCATTACCACCCGTTAAATTATATGTGGCATACCCACCTTCGTAATCTTCCAGGATATGTGTAAAATTAGAAGTATAATGAATCCAGAAATATAAGGTTCCACTAATACTGGATAAATTATCAGAAATAAATTCATTGGCGTCAATGGCGGAAGGGTATGGATTTCCTACAAGTGCATCATTCCCTACGGTTATAGGTGTACTTATGGTTCCATTATTTGGTTTACCCACGAAAACATAATTTTGAACATCATTTACAGGATCCCCAACGCCACTACCTTTCATAGTAAACCCGAGCCCACTTGCCAGTGTTCCTGTATTGGAAAGGTATCTCCATTGGGCATAGGTGTTTTCAGGATAATTCTCATAAGCATATATCCATCGCGTACTGGTTCCAATTGGATTGGTGCTTCCCGATGCATCGTGCCCCGTTACCCATCCAATATTTAATGGAGTACTGGAATCGGTCCCATCACGTAATACTCCACCCAGAGCAAAGTCAATGTTATAAGGTGTATTATTACTTGTTGTGTTAATTGTACTCGCCGGAGAACTCCAATAATTATAATTATATAAGTTCGTGCTACCCTGCTGGTCACGTTCTATATAACCACCGCTTGTAACCTCCAAAATACTTCCGTTTAACTGGCTGGGTGTATAACGTTTTTGTACCAACTGAGATTCCCCGATCAAATCTATGACACCGTCAAGATTCAAATAGTGGGTCACCCAAAGACCATGCCCGTTGTTGTTTTCGTCCTGGGTTCCCGTATCGGTTATTGTTAGTTCATTGGAATCAACGAGCAGTCCTAACAATGTAACATCTTGAGTGTCAGAAGTAATATTATGAATTGAAACAACAATATTCCAATCGATTGGATCACCATTAACCCCGATACTGTTTGGATGATCCCAAACAGAATCACCATAGGTCCATGGGGTAGCGGCAGTTGTATCATTCCAATTACCATTTCTTGTAGATGTATAAGGTAGCGGCGCTGTATCTGGCTGAACTGTTGTAATGTTTCTTAATTGTCCATCAACTCCACCTGTATTATAAGCGTTAAGATAACCACAACTAATTTGATTCATTCTATAATAGCCTTCTAAATTTGACCAATAAAGAATATCGTCATCAGTCCCATTGCCGTCAGTATCAGGACCATTAATATCTATTGGAATAATTGTACCTCTCACATTATTAGCTCCACTTAAATCTATTTCCTGATTCATCATTTGACGTATATGTTGAGGATCTAATGTTTTATTCCAAATACGAATCTCGTCTATCCAACCTGAAAAGTGATTTACTGGTTTATTTGGAGGATTACCTGTTTGATCCATCGCTCCTACAATACAATCAAAATTATTAGTTTTATGTGGATTACCTGTATTATTATTATCTTCAATACCATCAACATATAATCTAAATACTTTATTGCTATCCCGAGTAATTGCAATATGATACCATCTATTAGTGCTTATAGGATAAGGTGATGTTAATGAACCTGAACTATTCCAATTAAAGGAAAGCGTTGTACCTTCAAGTGTTAGATCATAACCAGTTCCAAGAGTATCTTCGTCACGCTTAGAAATAATCGTTTGGAAAGCGTCGTTAGACATTCCAGTTTCAGTTAAAGAATCCGGTTTTAACCATACTTCTATACTAAAAAGGGCATTAAGATTATAATTGTCTTCAAACGTTATATAATCATCTTCTCCATCAAAATCAATGACATCACAATTATTTAATGTTACTTGTACATCGTTAAAACAACCAGAAGCATCCAGTGTCCATCTTAATGTGTAAACACCTTCTTCTCCCGTAAATGTTGCTCTTGGATCTGTATCATCAGAAAAACCATCAGCACCACCACAAGTACTAGAGGAAGAAAATACCGACCATGTTCCAGCAGCTTGTGTGCCCAGGTCATCACTAGTGGGATATGGATTATTTGGATCAAAAGCACCATTAGCAATATTCTCTGCTGCTGTAAAAGTATTATCAAAAGCATTCAGGGACACTCCATTATCTCCACATTCACCTGCTAAAGTGGAAAAATCTCTTCCTGCATAAGCGAAGTTTACCTCAATCGTTGCAAATGCTGTACCATCGGGGTCATATGCTCTACACCCATTAACTAAACTTGTTGCGCCATATAAATGAACCCCTGGCGATACTGGAGTAAATTGGTATTCGACATTCAATTCACCTTGTATAATATATACACCCGGTTCTCCAAGACCATCAGTCCATTCAAGTCCATTTGTTGGAGACCCTCCAAGAGGAATTGAAATACTATCGATTGCCCAGGCACTTTCGTCGGTAGTTCCGTAAAATGTCCATCTAACCCTTACACTTTCAGTCCCTATATAAGTAGATAAATCAAAAGAGGAATTATCATCCTGAAAATTAAAATCTGTAGTTGTAGAACCGTTAGGTACCGGTAATTGATAGGGCCAAGGACCAACAGGAGCCTGGTCCCACCAATTAGATATAGGACTGGTTCCAGTTAAGGATTGTAAAGTTACGGTATAGGTTATTCCACCATCTAATGATAATTCTAGCAAAGCAAAATCTCCAGCATGTAAATTCCAAGCTTGATCAAACTCAACAGCAGCAGACTCTAAGCCAATTAAACTAAAAGATGGTGTCTCCAGAGTAGTTGGGTTTCCAGGAGGAAATGCATCTATATAATCTTGACTTGTATAATCACCATGCGCTATACCAAATTTAAAATCGTTTGAATCATATTCTATTTCATATAAAGTTCCAACAGGGTGATTATTTGTTCCAGACCAGTTGTTAAAGGCAGTATTGTTACCTGCTGCAGTCCATGATGCGCCTGCTACTTCCCCGTCTATCATCCATTGAGTAGGATTCCACATGTCTGGAAATTGCCCAGCATTAAATTGCCCACTATCTTCATCTGCGGGGTCTATTAACACAGTATATCCGCTATGAGCTATTAAAGAAATTTCCTCTCCAAGACATATATTAAAATAATCTTCTTCTATAATTGGTGGAACATCAGGAGGAATAGCATGTACATTTACAATGTTTGAATACTCAAAACAGGTTCCTACTTGAACTAGTACTCTATATAAAGTGGAAAAACTATTTGAAAAATCAAAAATAATATCATAGGTATTGGTAGTGTTTGCAAAACTAGTCCAAGTTATATCTCCTGACTCGAATCTTTCCCAATGGACTATAGTTCCTATTTCACCAGTCAAATTAATTGTTATAGGGTTAAAATCATCGGGACAAGCACTTATAGGAATGTTATATGAAGGATCTAGTAATGGATCCAAATCAGTAACATAACCTAACAATTCACCACCATCAATAGGGGGTTTTGTTAAAATTACATTTTGTGTTTGAGTTGTTATGTTTCCATTTTTATCATCGTAGGTCCAGGTTATTACTGTAGTTCCATATGTTGTAATAGGAAAAGAAGTAGTGGTTATTCCTGTTAAACCACCTTTACAGTTATCAGTTGCTGTAGGTGCTATGACGTCAACCTCACAATCAACCACATTAATATCTGGTAAGTTTGTTATGTCAGGTACCGGATATGTAACATCATCTATAATAACAGTTTGATCTACTATTACAGAGTTGCCATTACCATCTTCAAATAACCAAGTAATGTTATATGTTCCCTCTTCATTAAATGTATGAGGTATCCCATAATCTCCTGTTGTTCCTGTAATAATTCCTGAACAAACATCAGTAGTAGTTGGTGCAGTAACAGTTACTGAGCATTCATCTGTAAGATCTGGTAATACTGGTATTGCCGGATCTTGTTCATCATTTACCGTTACTGTAAAACTACATTGTGCTTTAAGTCCTCCTGCATCTGTTACTTCATATATAACTGTCGTTGTTCCTACTGGGAAAGTAGAACCAGAAACTGGCCCTGAAAATAATGCTGTATTTGAACCTGTAAAATTATCTGTAGCTATTGGTGCTGTATAAGCAACTACTGCATCACAACTATCTATATCATTAGGTACTACAATATCTACAGGACAATTAATAACAGGAAATTCATCATCAACGACATTTACATTTTGTATACATGTAGCGGTATTCCCGGAGCCATCAGTTACGGTCCATGTTACATTGGTTACTCCTAATGAGTATATAGCCGGTGCATCATTAGTTACAATTAAAGAACCGACAGCAGTACAGTTGTCAGAAACCGTAGGGCTTCCAAGAGTGACTGTTGTCGTACAGTTATTAGTATTATCATCAGAAGTATAAGCAGTTACATTAGCCGGGCATGTTATGGTCGGGTTCTCATCATCTGTAACTGTAACTGTCTGGGTACAGGTGGCCGTGTTTCCAGAGCCATCGGTTACGGTCCATGTTACAGTTGTATTTCCTAAAGCATAAGGTTCG
>PVMK01128343.1_pt1 | contig 11252 bp, 9 predicted proteins | sample 1853481 | NCBI WGS metagenome assembly PVMK01 (sample SAMN08533507, study PRJNA380276) | Marine sediment metagenome, whole genome shotgun sequencing project. | reverse complement strand
GCCCCGCGGTCGTGGGGACTCAGCCCGCTCGCATGTTCTCGATGATCCGATCCCCGAACTGGGACGTCTTGGCCAGGGTGGCTCCGTCCATCTGGCGTTCGAGATCGTACGTCACGTACTTCTGGCCGACGGCGCGCTCGATCCCGTCCAGGACCGCGCGAGCAGCTTCATCCCATTTCATGTACTCGAACATCATGACGCCAGACAGGATCAAGGACGTCGGGTTGACTTTGTCGAGCCCCGCGTACTTCGGCGCCGTGCCGTGCGTTGCCTCGAACAGTGCCACTCCGTCGCCGATATTCGCCCCCGGCGCCATACCCAGACCCCCGACCTGTGCCGCGCAAGCGTCCGACATGTAGTCGCCGTTCAGGTTCGGCAGCGCAAGGTAATCGTACTCGGACGGACGCAGCAGGATCTGCTGGAACATGGCGTCGGCGATCCGGTCCTTGATCACGATCTTGCCTTCGGGCCGTTTGCCGTCATAGGCGCTCCACAGTTCCGTCTCGGTGATCGTCTGGTCCCCAAACTCGTCCCGCGCCACTTCGTAGCCCCACTCCCGGAAGGCGCCTTCCGTGAACTTCATGATGTTACCCTTGTGGACCAGCGTCACGGATTCCCGCTCGTTCCGGATCGCTTCCTTGATGCACATCCGGACCAGCCGCTTCGTCCCGAATTCGGAGATAGGCTTGATCCCGATTCCGCTGTGCTCTCGCACCGAACATCCCATTTCGTCGTTCAGGAAGCTGCGCACCTTCTCCGCCTCGTCACTGCCCGCCTCCCACTCGATCCCCGAGTACACGTCTTCGGTGTTCTCCCGATAGATCACGACGTCCAGCTTCTCGGGTGCTTTGACGGGCGACGGCGTACCGCGAATCCAGCTACTGGGACGCACGCAGGCGTACAGATCCAGCTTCTGGCGAAGCGTCACGTTGAGTGACCGGATGCCCCCACCGACGGGCGTGGTAAGCGGTCCCTTGATCGCGACCGAAAAATCGCGGACCGCCTGCATGGTCTCCTCGGGAAGCCACTCGCCCGACAGCTCCAGCGCCTTTTCACCGGCGTAGATTTCCATCCATTGGATCTGTCGATCGCCGCCGTACGCGGCCTCGACCGCTCCATCGAACACCCGGACAGCCGCCGCCCAGATGTCGGGCCCCATCCCGTCGCCTTCGATGAACGGGAGGATCGGGCGGTCCGGAACCTGAAGGCCCTCGGTCGTGCTCGTTATGGGGTCGCCCCCGTCGGGCACCTTGGCAAAGCGGTATTCAGACATTCTCGCACTCTCTCAAGAAATAGGTGTTCAGCGTCGGTCGATGGGCACCCAGGGTCGATCCAGCTCACCCGTGTATTCCGCCCGCGGTCGAATGAGTCTGTTGTGCATATGCTGTTCCATCACGTGTGCGGCCCAGCCGCCCGTGCGACCGATGGCGAAGAGGGGAGTAAACAGGTCGATCGGAAGACCCAGTGAGTAGTATACCGTGGCACAGTGAAAATCCACATTGCAGTGGAGGCCCTTGCGCTCCAGCATGAGGTCCTCGAGCACCCTCGACACATCGAACCACCGGGCCTCTCCTGCCTCTCGGCTCAGGGCCTCCGACATCTGGCGCAGATGTGCGGCGCGTGGATCCTCGGCGCGATACACCCTATGGCCGAATCCCATGATCTTTTGCTTCTCGGCCAAGGCGCGGTCCAGGTACCCGGCTACCGCTTCCACGGAGCCTATTTCAAGCAGCATCTCCATCGCCTTCTCGTTTGCTCCACCGTGGAGTGGCCCCTTCAGGGCGGCGATGCCGGCGGTAATTGCTGAGTGCATGTCCGCCAGTGTCGAGGCCACGACACGTGCCGTGAAGGTCGACGCGTTCAGACCGTGCTCCAGGTAAAGAAGCAGCGACGTGTCCAGAGCCCTGACAGCCGTATCGGTCGGGATCTCTCCTCGAAGCATGTACAGAAAATTGGCGGCGTGAGACAATTCCCCATCGGGCTCGACCGGCTCGAGTCCGCGCCGCAGCCTGTCGAACGCTGCCACGATCGTCGGCATACGAGCGACAAGCCGACCCGCCTTTCGCAGATCAGCCTCATGGGAAATGTCTTCCGCTTCAGAGTCGACCTGACCCAGCGCCGACACGGCCGTGCGCAGCGCAGCCATCGGAGCCGAGTCCGCGGGCAGTTCCCCGAGTACAGCCAGGACCTCCGGCGGAAGCGACCGCTGGGCGGCCAGAGTTCCCTCGAACGCCGCCAGCTCCATGGCCGACGGCAACGCGTCGTACCACAGGACGTAGACGGACTCGAGGTACGACGCATGACGCGCGAGCGCATTCACATCGTATCCTCGATACGAAAGACGGCCGGCCTCGCCGTCGATGAAGCGCAGTGCAGACTCGGCGGCAACGACGCCGGCGAGTCCCTTCTTCTCCACATGAGCGGTCATGAGTCCCTCGGTCGATCGAGCGCTGCAGGCATGTCCACGCAAAAGGGGCGCAACGACCGATAAAACCGGTGTCACGCCCCTTGCTCGAGCCGTTTCGAGCGCTCCTGGATCCTAACGAATGGCCGGATCCGGCTCGGCGACAGTGAACCGGCTCACGAGGTCCTCCGTGCTGAGGCTCGCGAAGGAACCGGCCGGCATCCGAATGCGACGCTGCGGCTGTGCTGGGTCGGAGAAGCACACGAAGATCACCGATTCGTTCTCGGTGTCCTTGGGGCCGGTCCTGGCGGGATCGGGCCAGAAGACGTCTCGCGAAGCGAGCCATGCCTTCCACCGTCTGCCGCTGTCGTCCCGGAAGTGCTTTGTCATGCATACCTCGAAGTTGGGTAAAACGAGAACTGCAGATCTATTAAATATACCAATAATTGGTGGTCCTGTCCACCGAACGATCAAGCGGTAGAATTTACATCATACACACCGTATATCATATTATCTTATAGCTGGTTACAATGGTCACACATCCACATTTCTGGAAGCCCGCATCACCACCGGCTTCCCTCGGGCGAGCCTCCGGTCTAGACTCTGCTCCTGATTCCATGTCCTGTCGCCCCTCAACCCTGTCGCGGAGGTCCGTCATGACCGCCCTGAATCGTCTTGCCACGATCGCCATCCCGGCACTCGTACTCACTGTCACCCCTCTGGCGGTTCCCCGTTCCGCCGCGGGGCAGGAGCAAGCTCGCCCGCTGCGTCCCGTGCATACGTATTCAATCGTGGCGCGTGACGCGGAAACGGGCGAGCTGGGTGTGGCCGTCCAGTCCCACTGGTTTTCGGTAGGCTCCTCGGTCGTCTGGGCAGGAAGCGGAGTGGGAGCCGTGGCGACGCAGTCGTTCATCGATCCGTCCTACGGCGCAAACGGTCTCATCCTGATGAGCGTCGGGAAGACAGCGTCCGAGACCCTGGCCGGGCTGACTCGCGGCGGACGGCACCCGGAGGTCCGGCAGGTGGGGATGGTAGACGCCAGCGGCGGCACCGCGGTGCACACGGGTAGCCTGGCCATCGCCGAGGCCTGTGACTACGAGGGCGAGCGGATTCACGGTGCAGGCCAACCTGATGCACCACCCCACCGTGTGCGACGCGATGGTGCGGGCCTACACGTCCGGCGCGGCGACCTCGCCGAACGCCTCATGAGCGCCCTCGAGGCCGCCCGAAGCTGAAGGTGGAGACATCCGGGGCCGGCAGTCGGCAGCGCTGCTCGTGGTGGCGGCTGAGCCATCGGGCCGCCCGTGGCAGGACCGGACGTACGACCTGCGAGTCGACGATGATGCAGAGCCCCTGATCGAGCTCCGTCGCCTGCTATCGGTGGCACGCGCATATCACCACATGAACGAAGGAGACGAGCAGGTCACCCGCGGTAATATCGACGCCGCTGTCGAGGAGTACGAGCGCGCCGAGGATCTTCTCCCCGGGTGAATCAGAGCCCCTGTTCTGGCATGCGGTTACGCTCGCCGGCGTCGGGAGGGTCGAAGAGTCGCTGCCACTGTTCGCCGAGGCGTACCGCCTGCGGCCCGAATGGAGAGAGCTGGTACCGCGGCTTGTGCCGGCTCAGCTGCTTCCGGACGACGACGAGATGCTGAAAAAGATCGTTACGGCCGGCGAGTGATACGTGTCGCCCGTACGGGCGGCCGTCAGTCCTGCTCCCCGGAAGTGTGGTCCAACTCGGGCAGTCGCAGGAAGAAAGCGATCGTAGCTCCGATTCCGGCAACCAGTACGGCCAGAATCGCGGTTACCATAATATACATGGATCCAACCCGGGTTCGGTTCAAAGCACCCGCGCATCGTCGTCGAGGCGGCGGTCGGCGCACGAGTATGGAGGGCGCCGGGCTCGCTGTCCAGAGCCGCCCTGGGTTTCGCAGCGATCCGGCAAGGAATCTCGCGCCATGAACCAGGCTGCGTTGCCCGGTGACCGCGAACCGGATAACCTCTGCGCGATGGCGCCCGACCGTCGGAACCGGACCGGGAGACTGCACCCAACGCAAGCACGGCCAAGGAGATTATGATGCGGAGCACTGAGAGCTTTGTCCGCGAAGCGGAGCGCTGGAGCGCACATAACTATGCTCCGCTTCCGGTCGTCATAGAGCGCGGGGACGGGTGCTGGGTATGGGACGTCGACGGCAGGCGCTACCTGGACATGCTGAGTGCGTATTCGGCCCTGAACCAGGGGCACAGGCATCCCGCGATCGTGGGTGCCCTCAAGGACCAGGCGGACCGATTGACGCTGACCTCGAGGGCGTTCCACAACGATCAGATGGGAGCGTTCCTGAAGGCGCTCGCCGAGGCCACCGGATTCACTCGGGCCCTACCCATGAATACGGGCGCCGAGGCGGTCGAGACCGCGATCAAGGCGGCCCGCAAATGGGGCTACGAAGTCAAGGGAGTAGCGGAGGATCGGGCGGAGATCATCGTGTGCGAGAACAACTTCCATGGTCGCACCACGACGATCGTCGGTTTCTCGTCCGAGTCCCAGTACCGCGACGGCTTCGGCCCGTTCGCGCCCGGCTTCCGGATGATTCCGCATGGCGAGATCGACGCGCTGGAGGCCGCCATCAACGAGAATACGGTGGCATTCCTGGTGGAGCCGATCCAGGGCGAGGGCGGCATCGTGGTTCCGCCAGACGGATTCCTCTCGCAGGCCCACGACCTGTGCCGGGCCAATCAGGTCCTGCTGCTCAACGACGAAATCCAGACCGGCCTCGGTCGGACGGGCAGGCTCTTCTGTGGGGACTGGGACGGGACCCGGGGCGACATTCTCATCGTCGGCAAGGCCCTGGGAGGGGGTGTATACCCGGTTTCCGGCATCCTCGCCAATGACGAGGTCATGGACGTGTTTCACCCCGGGGACCACGGCTCCACGTTCGGTGGCAATCCGCTCGGCGCGGCCGTCGGGCTGGCCTCGCTGAATGTAATCCTCGACGAAGAGTTGGCCGATCGAGCTCTGGACCTCGGAAGCTGGCTCATGGATCGCCTGCGTGAGCTGGACTCGCCGCACGTCCAGGAAGTCCGTGGCCGGGGTCTGATGATCGGCGTCGAGATCAAAGCGGAGTCGGGCACGGCCCGTCCGTTCTGTGAGGCCCTGAAGGAGCGCGGCATCCTGTGTAACGACACGCACCATCACACGATCCGCATCGCGCGCGCCGCTCGTCATCCAGCGGGAAACGCTGGAAGAAGCGCTCCCGATCTTCGAGGAGGTCCTGCGGCCCGGCGCAGTCGCCTGACCCGGGAGATGGCCACTGGTGCCAACGCCTGAAAGACGGCACCGCGACAGCACAAGGCGCCGGGAGGCGATTGCCCCCCGGCGCCTCTTTCATCCGGCCGTATGCGATCACGTTACAGGTCGGTGAAGAACCCTGTTACGGCTGAACGACTTTCGCCGAGACGACCGTGACCGTCTCCACGGGCACGTCCTGCATGCCCGCCGCGGTGCCCGTCTCGACGGCGGCGATCGCGTCCACCACGTCCATCCCCTCGAGGACCGTTCCGAAGACGGCGTATCCCCACTGGTTCGGCCCCTGCGCACCGTAGTCGAGGAAGGGGTTGTCGGTGTGGTTGATGAAGAACTGCGCCGACGCGCTATGCGGCGCGTTGGTCCGGGCCATCACGATCGTCCCCCGAACATTGTGCAGGCCGTTGTCCGACTCGTTGCGGATCGGCTCACGCGACCCTTCTCTCATCGTCAGATCGGCCTCAAAGCCACCGACCTGAATCATGAAGTCGGGGATCACCCGGTGAAACACGAGCCCGTCGTAGTGACCTGACTCCACGTAGGCCAGGAAGTTCTCCACGGTGATCGGCGCCTGGTCCGGATAGAAGCCGATGAGAATGTTCCCCATGCTCGTCTCGAGAAGGACTCTCGGTCCTTTCACTTCCGGTTGCTTCATCGCACTGCCCTCCGCTCCACCAGGTTCACCGTTCGTGTCCGGCGAGCCCGCACAACCGACGGCGGGGACGGACAGCATGGTCGCCAGCGCGACCGATCTCAGGATTCCAGTCTTGATGCTTACAGGTGCTCCTCTTCTCGGTTGAGTATCCTCTCGAACGTCTTTCTGTCGATCTCACCTGCCTGCAACTGCCGCAGCCCTGCGAGCTGCTTCCGCAGGATACCGATCACGTCGTCCGCGATCTCCTGGGCCTCCTCCTTGGAGCGCGGCCTGCCGACATAGTCCGAATAGTCGATCGGCTTCCCGAACGCCAGCCATATGTGCTTGAACAGCCGGGGAAACGTAGCGCCCACCGGAAGCACATCATACAGACCGTCCATCGTTACCGGAACAACCATTGGCTGGTTCGCCCGCACCACGAGGCCCGCACCTGGCCTGCCATCCCGGATCTCCCCATCCCGCGACCGGGTACCCTCCGGAAACAGGATCATCGTTCCGCCCCTGAGAGCACGGATCATCCGGTGCAGGGCCCGACTGTCCCGCCGCCCAGCCTTGATCGGGATGCACTTCCAGTTGTCAGCCCACCATGCCCGGAACGGGTTCTTGAAGAAGTTTTCCTCCGCTGCCGGGCTCCACGGAATGAGGTAGGGTCTGAGCAGCGACGGACCCAGGTAGGCCGCGGTTCCAACGAGGAATCCGTCGATCATCGTTTGATGATTGGATAGAAGCAACGTGTTTCGCTTCCGGGGAACGTTCCCCCGGCCGATCACGGTCGCCCGATTCAGGACGTAGAACACGAGCCCCAGAAGCAGCACGGTGAAGTGAACCGTAAGATAGCGGGTGAACGGCCAGAAGAAATGGAAGACCGGGCCCCTGTAATCCGCTCTGTACGGTTCTCCCATGAGTCTCTCGTTCGACGGGTCCCCATCCCCTCGGATTTGTGTGGCCCACCAATATCGGCCGGACCCGGTCGTCGTGCCAGACGCAGTCGCCCCTTCCGGGCACGGACTGCCCTCCCGGCAACCGGCGGCGGAGCAAACGCTTGCGGTCGCTACTCGACTCCCATCCCCCTCGATAGCATATTGGCCCGCACGGCCGGTCGTCACCGCAGACGGACCGCCTGAGGACGAGTCAACCGGCCGGCCACAGCGGCTGACCGCAATCCACAGAGAGACCTCTTATGACGTCGCCCACCAGCACCAGCAAGGACACATTCGGCTCCCGACGTCCGCTTCGCCTCGCGGACGGTTCCGAGGCCACGATCTTCGACATTCAGACCCTTTCGAGGACTGGAGTCGGCCAGGTCGAGAGACTGCCGTTCTCAATCCGCATTCTGATCGAGAACCTGCTGCGTCACGAAGACGGCATCGCGGTGAGCGCGGACGACATCGAAGCGCTGGCCAACTGGGACCCGACCACCGAGCGGGAGATTTCCTTCATGCCCACAAGGGTCATCCTGCAGGACTTCACGGGCGTGCCGGCAGTGGTAGATCTCGCCGCGATGCGTGATGCGATGCGAGAGCTGGGCGGGGACCCGGAGCTCATCAACCCACTTCTTCCCTCCGAGTTGGTGATCGACCATTCGGTCCAGGTGGACAGCTTCGGGCGACTGGAGTCGCTGCTCATCAACTCCGAACGGGAGATGGAGAGAAACCGGGAGCGCTACATGTTCCTGCGCTGGGGGCAGCAGGCTTTCCGCAACTTCAAGGTCGTGCCACCCAGCACGGGGATCGTGCACCAGGTGAACCTGGAGTACCTGGCCCGCGTCGTGTTCGATTCCCGCGTCGGAGACAGCCGCGTTCTGTGCCCGGACACACTCGTGGGGACCGACAGCCACACGACCATGATCAACGGACTCGGAGTCCTCGGCTGGGGAGTGGGCGGAATCGAGGCGGAAGCAGCGATGCTCGGGCAGTCGATCAGTTTCCTCGTTCCAGAGGTGATCGGATTCCGCCTGCACGGGACGTTGCCCGAGGGCGCGACGGCCACCGACGCCGTGCTCCGCGTGACGGAAATGCTGCGCGCGAAGGGAGTTGTCGGAAAGTTCGTCGAGTTCTATGGGGAGGGGCTGCCCTCGCTGTCGCTCGCTGACAGGGCCACGATCTCGAACATGTCGCCCGAATTCGGAAGCACGTGCGCGATCTTCCCGATCGATGACGAGACCCTCGCTTACCTCCGTTTTTCCGGTCGCAGCGACGAGCACGTCGCCGTGGTAGAGGCGTACGCCCGGGAGCAGGGCTTCTTCCACTCTGTGGACACTCCGGACCCAGTGTTCACGGACACGCTGACCCTCGACCTTGGCACGGTGGAGCCGAGCCTGGCAGGACCGAAGCTGCCGCAGCAGAGGGTACCCCTGACCACGGTCAAGCAGTCCTTCGAAGAGGTCCTGGAGGCTCACGCCGTTGCGCGTGCCGCCGCGTCGGGCGAAGGGGATGCAGCCGACACCGCCGGCTTGCCGGTGGTCGCCGTCGAGATGCTCGACCCCGAGAATCAGCCGGTGTCGTTCGATCTGTCCGACGGGGCGGTCGTGATCGCGGCCATCACGAGCTGCACCAACACGTCAAATCCGAGCGTTATGGTCGCGGCAGGTCTCCTGGCCCGGAAAGCGGCCGAGAGAGGCTTGACGAGACGACCCTGGGTCAAGACGAGCCTTGCGCCCGGCTCCAAGGTCGTCACGGAGTACCTGGAAGAGGCAGGGCTCCTCCGTTTCCTCGAGAAGCTGGGGTTCGCAGTCGTCGGGTACGGCTGTACGACCTGCATCGGAAACAGCGGTCCCCTGCCGGAGCCCATCGCCGAGGCCATTCGGGACAGTGACCTCGTGGCGGCAGCTGTTCTCTCGGGGAACAGGAACTTCGAGGGCCGGGTGAACCCGCTCACGCGGGCCAACTACCTGGCATCCCCTCCCCTCGTCGTCGCCTACGCCCTCGCGGGCCGGATGGACATCGACCTCACGACCGAGCCCCTCGGGCAGGACCCGGAGGGGCAGGACGTCTACCTGCGGGACCTCTGGCCCACGCAGGCGGAGATTCGCGACACCGTCCGTACGTCGGTGCGCACGGAGCAATTCCGCGAGCAGTACGCCAGCGTGTTCGACGGGGACGAAGAGTGGCGCGCGCTTCCCATTCCGGACGGAAACAGGTACGCGTGGGACGTATCCTCGACATACGTCAGGCAGCCGCCGTTCTTCACCGGCATGTCCCGCGAGCCGACCGCTCGGAAGGACATTCGCAGCGCACGCGCGCTCGCTGTTCTCGGCGACTCGGTGACCACCGACCACATCTCGCCGGCCGGCGCGATCGCCCAGGATTCTCCCGCCGGCCGCTACCTGATGGAGCATGGCGTCGAGCTGCGCGACTTCAACTCCTACGGCTCGAGGCGGGGGAATCACGAGGTCATGATGCGCGGCACGTTCGCAAACGTTCGCCTGCGCAATCGACTCGTGCCGGGAGTCGAGGGTGGCTTTACTCTGCACATTCCGTCCGGCGAGCAGATGTCGATCTACGACGCGGCCATGCGGTACCAGAGCGAGGGGACTCCGCTCATCGTGCTCGCGGGCCAGGAATACGGAACCGGTTCCTCCCGGGACTGGGCCGCCAAGGGGCCTCTTCTCCTGGGCATCCACGCCGTGATCGCCGAGGGCTACGAGAGGATTCACCGCAGCAACCTGATCGGCATGGGCGTGTTGCCTCTTCAGTTCTCCTCCGGCCATTCAGCGGAGTCTCTCGGCCTCAGTGGAACCGAGGTCTTCGACATCACGGGAATCCACGGCGGCCTCGAACCGGGTTGCCGTGTCACGGTGGCGGCCCGGAGCGACGACGAGTCCGCCAGGGAGTTCCAGGCGGTCGTCCGCCTGGACACCGAGATGGAAGTCGAATACTACCGCAACGGGGGAATCCTGCAGACGGTGCTGCGGCAGCTCTTGTAGGGCCCGCGCGACGGCCCGACCCTTGCATCAGATTTGGTATTGTCCCTGGACCCGCCCAACCCACGAACGGAGTTACCGATGATCATATCCGGAGTACGACGCTTCGGCCTGCTGGCCGCGATTCTGGGCGCCGCCGCCTGCTCTTCGGCGCCGCCTCCCGAGACGGCGCCCGCGCCGGTGGCCGATCTGGCCGCCGTCCAGGAGGACGCTCCGCAGACCGACCTTCTCGTAGCACCCGAGGCCGCTGTTCTCATGTCCGAGACCGTCGAGTTGACGGGGACGGAGATGGGTACAATGTGGACGTTCGAGAACCCGCCGCTCGACTACTGGGAGGAGACGTACGGCTTCCGACCCAGTTCGGAGTGGCTCGAACACGTCCGCCTTGCATCCGTCCGCTACGGAGGCGGGTGCTCGTCCTCATTCGTGTCGGCCAACGGCCTCGTGATCACGAACAACCACTGCGCCCGCGGCTGCATCGATGCCGTGTCGACGGAGGACGACGACTTCCTGAACAATGGCTTCTACGCCGCCACGCGAGAAGAGGAGCTGGTCTGCCCGAACCTCCACCTCGATCAGCTGATCGAGATCGAGGACATCAGCGAGGAGATGCGCTCCGCAGCGCAGCCGGGAATGTCTGACGCCGAGATCACCGGGGCGCGGAACACCCGCGGCGAGGAGCTCGACTCGGCGTGCGAGGAAGCGACAGGACTGCAGTGCCAGGTCGTGTCGCTATTCCATGGCGGACAGTTCATGCTCTACAAGTTCCGCCGATATTCCACCGTGAAACTGGTCTTCACGCCCGAGATGCAGGCGGCATTCTTCGGCGGTGACCCTGACAACTTCACGTACCCGCGTTACGACCTCGACATCTCCTTCGTCCGGGCGTACGAGGACGACGGAGTCACGCCGGCAGCGACGCCGCACTTCTTCGAGTGGGATGCGGACGGCGCCGCCGAGGGCGAGCTCG
>PVMK01184209.1_pt1 | contig 11254 bp, 7 predicted proteins | sample 1853481 | NCBI WGS metagenome assembly PVMK01 (sample SAMN08533507, study PRJNA380276) | Marine sediment metagenome, whole genome shotgun sequencing project. | reverse complement strand
CTCTTTCAGAGTTACCGTGTAATGAGCAAGCTTCGGTCCTGCCGCTAACGAAGTCCGATCAGCCGTATTGCAGGCAGTTATGGTGAGCCCTTCAGGGAGTTCCCGGTTCACGTGCTCCATGATTGTTTCACGTGAAACATGCAGCGGCACCTGGATGGTGAAGTGCTCCGCCAGGCTCTCCGTCCCCACGGGAAGGGCTGATTCAAAGGAAACCTTTGGGGCTGGGTGAAACCCCTCTGAAAATCTCAAGGGAATGCTTGCGCGTCTAAAGGCACGCGTAAAGATCTTGACCAGCTCCAAATGCCCGAAATAGCGGGCCGGGCCGCGCTTGGCATATGAAACGCGAAGCTTCTTGAACGGCCCCTCAACCTTTCTTATGGGTGCCCCCCCGGCAGCCCGGACACCGGCGTCTGCCTCATGGGTCACGGGTTTTGTGGTTTCAAAGTCACACACGCCGCACAGGTGACATTCCCCATCCCGGCAATCCGGCGTTTCGCTCCCCTCAAGGGCCTTTTCCCACTCCAGCTTCAGAAACTCCTTGGTAACGCCAGTTTCAATATGGTCCCAGGGAAGGCGTTCCGAGAGTTCACGGGCCCGCAATGTATAGAAGTCGATGTCCACGCCGCAGGCCTCAATCGCCTCTTGCCATCGGTTGAACTGAAAATGTTCGCTCCAGCCATCAAAACGGCACCCCAGCTCATAGGCCTTGACCAACAAACGGCTTAACCGCCTGTCGCCTCTTGCCCAGAGCCCCTCAAGCAGGCTCATTTCAGGGGTTTGCCACTTGAAGCGAAGGCCCCGGCCCTTGAGCTTATTTCGAAGCATGTGAATCTTTCTTCGGCTCTCATCCACTGACATCTGGGTGCACCACTGGAAGGGCGTATGGGCCTTGGGAATAAAGGTGGAGACACTCACGGTGATATTGCCGCCGCGCTTGCCCGGCGAACGCACTCTCTGAAGCCTCCTCACCAGCGAGACAATCCCCTCTAAGTCGGCTTCTGTTTCCGTGGGAAGACCGATCATGAAGTAGAGCTTGATGAGCTGCCACCCCAGCCCAAAGGCGTTTTGGACTGTCTCCTCCAGATCTTCTTCGGTGATGTTTTTGTTGATCACTTCACGGAGGCGCTGGCTTCCTGCCTCCGGGGCTATCGTAAAGCCCGTCTTCCTAACACGCTTGATCTGGGCCATTAGCGACTCGGTCAGGCTTCCAACCCGAAGGGAGGGAAGGGAAACGGCAATCTTTTCCGGCTCGCATCGGTTCATCAGCCTTTCCATGAGAACCTGTATGGCACTATAGTCACCCGTGCTAAGCGAAAGCAGCGAAAGATCCTCGTAGCCGGTGTTCTTCAGCGCCCGCTCTGCCAGAGAAAGGACTACATCCGGCGACCTTTCCCGCACAGGCCGATAGATGATCCCAGCCTGGCAGAACCGGCAGCCCCTTGTACAACCCCGGCAAACCTCAAGGCTCACACGGTCGTGCACAGGCTTCCCAAAAGGAACTATTGGGCAGTCCGGATAAGGTACCCGGTCAAGGTCGGGAACCAGGGCCTTGCGGACTGTCTCGTAATTGGGAAAGAGCGGCTTCAGTGACTGAAACCCTTGAGGGTCGACACCTACCTGAAAGAAGGAGGGCACATAAACCCCCTTTATCCTTGACCATCGCTTAAGGAGCGCTTCGCGGTCATCTCCGGCATCTTTCCACTCGAGCCAGGCTTCTGTCAGTTCAAGAACTACTTCCTCGCCATCCCCTACCACCATGGCGTCGAAGAAATCAGCCAAAGGCTCAGGATTGAACGTGCAGGGACCACCTGCAAACACAAAGGGATGGGAAGGGTTGCGGTCCCCGGCATAAAACGGTATCCCGGACAGGTCTAATATAGTCAAAACATTGGTGAAATTTAGCTCGTACAGTAGGCTGAAACCTATGATGTCAAAACTTGAAATGGGGGTCCCGCTTTCAAGCGAAGAGAGGGGAACCCTGTCTTCCCGCAACCTTTCCTCGAGGTCGACCCCTGGTGCGAATACCCTTTCTGCGGCGATCTCTTCACGGGCATTCAGGATATTATAAAGGATCTGAATTCCCATGTAGCTCATTCCCACCTCATACAGATCTGGAAAGGCCAATGCAAAACGGAGTCGGACATTATGAGGCTCTTTTCGAATTGTGTTGATCTCGTTACCCAGATAGTGGCTCGGCTGTCGGATCAGGGGCAAGATTTCTTGCAAAGATTGACGGGGCATGGCTTCCTTGTTATAAATTGAACTTCATCATCATTAAGTGTTCTGTGCCGCCTAAGGTAATGAATGGCATCTGTGAAACTGCTTTAGGTTACCCAGGCGAGAATATTAGTATAACCCGCCTCTGGCAAAAAACAAGATCATATTCAAACGGGAAAGAGAGATGCCTCATAGAAACCCTTCTATTGTCAGACTCGCAGTCGTGGCGTTTGCGGCACTTGTCCTCACCATCCTTATGCCCGTCAAAACATGCCCCGAGGGTTTTCCCCGGGAGAACGCAGTGGTCAAAGCAGTAAGGGATGTGAGTCCTGCGGTGGTCAATATCAGCAGCGAATATGAGGTCGTCAAACGCTCCAACCCCTTCTTTGACTTTGGCCTTGATCCCTTCTTCGATTCCTTCTTCAAGGACTTTTTCGAACCCAACTACAAAAGACGTTACAAGCGTAACAGCCTGGGCTCGGGCGTCATCATCGATGGAACCCGCGGGTACATCCTTACGAACGAACATGTCATTGCCAGAAGCGCAAAGATCACTGTTGTACTGAGGGATGAGCGGGAATTTGAGGCGGAGTTGGTGGGCGCAGCGCCGGATTTTGACTTGGCTGTCCTTCGCATAGAGTCGAAGGAGCCGTTGCCGGCCATTCAGATGGGGCATTCCGATGATCTCATGATTGGAGAAACCGTGATTGCTATTGGCAACCCTTTTGGGTTCTCCAATACAGTGACCACAGGCGTGATCAGTGCCATGAACCGTTCCATCCAAGCTGAAAGCCGCACGTATCGTGATTTCATCCAGACCGACGCCTCGATCAACCCCGGCAATAGTGGAGGCCCTCTTTTGAATATCAATGGAGAGCTCATCGGTATCAACACCGCCATCTATTCGAAGGCCCAGGGGATCGGCTTTGCGATCCCCATCAACAAGGCAAGGCGAGTCGTGGATGACCTCATCAGATACGGCGAAATACACATACCATGGCTCGGATTGACTGTACAAGATCTTGACCCAAAGCTTGCCCGGTATTTCAGTATTACCAAAGTTGAAGGGGTGCTCGTGTCCGATGTGACAGACAAGAGCCCGGCCCAAGAAGCAGGCATACAATCGGGTGATGTAGTGACTGCCATAGGAAAAAGACGTGTAAATTCCGAGGAGGCCTACCAGGCCATCGTTAACGATTTTGCTGCCGGAGACGTTATTTCAATAGTAGTTTGGAGGGGAGACAAAACTCACACCTTTCAGGTTCGCTCCCGTACATTTCCGGAGGAATTGGCAGAGGACTTGGCCTATAAGTATCTTGGCGTTCGTGTGGAAGAAATCTCTTCCACGGCGCGCCTCAAGCATAGAATAGCAGCCAAGGATGGTGTAATGGTGACCGAGATCCGGCATGGTTCTTACCTTGATAGCATAGGCGCCCGTCCTGGAGACGTCATTCGCAGGATCAATGAACTACCAGTAACGACACTGAATGATTTCAAGAAAGCAGTGATCAAGTATCGGCAGAGAGAATCTGCAGCCCTCCTAATACAGAGAGGAAACCAGCAGTATTATGTAACCGTAAAGGCAGGAGCTTGACGGCTTCGTGAGAAGTCCATCAAGCTTTGAACTGCTACAGCGAGCGCTAGCCCCGCAGGTTCTGCCTGACGGCAGTACCTCGCGGGCTGCAGGGAGCTTCAAAAATAATGGTGTTGATGACCTTGTTGAGGTGTGTTGTGTGCGTTGAACAAACCCCCACCGTGCTTGGAAAAAGACTCTTGGCCTTGTTTTTCGTTGGGCTGTTTTGCCTGGGCGCTTGCAGCAAGAATAGGACCCTGGAAAGAATCCAGGAATCGGGCACGATTACTGTCATAACCCGTAACAACGCACATTGTTACTACACGTACAGGGATCAGGACATGGGTTTTGAGTACGACCTTGCAAAGGCTTTTGCCGACTTCCTGGGTGTTGAATTGAAAGTGAAGGTCTCTGAATCCTGGGAACAGTTGCTCCCGTCGCTTGACAAGGGAGACGGGGAGTTTGTGGCGGCAAGCCTAACGATAACCCCATCCAGATCAGAATCGGTAGACTTTTCAAGGGAATACCTCGCCGTTGAGCAAAAGGCTATTATTCACAAGAAGAACAAAGAAATCAAAAGTATCGATGACCTGAAGGGGAAGAACATCCACGTCCGCCAAGGAACATCTTATGAAGAAAGGCTGCGAACACTGAAACGAGACGGCCTTGATGTGAGAATCAAGGTGCGCGAGGATGTTCTAACGCAAGAGCTCGTTGAGGAGGTAGCAGAAGGGGAGATCGAGGTCACGATAGCCGACTCAAATGTGGCTCGTCTTAATCGTCGCTATTATCCCGACATACGCATCGCATTTCCGATCGAGAAGCCCCAGTCGCTGGGTTGGGCTGTGAAAAAGGGTGAAACGGCTCTCCTGAACAAAATCAATGAGTTCTTTGAAGCCATTCAAGAAGATGGCACCCTCAAGGGCATGTACAACCTGTATTACGCCCAGACGAAAACGTTCGACCATCTGGATATTAAGAGATTTCATGAAAGGATCGAGACTCGCCTCCCTATGTACGAGAAGGCGATTAAGCAAGCCGCTGACCTTTATGGCTTTGACTGGCGGTTGATAGCAGCCCTTATCTATCAGGAATCTCAATTTAGTCCTTGGGCAAAAAGTTTTTCTGGAGTGAGGGGGCTCATGCAACTAACCTTGCCGACTGCCCGGGAAATGGGGGTCAACAACCGACTGAACCCCAAAGAAAGCATCATGGGGGGTGCCCGATACTTAAGGCAACTCCACGACTTGTATGATAAGGCACCCGAGCCGGACAGGACGCTCATTGCCCTTGCCGCATACAATGTGGGCAAGGGGCACGTCCTGGATGCCCGTCGATTGGCTTCCAAGATGAGCCTCGACCCGAACAAGTGGTCCTCATTAGAGAAGACTCTGCCGCTGCTTCGACAACGTAAGTACTATAAGAACAGCCGGTTTGGCTATTGCCGCGGACGCGAACCCGTCTTCCACGTGCAGAACATACTGACCTACTATGACATTCTAAAAAGGGAGGTCATTGAATATGCGGTTAAGGGCCAAGGATGAGAGACGGGGGTGGGTCCTCGATGTTTCACGTGAAACAATCGACGCCTGCGCAAAAAGTCTTTCTGAATGCCGTCTGCTTGCTGACTATAGTGGTTCTCATAAGTATGTTCCGTTTACGGGCAGTCTTTCTAAGCTGTCAGGGGGCTCCAGCTTAATCACATGCTTGCCGTATTGTTTATCCAACGTTAGTCCCTTGATAATCAAATTCGTGTTCTGTCTGGCAGAAAATAAATCCGAATATCCGCCGTACATTACTTCGGCAGGCGGGTATTCAGATTCGCGGCTCACGCCTTAAACAGAAGCGGATTTAATCATTGTTAATATAAACAACATGTTGCAAACATAGACGGTCTTTTGTCGATGTCGTAGCGCTAAGTACCTACTTGCCTATGCAGAAGCGACTGAAAATCTGATCAAGAATCTCATCTGTGGTAATCACCCCTATGATTTCACCCAGGGCGTCAAGGGCCTCTTTAAGATCAACAGCCACCAACTCTGCAGGACGTCCTGCCTTAAGGCCTTCGACTACATCCCCTGAGGCTGTCAGGGCCCTTTCGAGCGCTATCTTGTGCCGCAGGTTGGGCACAATTGAGGGAAGATCGGCCGGCCCGGTCGCGTGCGCCACCTGTTCAAGCACCGCGGCTTTCAGTTCCTCAATCCCCTCATTATACAGGGCAGAGATCTGAACCCATGAAAGCCCCTGAAGGGGCTCAACGATCCTGCCAACCACACCCTCATCTCCAAGATCGATCTTGTTGATGACCAAGATAGTCTTTTTTTTACGCACAAGATCATAAATCCTCACGTCTTCGTGGCTCAGGGGCATGCTGCAATCCACCATAAAGAGAACCAGATCTGCCTCGTCCAGTCGCTTTCTTGTGAATTCAACCCCCGCGGCTTCCAAAGGATTGTCCGTATGGTGCAGACCAGCCGTGTCGATAAGCCTCACGGGAATCCCCTTGATATTCACGGTCTCTTCGATGAAATCGCGTGTAGTCCCCGGAACAGCGGTGACAATTGCACGCTCTTTGTCAAGGAGCCTGTTCATCAAACTCGACTTTCCAACATTGGGGCGCCCGATGATAGTGGCAGCCACGCCCTCCCGATAGACATGCCCTTCATCATAGTGTTCAAGCAATGCCTCCAAGGGAGCGACGACATCCTCTGTCATCCCCTGGGCGAAGAGCTCCGGACGGATAATCTCCTCAACGTCTTCTGGAAAATCAATGGCAGCCTCCACCTCTACAAGCAACGTCTCGATTGGTCTTCGAATTGCCTCGATCGCTTCGAAAAGGTGACCCTCCAGCTGTCTTGCAGCCAGCTCCAGGCCTTCCTCGGTCTGGGCGTTGATCACTTCAATGACGGCTTCCGCCTGGCTCAGATCGATGCGACCGTTCAGAAAAGCGCGCTTGGTGAATTCTCCTGGCTCTGCCAGCCGCGCCCCTCGTTTTAGGACCACTTCCAGGATCGCCCCAAGTCCACATCTGCTCCCGTGAGCCTGGATCTCCACCACATCCTCTCTGGTGTATGTATGAGGGGCCCTCATGACCGTAAAAAGGACTTCGTCCAATGTCTTTTCGGTCTCAGGGTCGATGATAGAACCATAATAGAGACGGTGGGAACTCAGGCGCGATAGCTCTCTTGGAGGGTGCAGGAGCGGAATGGTTATGGGAATAGCGCGTGGCCCGGAAACCTTCACAACACCGATACCACCGGCTCCCGGAGGGGTGGCAACTGCGGCTATGGTATCGCTATCCATCACTCAAAAGATTCCGGACGTGTTTAGAGCGGTCCTCAAAAATATGTTCCGTTTACGGCAATCTTTCTAAGCGGGCAGGGAGTATTTCTTTTTGAGTCAGGTCAATTCCCCTCTTTGCTCGTTGGGGGCATAATGCACGGAACTCTCCAGGCTAGGCACACGGCAACACCCCTATACGCTTGGTAGCGTGTTTGTAAATGCGTCAAATTTGTGCAGAAGACAGTGCCGTTGTGGTACCTGTCAGGAAATATGCAGTGACCTGAGCTCAAAAAGGGATGCCCCTCGACAGCCCCTCATAGTGGTTCAAAACGGAACAACATGCTTGTGAGAATTGCTATAACCTGCTGGATTTATAGGTTTATCCCCGAATGCTTCCCTGTTCGGGAGGGCAATCGAGGTACGAAAGAAGCCCCCCTGCTCTCTTGTGGGCTCCTTGAACCTAACCCGGATAAACCGGAAATACGAATTTAACATTCTGATTTTCATCTAGTTTTTTGTGCACAAACATGTTTTCTGCCAGAAAGAACACGAATTCTAGAACTAATAACGCGTCGTTCCCAGGGTGAACGAAGCCGGCCGGGTTCAAAGATTTAGTGCGTCTCTCACGGCTTGCTTCGCAAGCGTATCGCGCCCAGAGGGCAGATCATCTCGCTCTCTTCTGTGGCAGGACGACTAGCTTTCTAAACAATCCGCTACCCATGCTCTGTGTTCTGACCGAGGTGTCATCTTTCAATGCAATATGTACAATTCTTCGGTCATAGGCATTCATTGGGCTAATGGTAGCCGGCTTGCCGGAACGTTTCACCTTTTCTCCCAGACGCAGGGCCATCTGTGTCAGTGAAGCCTTTCGTCTGTCCCTGTATCCTTCCACGTCAAAGGAAATACGGACCTTCGTGTCGGTCTTTTTCCTTACAATCTTACGAATGATGAATTGGAGGGCATCCAATGTCCTTCCATGCTTCCCTATGAGGATTGCAGCATTGCCCGCCTCTATTCTAACCTTTATAACATCAGGATACTTCTCCACTGTGACAGTCGCGTCATCTACGACATAAGAGATGATATCTTCCGATGTCTTTTGAGCTATGTCGGCAACCGCTTCTAAGTCTTCCTCTTTGACGGGTTTCTCCTCGTCTTCCTTTTTGTCGGGCTTCTCCTCATCTTCCTTTTTGTCGGGTTTCGGTCGCTCTTCGTCGATTCTGGCTTTCTTGGCCTCCCGCAGGGTAACCTTTATCTGGGCCTTCTTGGCACCCACAAGTCCGAATATTCCTGTTGAGCCATAAGAAAGCACTTCAATTTCAAGCTTCTCCTCGGAGACGCCTAGTTCCTCGCATGCGCTCTTTATAGCCTCTTCTTTTGTCTTTCCCTCAAATTCATAGCTAGCCAACATGGGATTAATACCTCCGTCGCTACCCTGTTTTTTGGGTCACGTACCTCTGCTGAACCATCGAAAGGATATTGTTTACCAGCCAGTATAAAACAAGCCCTGACGGAAAGTTTATAAATATGAACGTAAAAAAGATTGGCATGAACATCATCATCTTTGCCTGGGTGGGATCTCCCGGAGGCGGAGACATCTTCTGCTGGAAAAACATGGATGCGCCCATAATAAGCGTCAACACGGGGATCCCGTAAGGCGGTGCCATCAACGGCACTGTAAAGCCGAAGCTGAACAAACGATCGGGGGCAGCCAGATCGTTGATCCACAAAAAGAATGGAGCATGTCTAAGTTCAATGGCCTGATACAACATCTTGTAAAACGCAAAGAATACAGGAATCTGCAAAACCATCGGGAGACAGCCGCCCAACGGGTTTATCTTGTACAGCTTGTAAAGGTTCATTAGTTCCTGGTTCATCACCTTCTTGTCGTGTTTGTACTTGGCTCGGAGCTCCGCCATCTTGGGCTGTAACTTTTTCATCTGGCTCATGGATTTATAACTCTTGTTGCTCAAAGGCCAGAAGAGTATTTTGACCATAATAGTGATAATGATGATGACAATGCCATAGTTGGGGATGAATTTGTGTATGAAGTTCATTGCGTGCAGCAACGGCTTTGCAATGATATCAAAAAAACCGAAATCGACGATTCTTGCAAGGTCAGCCCCTGCTATGTCAAGGGTTTCAAGGCTCTTCGGTCCAAAATAGACCCCGTACTGGTAGGTCCGCTCCGTTCCGGGGGCTACGGCCCCTGAAGGGTCTATATATGTAGTCTCGAGGACCTTTTCGACTATCGCAAGCTTCAAGGCCGCCTCCCTGGCCTCTTTTGGTATGAGCGCCGACACAAAATACTGGTCCTCGCATGCTACCCAACCTATGCGGCCTGTATACTCGTCTTGCTTGGCGATTTTGTTAGCCTTGACCTCCTGAAGCTCTCCGTTGATAAAAGCCGCCGGACCGGAAAAGACATATCTTGATCTCTTCTCCTCGTCGAAGCCATTTCTCAGGGAAATGGTCAAATTGTCATTTATTGTTCTACGTGAAAGGTTTCTAACTTTAATCTCCAGCCCTATCGTATAAGTATCCGGTGAAAAGCTGTAGGTCTTGGTGATCGTAATCCCGTCCGGTGCTGTCCAAGCAAAGCCCAGGTATTGCCGCCCCTGACGGACATCCACGAATTCACTCTCTGTAGCCGCCTCAAAGACAGCCCCTTTCAATCCCTTTACACCCCCTGCCATGAACGAAACCCCCAGGGTTCCTGCCTCCTCGTCTGGCAATTGGATGATTTCTTTCATTGGCGCGTCAGGTGCCAAGGATTCCTTATATTCTTTCAGCTTAAAAGCCTTAAGGGCTCCACCTTTTTCCGTAAACTCTGCAACATAAAGTGGTGTCGACACGGTGATTTTTCTTGCTTGCTGAGCAGGTGTTATGATTTCCGCTTCTTCAAGGGATAGCTGTTCATCCAGGACCTTGACATCTTCATCCCTTGCAAGAGTCTCCTTCTTGACGCCTTCAACCTCCCGGGCTGCATCCCTCTCGTGCACGGGGGGCGGAGACTTTTCTACAAAGAACACCTGGTAAACCATAAATATCAGAAACGACGAAACAATTGCCAACAACATCCTCAATTCCATTGACATAAATCGGTTCTCCTCAAACGAAGTAGAGCCCCGGAAAGAGCCTTAGCAGATGGCCTGAACTGCAGCAGCTATGGCATTCTCCGTTCTGACTTGCAGGGACTACAGCAGCTTCAATCCGCGCGCGCCTAAGGGACAGGATCACATCCGCCCGGGTGAAAGGGATGGCACCGTGCGATCCTGGTGAGGGTCATCCACGACCCTCTCAAGGCACCATGACGTTTCACGGCATCAAAGGCATACTCGGAGCAGGTTGGGTAAAAGCGACAAGCCGGTGTGAAGAGTGGTGAAAGGATGTATTGATAGGCCTTAATGAGTGCCAGCAAGAACGGCCTCATGCTTGCAATCCCTTAATATATCTCGAACGATAGCATCCAGCGCCGCCCTGATCCCCTGGGATGACAGATCAGAAGCGCCGCTTTTTGCTATAACATTCACATCATAGCTGTCACTAAACAAACCCTTGTGCTGACGAAAATGCTCTCGCACCGACCGCTTGACACGATTACGTATTACCGCGCGCCCAACCCTCTTGCTTACCGTAACCCCTAAGCGTAACTTCCCAAGACCGTTTCGCCTGTAAAGTATAACAAAATAGTCGCTGTCAATCCTGTTGCCATCCTTGGACAACCTTTCAAAATCAGCGCGTTTTAGAAGGCGTTCTTCCTTTTTCAAGGAAAGAGCTCTCACGATCTTTCTAGCTCTCTATACGGCCAAGCGTTTTCTTCCCTTTGCTCGACGGCGGCTTATGACCCTTCTCCCTTGCTTTGTGGACATCCTTGACCGGAATCCGTGGTCTCTGCGGCGCTTAATTCTACTCGGCTGATAGGTTCGTTTCATTGCCCGTTACCTTTTTGCCAGCGTGATTGGCGTCTCTCTTCCTTTTTGTGGGATTTGGTGGTCAACTGTTTGGAAACAGCAACTTTAAACACAGAATCTGAATTGTGTCAAGGCCCTTACGCATTTCTTTTCCGGCCCACCAGCTCTGTTAGGACCCCATGGGCGCACTTGGGATGGCCAAAGGCAACCTCTGTGCCGCCAACACCTTCTCTCGAGGTCTCGTCCACGAACTTCACCACCCGCGCCG
>PVMK01164752.1_pt1 | contig 11254 bp, 12 predicted proteins | sample 1853481 | NCBI WGS metagenome assembly PVMK01 (sample SAMN08533507, study PRJNA380276) | Marine sediment metagenome, whole genome shotgun sequencing project. | reverse complement strand
TAGTAGGGAAACGTGTTTTTCATCCATACTGCTCCACGTACTACAGATGGAACTATAATTTCCAGTCTTGGAGAATTTGCAGCCTTTAAAATTGCGTTAGCTACAGTTTTAGAACTAAGTGACATTGGTGAGAATTTTGGCATTTTTTCAAACGATGAATGATCAAAAAAATCAGTTCTTACCATAATTGGACTGATAACAGTAATTCCAATTCCGGTATTTTTTAGTTCATGTTTAAGACCCTCAGAGAATCCTAACATTGCAAATTTAGATGCACAGTATGAAGCGATTCCAGGCAATCCAAAGCTTGCTGCAACAGATGCTACATTTACTATATGACCAGATTTCTTTTTCAGCATTGATGGAAGAAAATTTTTGATACAATAAATCATACCAAAGTAATTTGTTTCCATCTGTGATTCTATTTCATCTATAGTAAGATCAGAGACAGAACCATAAATAGCAAAACCAGCATTATTTACTAAAACATCAACAGAATTAAATTTTTCTAAAACTATTTTTGACATTTCTTGTACTTGATCTTTTTTTGAAACATCGCATTGACATACTAGTACAGATGTATGGAATTCTTTTAGTTCATTTTCAACTTGTTCATGTTTATCTTTTCTTCTTGCGACTAAAACTATGTCAGCACCAAGTTTTGCAAATTCTATTGCAGCTTGTTTACCAATTCCAGAGGATGCACCAGTAATTAGAATCACTTTACTTTTGAAATCCATAAATTAAAAAAACTCATTTGAAGATAAAGTGGTTTCTATTGCAGTTTTTTACCGTATAAACAAAAATTCAGGTTCAAAATAACATAGATGTGATTCAGTTTTCCCAATCTTTCTTTGTTAAATGATAAAAATTGAATTTTCTTCATGTAAATACAAACATCGAGTGACATTTGACTAAGTGATTTCTTTAGAATAATTCTTTAGATCTATTATTTCTAGTGGCTTTGAAGACTTCCAAAGATGTGAGCATAAGGTAAAGATATTGTCTACCATCTCAACTGAGTTTGTACATAATGAGGAATCAAAATCAGCACTTGAGTATTGAGAAGATGTAGCAGAATCTGACATTATCATTTGTTTGTCTTTTTGTACAACCATTCTTCCTTTTGATGGAAGTTTACCAATTTTTGTTTCAGTAGCGTTGAATCTCTTAACAAATCGGGCTAATTTGGGATTATTCATGTCTACTAGTAATCTTACTTTACCTCCATTCTTTTCACAAATGCTGATTTTTTCTGGAATTGTACTGTGATACATTCTTGCAACATCATCTAATGTTGTTACAATATAGATTACATCAGTTGTATTTTCAATTAATTTTGCAATGTCTGTATAGATGTTTTCACGTCCTTGAACTACTCTAAATGTAGGAACTTCATTGACTTGGTTTGTTGTGATTTCATTATTAATTTTATCAATTAATACCTTGGCTGATTTTTTTATTTTATTTACCTCATCTTCCTTTTTTTCCAATGCAATCTTTAATGCATCATGAGGATCTACTGCGATACATAATTTAGGACTAGATAATGTTGTTGAAATAATATTTCTACTTACAAGCTTATTTACAATTTTGTACATTCTTGATCTATCTGTGCCAAGTTCTTTTGCAAGTGCACTTGCAGTGATCGGTCCTGCTCTAAGTAAATTAAGATAAACTTTAACTTCTAAATCATCCAGATCTAAAATTTCTTCAAGTTCTGATGATATGCCCTTTTCCTTATCATAATATGACATTTTTTATTTTTGTCATACCTCTCAGCCTGTACTATAATGTGTTATATCCATATTCATAAAGAAGAAAAAGATCGATTAGAACAAAAGGATCGGTATGTGTTGTAGATTACAAACAAAAATAATTTATCATATACTATGATAAAATGGGTTGGAAGATAGGAGTATCAGGCAGACGGTAGTGGTTTCTATGCAGTTTTTGGTTTTGATATTTTACTCAAGGCTAATTTTACTAAAAGTAGCCATGTAACCACAATTGGGAACATAGTAAGTTGCAATTCTCCAGCCAATAACTGCATCCCATGCAACAACTCCCTCAGAGATGCTAAAGTCAAATGGATTAAGATTATTGAGATATGCTACAATTCCAAATTCAGCTAAACCAGATCCACCTATGGTAATTGGTAAGTTTCCAATTGCATTTGCACCCATGACTGCCATGATTGAATCAAATGCATTAATCACATATCCTGTTCCCATTGCAATTATCATAAATGATATTCCATAAAATAACCAAGATGCTAGTGAGAATAGAAAAGAAACTGTAAAGATTTTTTTGGATTCAGGAGTGTGTATGTTTTCTCTGATCATAGTACACGTATCTTCCATCCAAGAATTAGTTTTATCAATAATTTTAGAACCTTTTTCTTTTCCTAATTTTTTAACAAAATATACTAGTACTTTTGGAACTTGGAATGTACGTTTTGATGACAAGAAGAACATCACAGTCCACAAAGAAGTTACAACAATGCTAGTAGCTAAAATAATTATTCCAACAACATATGCTCCATTCATTATTGCGATTATTCCTGCCATTATAGACAACAAACCTGCTGCAAGCACTTCAGTTACAATATCCATAATTGCAATCCATGTAGCTTTTGAAAGTTCTACTCCTTTTTTCTTCAAATAATAAATTACTATGAATTCTGCTCCAACAAACATAGGAGTTGTAAATTTGATAAACTCACTACCAACTCTAACACCCATCAATTTCCAAAAGGGATCAAAACTACCAAGATATTTTCTTGAAATGTATGCAAATTTGACTCCTTGAAGACCTAATTTGATCATCATTGCAAGAACTGCGCCAATAAACGGAAAGAACCCAATTGCCAATACATCTTCCAATTTGATATCAAATTGAATAGCAATAATGAAAATAGGAATTAGAGTAACAGGTATTACTGCGAGTCTCCAGTTCATTTGATAGTTTTTTTGAATAATCAAATATGAAAGTTGATGGTAAAGCTAATTTCAAATATAAGCAAAGAAAAATTAGACAGGATTGAAAACAATTTTTATTTCTGGTACAGCTGGTGCAGGAAAATCATTGCTTACATCAAAGTTGCACGAAAATTACACAAAAAATGGAGTATTTACAGCTGTCTTGAATTTAGATCCAGGTGTAGAAAGTCTACCATATACTTGTGATATTGATGTAAGAGATTATGTAGATATTGTATCTATAATGCAACAGTATGATCTTGGTCCAAATGGCGCTTTGATAATGGCATATGATTTGATTGCATCAAAAATCGATAATATTCAAAATGAGGTGACCAGAATAAATCCAGATTATCTAATTGTTGACACACCTGGTCAAATTGAATTGTTTGCATATCGTACTAGTGGACCTTTTCTTGTAGAAAATATTTCATCAGAAGAAAAAACAAGTATCTTTCTTTTTGATGGTGCTTTGATTACATCACCAGTAAATTTTGTTTCAATTGCACTTCTTGCAACATCAATAAGATTACGTTTGAATTTGCCATCAATTAATGTATTAACAAAAACAGATCTCATTGGTACTAAACTAAAAGACATACTACGATGGACAACAAGTCTAAGTACGTTAGAAAATGCAATTTACAAAGAAGCAGATGGGGATACCTATACGTTAACTACAAATATTTTACGGGGTTTGAATCTTGGTGGATTTGCACAAGGATTGATTCCAGTTTCAAATGTTACAGGAGATGGTTTTGTGAATCTTGAAGGTGCACTAAGTAGAATTCTTAACTTGGGTGAAGAGGTAGAAGACTAGTTGGTATCAAAAATTACTGTAAAGGCACCATCATCTACTGCAAACCTAGGTCCAGGATTTGATGTGTTTGGATTAGCAATAGATGCATTTCATGACGAAGTAACACTGACCAAAACAAAAGGTGGAATTACAATAATTACAGATGACAGTATTCCAATGAATCCTGAAAACAATACTGCAGGATTGGTTGTAAAAAATATGAAAAAAAGATTCAGAATCAAAGAAGGTATTGAAATTAAAATCAAAAAAGGAGTTCCTACAGGATTTGGAATGGGAAGTAGTGCAGCATCAGCAGCTGCAGCTGCTGTAGCATTTGATAAATTATTTGGACTTAAGCTTGATGGAAATTCATTAGTAGAATTTGCAGGTTCGGGAGAAAAAGCTAGTGCTGGCTCAGTTCATTATGATAATGTTGCTGCTTCTGTTTTGGGAGGATTTGTGATTGTAAAGACAAATCCTTTGGATGTAATTAGAGTAGAACCCCCAACAAATCTTAGAATGTGTATCGCAGTTCCAGATATTGACGTTCCAAAAAAGAAGACAAAAGTATCAAGAGGGGTAATTCCAAAGAAAATTAAGTTAACTGATAGTGTTTTGAATTTATCAAATGCATCAGCAATTGTTGCAGGATTTATGAGAAGAGACTCAGAGTTGATTGGAAACTCAATTAAAGATGTGATAGTTGAACCTGCAAGACAACACATGATACCAGGATTTGCTAAAGTCAAGCAAAATGCCCTAAAAGCTGGAGCATTTGGTGTTACAATAAGCGGAGCAGGACCTTCAGTAATAGCATTCTCAAAAAGTTCTGCTAATTTGAAAAAGATCAGTTTAGCTATGTCAAGAGGATTTGCATCTAAAAAAATAAAATGTAAAACAATAATCTGTAAACCTAGTAAAGGTGCGGCAGATAAGAGAAAATAATCTTAGGTGAATTTTATGAAAAAAGCAGTCATTGTATTTAGCGGAGGAATTGACTCTGTTTGTGCAGTTTCGTTTTTGAAATCAAGGTATGAGTTGTATGGTATTACGTTTTCATATGGACAAAAGGCAAGCAGGGAAATTTCAGCAGCAAAATCTTTTGCAAAGAAACTTGGATTAAAACAGCATAAAATAATCGATATTGGCTTTATGAAAGAATTGTATGGTGATTCTAACGTTTTAACAAGCACAAAAAGAAAGATTCCTAGTAAATTTGAGTACTCAATTGTAGTTCCAATTAGAAATGCAGTATTTCTATCAGTTGCATCAGCATGGGCTTTTACACTTAATGCCTCATTGGTTGTGTACGGTGCCCATACTGGAGATAAACATTATCCTGATTGTAGACCAACTTTTGCAAAAAAATTAGAAGCTGCGTTTAATCAAGGGGAGATTGATGGGATCAATTCAGGATTACGAAAGAGTATTGAGATTTGGTCACCTTATCGTAAAGGATTATCAAAGAAGGATCTACTAAAAGCTGGAGTGAAAGTTTTGGGTGATTCTATCTTTAAAACATGGAGTTGTTATTCAAATAAAAAATATCATTGCGGAGTTTGTGAGTCTTGCAATAACAGAAAAATTGCATTTCAGAAAGCTGGCATTATAGATAAAACAAAATATCTTAAATAATTTTAATACCGATTTTGAAGAATTTTCTTTTTTAGAATAAACCCTCTAATTCCAATATACCAAACTATAAAGAATATTCCAACAATTCCTATAAACACATAGTTTTGTGTCTCTGGGGTAAGCCCTTCAATAGAATTAGTGATTTTGCTTGATGCTACCAAAGAGAGTGCAAGAACAATAAAAATTTCAATTACATACCATATCCAATGAGGAAATGATTCTTTTGGAATGTGGATGTTGTCATGAGTTCCCAATAACTTTCATCAAAATCGTTGATTATTTAATTTTTCAGTATATCCTAAAATAATGAATCTGAGGCACGTTTTCTAACGAGTGTCATTATGCTCTCTTTTTCCTCTTTATTTTCATAAATTCCTCTAAATGCTGATGTAGAGAGCATTGCATTATTTCTAACACCACGCATTTTCATACATAGATGTTCTGCATCAGCAAAAACTACAACACCTTTAACGCCTTGAGAATAAAGTTCATCTGCAATATTCTTGGTTAGTCGTTCCTGGATTTGTAGTCTCTTTGAATATTTTTCTACTAATCTAACAAGTTTTGAAATCCCAAAAACTTTGCCATTTGGTGAGTAAGCGATGTGGATTTTTCCCAAAAAATGGCAACATATGGTGTTCACACATTGAATAAAATTGAATATCACGTGCAATTACTACATCAGAATCTTCTGAGAATTGTACAGCTAACTCTGAATCAGAATCATACCCTCCAAAAATTTCTTTATACATATTTGCAATTCTTTCAGGAGTCTCTCGTAATCCTTCGCGTGTAGGATCCTCACCTACTTCAATGATTAATTCTCTTACGAGTTTTTTTACACGTTCTTTGTCCATTTGATATTTTCACAGAATTTTTCTAGTATTTGAACCTAATCAGATTTTTAGGCAGGTAGTAATGTTATGGGGCTCCAATGAATTTGTGTAATTGTGGCACTACTTTGACATCAATATAGTATGGGTATACTATATCATACAAATTCAACAAAAGATCCAATGATGGTTCAGAAACGCCATAAGTGGGCTGAATAACAAATCCATCAATGTCGTCTTTAGAGATAACATCAAAAATTTGATTTGTTAATTCTTCAAATTCGTTTAACTGAGTTTTTGAGCTTACTACAATTTTGATGTAAGTTATTTTCTTTGTCTTTACTGAGGATTCAAGACATTTCATTGTATGACCAATAAATTTTTCATAGTGTTTAGAGTCTACAAAATCAGAATCTTTTGTTTTAAATTCAATTTTGACAATATCAATAAATGGTAAAACATGATTGAATCTATCAATATCAAAACATGATGATTCAAGATATGTAGGAATTTTTTTGTCTTGTATATGCTTTGCAAGTAATGCCACAGCTTCATGCTGAATCAATGGATCACCTCCTGTAAAATTTACTTTGTAAGTTTGGTTTTTGAGATTAGAATCAATTAGTTGATTTGCCTCTTCAATTGTATATTCTGTGCCAGAATCAAGGGGAAGTGATTCTTTGGTATCACAATAAAAACAAGTGAAAGGACATCCTGCAAGTCTCACAAAAAGAGTCTTTGTTCCATAAAGAATTCCTTCACCTTCAACTGACGTAAATATCTCAAATAATCTTACTTTCAAGTAATAATAGTAGTTTTTTTCATTATTTATTCAATGAGTTTCTAATGCATTGCAGGTTCTTTTGAATAGAATAATCCAGAGATAAAGAATACTATTCCTAAGATTCCAATAGTGCTTCCAACAAGTTCTATTTGATTTTGAAAATATTCTTCCATTGGAGCCCATAACCATGCCATCAAGGCACCAACTACAATCATTGGAATTCCTACCCCAACAATAATCGCTTTAGAGGCCATGCTCAATTCTGTTTAGAAAATGTATATGAAGTTTATGATAATCTATTAAAGAGAATTTTTAATTTCTCGTAATTGTTTTGCTAAATCTCTTAGAAGATCGTTTGCTGCATCAGATTCACCTTCAGACAAATGGCGTTTTATGTTTGCAAGTGTATCTCTAGCATCTACTAAATCATTCTGATTTACTCCATCTATCTGAGATAATCTAGATAGAGTTTTTTCAACTTGTAAAACTCTAGATTCAAGTCTATCATTTTTTGTTAGTTCAAACTGATCCTTAATTGACATAATCTTCCTAATTTCTTTGATAATTTCATTTGGATTATCTGCTGAAGAAAGATTTTGTTTGGCTGTTTCTAATTTTTCTATAATTTCATCAGCAACACCTTGTTTTTTGGCATTTTCGATTAATCGATCAAGCTGTTCTAGATATTTCTTAGCATATTCATTAGCACGTTGCGATTCATGTTTTGATGCTTCCTCACGAAGTTCTTTGTTTACTTTCACTATAGTTTCTTTAATTTCATGAAAGGTTTCTAATGCTAATGCAAATTGATGATCACTTACATGTTGCCTTGCTTTAGAAAATAATTCATCTAGTTCAGAAAAATCAATTGAAGCATTGTGTTTTTTAGCAATTGTTTTTAGGCTGTCAACATATCCTTGTAATCTTTGAAGATCATTTGATGGATCTCTAACAGTAGTACTCATAGAAGATGTTTCTGTTTGAGGTACAACATCAGATGTTGCTAAATGCCTAGAAATTTCTTTAAAAATTTTCATGGCAGAAAAGAAATACTCCTCAGCAGATCTAAAATCATCACTTCTAAGTGCCTTTTCTAAAGCATCGACCTTTTGTATTCCCTCTGTAAATAATCTCTTCACTTTATCTGAGGAATCAATAGTAATCTGGTTGCGAATTTGTTCTTGTGTACGTTTTGCAATCTTTAGAAGGATTTTAGGATCATCACGAGTAGGTTCCTTGGGAACAGTTGGGTTGTTATCATCTTGAGCAAAAACATTACTCGTCATGCCTCCAAAAGCCATACTTGCAACTAAAATCAACAGGCCAAAAGTTACTAGAATTTTCATTCTTCCTTCTCCATTTCTTTCTTCAATTTGACAAGATTTTGCAAGTCTTTTTTGGTAATTTCAATTATTTCTTGTCTTTCTAATCGTTTTACTGCTCTCCACATTGTAGTTCTGGGTTGAAGGAATTTTTTTCTTAATTCACTTTCCAAAGCTTGTCCTCCATTTTCAAAAATAAATTTAATAATTTCTTTGTCATCCTCACGTAATAGAGGTCTTAGACTGAAAATGGTTCCTGGGTCAAGAGAGTCAGTCTTTGTTTGAGATTTAGAAATTACTTCAGTTTGTAAGATAGATGAAGATTTTGTTTGTTTTCTTTTAATAATAATTATTGCTCCAGCTACAGCTGCTACAATAGGAGCTCCAATCATAGCTACTGTAGAAATATCAATAGTTGGCTGTACAGGATTCGTAATTGGTGAATCTATGATTGGTGAATTCGTAGTACCAAGGATGTAATTAATTTCTGATAAACCGTTACTCAATTCTAGTTTTGTTTGATCATTTACTAATTCCATATTTGATGGAAGCATACTCATACCAACAATAATAGAATTTGATGGCATCAATAATGAATAATCCGTTGGTGAATCAAGAGAAAAAGTCCAAATTCTTCCTTCTTTTGAAATTAAGTCATGAATATCATAATCAATTGTAATAGAGGAGGAACCAAAAGTGTCTATTGTTACTTTATCACCAATTATTTCACTAGATAACAGAAAGCCATTTTCACCAACTGTGACAAAGTTGTCAACAGATGGACCAAATAGATAAACTTCAAAATCAGGTTCTAAGGGATCTACATCTAACTGAGTAGAGATATGTGCTGAACCGTCTGAATAAAGAGTAAGATCAAGAGTTCGAGTAGAGCTGAATGAGGTCTGAACTGGTATCGTTAGTGCAACAACTATTAAGCCAGCAATTATCAAAGGCGCCTTAACCATTGTTTCGAGGATACCATCAGTCCTTACAAAAAGCATTCCATCTTCTCGAAGAGACTCTTTCCTATGAATTGGTACGATTTCGGGGTTCATTGGCTCAATACCTTAGATTCATGCTTTCTACTAGTCCCTGAAATTTCTTAAATTCCTGAAAAAATTGTAGTCCTTTTTCAGTAATCAAGTAGACTCTATTCCTGTCATTTTTGACGGATTCGACTAAGCCTGCTTCTACCAGTTTCTCACATTTGTCTAGTACTGCATAGTGAGATAGGTTGGCTTTTCGAGAGATTGCAGATACAATGATTCCATCGCGACCACCATCAGCGGTAACGTCTAAGATATCACCCATTATGCCCATTTCGGACCTGTATTGTTGTTTTGACATGCTATAGTATACAACTACTTTGTTTATGAGGAACATTCTGAAACACCAAAGCGGAACGCAAAGCGGAACAGGTATTCTAGCTAGAAAAATGATGAAATTTTCAAGAAAATGATGTGTGGGGAGAAATCTTAAGAAATTTTGTACCTAAAAATTTGATAAGAAAAAAGTTGTTTTCTTGAAAAAGTAATCAATATAGATATTTTTACAGAAATGGTGGAATTTTGAAAGTTTTTGATCATTTTCAAGAGATTTTGCATATAAGGAACAGGACGATTTCTTACCGTTCCTAATCTATCATTTAATCGAGTCTCATGTATGATAAAATCTCACAACAGAACTATTGGAGTAATTACAATCCTATTGATGCTTGGTGCTTCACCATTATCTGTAACCTATTCATTTGCAGATACAGAAGATAATCAAGAAGACAAAAAAGTACAAAATGATCCAAAGTCTGAAAAAAGTATTAAAAAAGAAAGACTGAAAGCAATTCTTACTGAAAAAGTAGTTAATGGAAAGCTGAAAGTACAACATTATGCTTTGCCTGATGATACTACAGAAGAGGATATGCAGAGAATGCTATCCTTTGAAGGTCAAACATCAGGTTGGGCATATGTGAATTACAAAGCATATCATTCTGGGATAGTCCTCTTTGATGGTAAAGCATCTAAGGTTGGAGAAAATCTCTGGGAAATTTCTACAAATGGTGTGTCAATACTTGGAGAAAGACAGTCTGATTTGGAATCAAGTGGAAAATCCAATGATTCCCATGTAGTGGTGTATGAAACAGCTTCAGATGAGGATCTCAGTTACAGAGTCGTATTTTCTGGAAAAGTTTCAGAAACAGATGAGGAAAATGTAATTGTTATGTCCTTTATGAATTCTGGACTAAATCCTGAAATTGGTCAAAATATCAAATTTCTACAGATTGGAGAACTGACCATAAAATCAGAAAAATCAATTAACTCAAACCAAGAATTCAGAAATTCAATATCGGTGAGGTAATCACCACTTTTTTTTCTTTAATTGACTAAAAATCATTCATAAGGTCAGCTTTGAGATTCATAGTAACTTTTTATTCCCAGTTTGAGAATAAAATTATAAAATGTTTGATAAATTCACAAAAGGAGAGAAAGGAGAGATGGTAGAAGAAAGAAGAGAAGAGAATATCAATACTGAAGAATCTGTTGAATCCACTTCAACAATTGAATCTGTTAGTGAAATAGGAATTGGGGAATTAATTGGAAAACGTGCAAAATTAGAAGAGGCAATAGATTATGTTGGTTTGATGATTAAAAATCTTAAAGACAAAAGAACTTCACTTGAAAAAGATATTGAAGAAGAATCAGTAGATATTAAGAATCTCAGAGAAAAACTGCAGAAAGTGAGTGAATACATAGATGAAGAAAATAGAGGAATCCAGGAGCTTGCAATTAAGAGAAAACAAGTAGAAAATGAAGCTGATGAAGTAGGTACAATCATCAATACATTAAGAGATAAACTCTCAGGAATTGACAGAGTTATTGATGATGAAGGTAATAGAGTTAAGAAAA
>PVMK01130806.1_pt1 | contig 11254 bp, 10 predicted proteins | sample 1853481 | NCBI WGS metagenome assembly PVMK01 (sample SAMN08533507, study PRJNA380276) | Marine sediment metagenome, whole genome shotgun sequencing project. | reverse complement strand
GTCCCTTGCCAGCTCAAGCCGGAAAACGACAAGTCGTGTTAGCCGGTCCCTTAAAACAGTCGGGGTCGACTGGTTTGGGCACTAAGGCATACGCCATGTATGCGCCGGAGCTCAAAGCGAATATTGAAGCATCTAATTAGGGCCGAATAAAACAGACGCCCATTTGTTTATGCCATTGTTCAAATCTGCATAACCTTATGGGCGCTTTTACGTCAGGCTGCCAGCATCGATGATAAAAAATGAGGGAGATAAACTTTCCACTATAGGCGACAAAAGCAGCACTAGCAAAGAACACAAAATAATATATTAGGCGTCGGCTTCCTTGTATAACCCTTCCTCTACCGGGAAAGTCTATCCCCCTATCGACATGCCGCGCCACACCTGTATCACCCGTTTTTCAGACTGAAATTCACTCTTCTAAATTGAGGTGCGCGCCAGCATGATTGAATAATTCTTATCAGAAAAAAAGTGCTGGCTCAAGTAAAAAATTATAATATTTTCAAATCTTTACACTATTTTACAGCATTTGACAGTATTTGACAGTTCCATTGCATAAACGGGTTGTATCGCTTGCTTAAAAAATGCGTTCCAGCGCGCCTTTGACCATTTAATACTTAGTTATCGCGTCCAATTTTAAATATCTGCCAAAAATATTTAAAGAAAAACCGGGGATTTGCCGATACTAGCTAGCAGCAAAAAGCCAGCAGGATTTTCGAAAGGCTAAAGATATCAGGTGGTATTTATGATAAATGATCACATCGTGCAGCGCAGAAGCGGTCAGGATCGGCGCAAAAAACCCGATAGACGCAACGGTTTTGACCGGCGTGAGGGGGTCTACCTCAACGGATTTGATGAAATCGGCCAGGGCATCGTTTATAGCACCAAAGAGGCCTGTGAATACCTCAAGATTTCCCGCCCCACCTACCTCAAATACATCGCCGAAGGCCGTATCAAGGCCATCAAAGTCGGCCGCGGCTGGCGAACCCTGAAAACCGAACTGGACAGGTTCGTAAGAGGAGATTAATACACCGTTCCTTATTTCATAAAGCCGGTACCGCCGGAAACTTTACTCTCACGTACTTTTCTAACGATGCCGTTTTTTTCAAAATAAACATATAAGTTGCAATTTTTTTTGTCCATTGAAACCCGACCCGAACCCAGCCGGTCCTTGCTGGATGACTTGAAGGCAGACCCGCCGGCGCGGCCGCTGGGCGTTGTTACTTCATAGGAATACTTCCACAGTTCACCCTGATTCAGGGCGCCTTCGACCTTGTCGGGGTCGCCGATGAGTTGTTTCACATCTTCTTTGGATGACTTCCCCTGCTGAATCTGGCCAATAATCTCTGGATCACACACATCGACACTACCACGGGTTGAGCCGGCAAAACCGGGCCAAGCGATTGCCAGCATAAATAGACAAACCGACAGACAGGTTGTATATTTAAAATGCATGGTTTATCCTCCTTTCCAATGACCGGCGCAAGAATCCCTTTCAGCCACGATCATTAGATGCTCCCAAAAGATAATTTCAAAAGTTTGATTGACAACCCCGAGACCGAAAGTTACGTGGACAGGCTTTATCAAAATGCTTGACTTTTAGAGCAATACCGGTGACATAGGACCAATCGGAGGTAAAAATGAAAAAAATCAAACTGGCGACAATGGATTGCAAGCAGGTCTGCGGGGAAATCGGTGATTTTGTCATCCAAGCGGTGCTGCAGACCGGTTCCAGCGGGTGTGTAATCGGGTTATCGGGCGGCGTCGATTCGAGCACGGCGGCAGCGCTGATCAAAACAGGCGTTGATCGCCATAATGCCAAACCGGCAAAACGTCATCAGGCGCTTGAGCTGATCGGCTATATTTTGCCTTCGCGTGTCAACCCGACCCGGGACGAAGCCGATGCCGAGGCGGTGGCCCGTTCTCTGGGCATCCGCTGCGAAATCCACCGCATTGAAAACCTGGTTGAATCGTTCCAGTTAACCAATCCGGAGGCCTTTGAAAGCAAATTCCATCAAGGCAATATGATCTCCAGAATCCGAGCCAACGTCCTTTCAACCAAAGCCGCGACGGAGAATAAAATTTTAGCGGGCACCGGCAACCGGGATGAAGATTTCGGCATCGGTTATTATACCCTTTTCGGGGACGGGGCTGTGCATCTCAGCCCCATCGCCGGTTTGCCCAAGCGGCTCGTCCGTGAAATGGCCGCCTTCCTGGCTCTGGACAAACAGATCATCCAGCGCGAACCGGCTGCCGGATTGGAACCGGGCCAGAGTGATTTTAAAGACCTGGGATATGATTATGATGTGGTGGAACTCGTCACTGAAGGACTTGACCAGGGATTTTCCAGAGAAGAACTTGGCAAACATGAACAAATCGTTGCGCTGGTTGAAAGCCAGATCAAGCAATATAACGAAACGTATGGCAACGCCAAATTCACTTCCGTTCAAGCGGTCGTTGAAGATGTGCTGAAACGACACCAGCAGGCCAAAAGAAAGATGAAAATCCTGCATCCGCCAACACCCCGGATTACGCTGAACTATAACTAAAATTCCAAAATAAACAATATCGAGGACGAGGAGGAGTACGAGGACGAGATTGGCAACATCGCTCTGCTTCGTACTCGTCGTCGTACTCGTTCTCGTCCTCGTTATCTAACGCCATATAGTCCGCTAAAAAACATCAGGCGTGTCTTTCAATCACAATGCGGGGGGCCAGCTGGTCGAAAAAATGATATCCAGAGCCCCCGGCAGCCAGGACATCCAGCAATTCATCCGGCCGTTTAACCCACACACCCCCGACCACACGAACGCCGCGCTTAAACAGGGCATCGGGCAGCAGGCTGGCTGTCGGTCCGATAACGGCGATTTCGGCATCCGGCCGGGCGGCCTCTAAAATATTTTCAAGGGTATGATTGATCAGAGTGACCCCGGTAACTATCAGCACATCCGCCGCGGAGATGATTTCTTCTGCTTGGTCAGCGGGAATAAAGTGGTTGATTTCATCACCTTTGAGGGTCTTCGGATCCTGCTCGATAACCCACCACCGGCCTCCGCGGGCCTTCAATTTACTTAAGACGGGGACAAAGGCGCCGATGACCGCCACCGATCGATCGGCAGGCATCCGAACGGCATCTACCGCGTCGCTGTCCATCTGAAGGCGGTAATCATCCGTTAATCCACGTTCCCAGCAAACAGCGCTGAGTGCGTTTAAGGTGGCAATGGCAACCGCCGCCTTGATGGGCTCGTTGGAAGTCAGCGCTGTTAGTACTTCGGCAGCCGGCATCCCGTTTATTTTGAATGGATCAAAAATCCTTCCGGCAGAGCTCGGACAACACACCGCCTGGGGAACATCCTTGACCGGGGTGTAGCTAAGCCCGGCGAAGCCATTGGATAATTTAACCCCGCTAAAAAATATACCGATCATCACGCGTTCAACGGTGATGGCTTCGTATTCTGAAGCCAATTTGTCTTTTACCAACCGGGCCGTTTCATTAAGAATTGTCATGTGAATCTTCCTTTACCGTTACCGTTTAAAAAAGAACTAAAGTTATCTGAATTATTGCGGATAATATCTTTGGGGGACCCTGGCTTTATTTGCGGTCAAACAAAGATGCCGCTAAAATCCATATTGCCCCCATTATCATCACAAAGCAAACCAAAATTCGGTCTCTATGTCTGCTAATGATGACCAAGCCTGGGGGGGCTTCGATGTGTAAAAATTTTTGCCGATTCGTTTTAGTTTTGGTCATGGCCGCTTTCACCTGCCTGCTGGCCGGCTGTAATTCGATCCCGGTTCCGGAAGAAAAAAGAGCCTATGTTGGAACCTGGGAAGGTGTCGGGTTTCACCTAACCATCTACGACGATGGCGAGGTTGATTACAGACGCGTAAAGGGAAAATATTCAACCACCGTAACCGGTCCTCTGAAAAGTTTTAAGGGAGATGACTTTGTGGTCGGTGTGCTGTTTATCACCACAACCTTTGAAGTTCAGCACCCGCCATACCTGGAGGGCGACGACTGGTTCATGGTGGTAGAGGGGGTTGAATTGAAAAAAGTTGCCGGGCCGATCACTTGACCCGTAACTATTTACCCTTAACTAGACGTCTCGGAATTTCTACAACCCAATAGAATTACGGTATTTTTTGCGATCATCTTCTTGGTATGCCGCATGGAATGATGGAATAGTGGAATGTTGGAATACTGGGTATGGAAAGCGGAAACCGGCCGATTCTACAAAAAAATGTTGGATCTACATTTTAAATGTCCAGACCAAACATTTGTTTTCTGTTTTTCCCCCGTAAAATACTCCATCAAAGCAAAAAAACCAATGCAATAATTTGCGTTTTGTTTTTTTTAAACCCATCATTCCACAATTCCAACATTCCATTATTCCAATTGTGAGCGAAGTGAACTAACTTGTATTTCAATTTTCTTGTTCAAGTTCTTCAATTCTGTTAGAAGCGGTTTCAAACCCCATTCGAAAATACCAAAGGAGTTGATACATGCGCTTGAAATGGACCGGCCTGATGATTCTTTTTGGATTTTTCATGGTATCCTGTGCCACTGACACCGGACCACGATTTGTGGATCTGCGGGCTAAAAAACAGCAGCAGATCAAGCAAGAATTGGAAAACAACTGGCCCCGCTACAGCATTTATTACATCCCGGAACGAGCCGTTATGTTTGATCCCAAAGATGACGGCAATACCCTGGTGGTGAGCGGTCGCTGGATCAGGTTTGGAGACGACAAAAAGGCCTGGGTGGAAATTTTGCGGGAAAACACCCAAACCTCGGACAGTATCTTCGACACCTTACTGCGTACAACCACCGGATTTCAGGAAATCATCGGGCCGGATGAGCAGTTCTTCGGTTATTTAATTCATCAAAAGATGGACCTGGTGGCTTTAAAAGTCATCGATCGAAATACCGTGCGAATTTATTACTCTCCGCAGAGAACAGATGGACCCTAAAACCCATCTCAAAAATGCATCTAACGCCCAAGGACGTTGTTGCCTTAGCAAATATATACTGTCATGTCCCACAAATATATTACAAAAGTCGTGTCGTATACTTAAGTCCAGTTGAGTTCTTTAAATAACACAATGCCTATGGTTTCAGGTGTCAGTGTTCAGGTGTCAGGAAGATACAGAGGACAGAGCACAGAAAACAGATGACAGAAGACAAAGGGCAGACTGTTTCTGTTTTCTGTCATCTGACTTCTGTCATCTGTTATCTGACACTGACACCCGACACCTGACACCTTAAATAAAACCGTGTTTTGTAAATTACTTGCGGGACGCAACATACGTATACACGTTAATCCACATGTAAAACATCAGATCAAGTGTGGTTAGACGGAGTTTCTGTCATTTCGGTGAAGCGTTCCTCCGGTACCGGAAGACCATTGTCTGATTTAATCTCGGAAAAAACCAGAAACGTCTCTGATTTGCCGAACCCGGGAAGAGCGGTGATGCGGGTTTTAACCAGCTTGCCGAGCTGATCCAAATCACCGACGAATACATGCAGCAGGTAGTCGAATCGTCCGGTGAGATGATAACAGGCGCGAATATGCGGGGTTTTGCGGATGCTTTCTTCAAATTGCCGAATGACTTCGGTTTCATGGCGGGATAATGTCACCGAAATAAACGCCTGAATATTGAGTCCCAGCTTTTTGGGATTGATGCTGGCACGATAGCCCTGTAACACCCCGGATTCTTCCAGGCGGCGGATACGCTCCATCATGGTGGAGGGCGCAACACCCAGTTCGCGTGCCAGTTCCGCATTTTTCTTGCGTCCGCTGGACTGCAAAGCCTTCAGAATTTTCAAATCAAGCAGATCCATTTTAGTCACTTTAGATCATTTCTAACTTTAGCGCACTTGCTTTTATTTAACCTTTTCTTAATCAACCGCCCCAGTTCGGCCACAGCCGCTGCGATCACCGATTCGCCGGACTGCGAGTAGGACAGTCGAAAGGTATGGGTTCCGCTGTGGTCGATGAAAAACGGTTCGCCGGCCACAAAAGCGACATTATGTTCAATGGCTTCGGTGAGCAGCTCTGAGGCATCCATGGATTGAGGCAATCTGACAAAAATAAAAAATCCGCCGGCGGGGCGATTCCACTGCACCTGTTCGGGGAAATGGGTTTCGAGCTGTTTGAGCATAAAGTCGCGCTTGCGCTTGTAGTGCTGATTGTTCAATTTAATTCGCTTTTCAAATAACCCGCTGCGAATAAATTCCAGTAAAATATACTGAGCCAGGGTGTTGGTGGTCACATCGACAAACTGTTTGGCAACAACCATTTTACGGATCATATCGGGATGGCCGATGGCCCAGGCCACCCGCAATCCGGGAGCAAACGTTTTAGACGTCGAGCGCATGTGAATCACCCGGCCGCCGGTATCCAGAGACATGATCGCAGGAAGCTGCCGGCCTTCAAATCGCAAATCACCATAAGGATCATCTTCAAAAATGACCAGGTCATGGCTCTGGGCCAGTTCAACGAGGTGTTGGCGGCGTTGCAGTGACAGGCTGGTGCCGGTTGGGTTTTGGAAATTGGGTATCACGTAAATTCCTTTGACCCGCTTTGCGCTGTTTTTAAGGGCCTGCAGCTGAACTTCAAGCTGTCGGGTATCCATGCCGTCATCGTCTATGGCCACACCCTGCAGTTCCCCGCAAGACGCCATTACGGCACCGGTTCCGCCGAAATAGGTGGGCAGACCCACAAATATGACATCGTCGGGATCGATGATTACCCGACAGGCCAGATCCATTCCCTGGGCCGAGCCGGCGGTAATGAGAATGTGATCCGGGCTGCACTCAATACCGTAATGTTCGGCTGACATCCGCGCAAGTTCCCGTCGCAGCTCGGTTAAACCTTCGGTTGCACCGTATTGCAATACCTGATCGGCATGTTTGCCGAGCTGTTCGGTCGCAATTCGGATGATGTCTTCGGCCGGAAAAACCGCCGGATCCGGCCAGCCGCCGGCCAGGGATTTCATGCCCGGAGAATCCACCAGTTTGTTGATTTCTCGGATGGCCGACGGCACGGCACAACAGGCACTTTTTGAATAAAGGTGATCCAGACCGGCTTTAGACATAATGAACCTTAAAATCGATTGGGTTTCGTTTTCGAAGTTATTTCGATATTATTTCAATATAATCGAATATTATTTGATAAGCAACCTGTTTTAATATTATATATTCGATATTTTGATACTTTATTCGGATTTTTGATTAAGGAAAAAACAGGGCTGGTGGGTAGGAAAAATGAATGGGGGTTGGGGTATTGCCGGTCAGGTTCTTAAACAGCGCAGCTTGGCCAGGTCTTCCGCATAGCCGTAAAGGTGCAGTCCTTTGCTTTCGACGATCATTTGACCGTCTTTGACACCAATTTCTGCGGCCATGTACTCTTTTAGATTTTGAATGGCAGCCAGGTTGGCCGGAAACCCGTTCCATAAATCCCAGGACCGAAAATAAACAAAGAAATTAAGGGTATCATCCTGAATACGGGTATCAATTGACCGCAGACAAGGCGGATCCAGCAAGGTGAGATCCGAGGGATGAGCGATTTGAAGTACTAACTGGTTGTTGCGCTCACCGAATTTTTTGTAAGTGTCAATCACCCATTCGATCTGGTTTAAATACAGCTGGCCGTCTTCTTCAAAAACAATCGTTCCGTCTGCTTCGCGCTTATCGATAATTTCAGTATTGGCCGTTTTCCACCAGTTAAGTTTATCGCCGGACAACGGAACCTTTGTCAGGCGTTCACCGTAGGTATACGATTCACCGGGTTCCTTGCGTGCCGACATTAGGTATTCGATATAGGCGCGGTCATAGCCGGGGCCGCCGTAAATATAATCGTGCTCCACCGGATTGGGGATGCCGCATGCCGGCGGAATGTCCGGAATCAGCGGATGGGTGCCGGGGTGTTTCACATGCCCCATAAAATAATCATATTCCAGTCGGGTTTGTCCTTCATAAGATCCGCGATCAATAACAAAACGCTTGCCGTGATCAAGGATGTCATGAATCGCCTGAAACCATAAATCCGGTAAATCTCTTGCCAAAATGTTGTGAATGTCCATTTTTAATTTAATTAACCGCAGGCAGGCGCAGATCTTTTGTCTAAACTGCTTGCTAGTCTAAAATGAATTCCAACCAATTCTGTAATTCCTGTCCAATTAAATATAAAATAGACAGGAATAACCCGCAACACGAAACACGTAACTCGCAACCCTATATATCCAGCGTACTGACTTCAAGGGCATTGGTCTGAATAAACTCTCGGCGGGGTTCTACCGCTTCACCCATCAGGATGGTAAATATCTCATCGGTATCGACAACATCTTCAACTTTGACCTGCAACATGTTGCGTTTTTCAGGATTCATGGTGGTTTCCCACAGTTGATCCGGATTCATTTCACCCAAACCTTTATAGCGCTGGATGGTCAATCCTTTCTTACCGTCCCGCATGAAAATATCCAGCAATTCGGATTTGTCTTTGGCTATTTGGGGCTCGTCTTTTTTTTCTTGATCTTTGTAAGAAATCGTAAATGGCGCAAAATCGTACTTGAGAATGTTTTTTGCGAGATTTAGGCATTTTTGAAAATCATTGGAATAGACCAGACCGCGGCCAATTCTGACCGAACCGGAGGATTTTCCGGTTGGCTTGTATAGCAGTGCATCCTCTTCTTCGACACTCATTCCCTTAACCGTCATTTCAAACACACGGCGTTCCTCGCTAAAAGTCAATTCTCCCACGACATAGCCTTTTTTGATTAAAGTTTCCCTCAATTTGGACATGCGTTTTTCGTCCTGCAAAAAGGCTTTGTTGGCGACGTCTTCTTTGACCAGCAGTTCGGCAAGCTTCGCCGGGATACCGTGGTTTTCCAGACGGGCCAGTGCTGAATAATATTCCGATATCCTGGCGATAAACATAAACAGGTTATGTCCGGATAAGTCCTTCTGATCTTTTCCAAATTTCAGCGTGCGCTTGTTACAAATCTTTTTAAGGACAAAATCGTTTAATTCGGATTCATGATTGAGGTAGTTTTCACCCTTTTTGCCTTTGCCGACTTTAAACAAAGGCGGCTGCGCAATATATAAATAACCCCTGTCGACCATCTCGGGCATCTGCCGGTAAAAAAAAGTGAGCAGGAGTGTCCGGATGTGAGAGCCGTCCACATCCGCATCGGTCATGATAACCACTTTGTGATACCTTATTTTTTCAATATTGTATTCTTCTTTGCCCACCCCGGTTCCCAGAGCGGTAATAATGTTTTTTATTTCCTCACTGCGTAAAATTTTATCAAAACGGGCCTTTTCGACATTTAAGATTTTGCCCTTCAACGGCAGGATCGCCTGAAATTTTCGATCCCGGGCCTGTTTGGCGGAACCGCCGGCCGAATCGCCCTCGACAAGAAACAACTCCCGCTCAGCGGGGTCTGAAGATTGACATTCCGCCAGTTTGCCGGGCAGGGTGGAATCCATCAGGGCACCTTTGCTTCTGGCCAGATCACGTGCCCGTTTGGCGGCATCCCGCGCCCGGGCGGCATCCACGCCTTTGGCGATGATCTTTTTGGCAACCGCAGGATTTTCCTCAAAAAAGGTGCCTAATTTTTCATTGATTAGCGACTCAACGATTCCTTTAACCTCGCTGTTTCCCAGCTTGGTCTTGGTCTGGCCTTCAAACTGCGGATTGGTCATGCGCACACTGATAATGGCGGCCATCCCTTCACGAACATCGTCGCCGGTAATTTTCACCTGTAAATTCTTGGGCAGATTCCCGTTGGTTACATATTGATTGATTGCGCGGGTCAAACCGGCTTTAAACCCGATCAAATGAAAGCCGCCTTCGGTGGTATTAATGTTGTTGGCAAATGAAAAAATCTTTTCGGTATAGGTATCATTGTACTGGATGGCAACTTCTATCTGGATATCGTTTTTGGTACCTTCCATAAAAATCGGCTTATTGTGAAGCGGCGTATGCCGGCGGTTGATATATTTTACAAAATCGACGATGCCGCCTTTGTGGAAAAACTCTTCTTTGGTATCGGTGCGTTCGTCTTCAATGATAATTTTGAGCTCTTTGTTCAAAAAGGCAAGTTCTTTCAGCCGGCGCACCAGAATTTCATAGCTGAATTCAGTGGCTTCCAGAATCTCCTGATCCGGAATGAAGTGAACCCGGGTACCCTGTTTGCGGGTTTTTCCTTTTTGCGTTAACTCACAGGCTTTTTTGCCTTTTTCATAAGCTTGATAATAAATCTTTCCTTCCGTATAGATCTCAACTTCCAGAAAGCTGGAAAGCGCATTGACAACCGAAACACCAACACCATGCAGTCCGCCGGATACTTTGTAGGAGTGAGTGTCGAATTTACCACCGGCATGCAATTTGGTCATAACGACTTCAACAGCTGGAATTTTTTCTTTCTTATGAATACCCACCGGTATACCCCGGCCATTGTCGGTCACACTGACACTGTTGTCCTCGTGAATAATTACGTTGATTTGACTGCAATAGCCCGCCATGGCCTCATCGATACTATTGTCCACAACTTCGTAAACCAGGTGATGCAGCCCGGCAACATCCACATTTCCAATATACATTGCCGGCCTTTTGCGGACCGCTTCCAGGCCTTCCAATACCTTAATGTCGTCTTCCGTATAATTGTTGGGTTTTGTTTTTGAGTTCATATCCGCATCGGCATTATTACGCTTAAATAGGTTTTATCTTTTTCGCCTTCGATTAAACAGGGCTTTTCCTCATCGGTAATATTGAGAATGACCTTGTCGTCATCGATGACATTTAATGTCTCTATAAAAAATTTAGGATTAAACATAACGGTGATGGGATCACCGCTGTATTCAATGTCCATATCTTCTTTAGATTCCCCGATATCGGGATTGGTGGAAGTGATGAGCAGTTTGTTTTTTTCAAAATTAAAAATGACGCCTTTATAATCTTCGGAGCTTAAAATAGACATGCGCTTGAGCATCATTAAAAACAACTGCCGTTCAAAGGGTATGGAATGTCCTCCTTTTTTTACGATGATATCGCCATATTCCGGAAAATCACCCTCTAACAGCAATATAATTAATGTCTCTGAATCTTTTTGGACGATAAAATTATTGTCTTTAAAACCGATTTTCACCGGTCCCTCAGCATCAAGAAACTTGCTGACTTCAACGAGTCCCTTTTTGGGAATCATCACATTGTCCCCGGGCGGCAGATTCGCATCTTTGTTAAAAACGGCGTCC
>PVMK01113969.1_pt1 | contig 11258 bp, 11 predicted proteins | sample 1853481 | NCBI WGS metagenome assembly PVMK01 (sample SAMN08533507, study PRJNA380276) | Marine sediment metagenome, whole genome shotgun sequencing project. | reverse complement strand
TTATGATCGGCAAAACAATATCACATTATAAAGTACTCGAGAAGCTCGGCGGAGGCGGAATGGGTGTTGTATATAAAGCCGAGGATACTAAACTCAAACGAACAGTTGCACTCAAATTTCTTCCACCTGCTTTCAGTCTTGATGAGGAAGCAAAGTAAAGATTTATAAATGAAGCACAAGCTGCCTCTTCATTCGATCACCCGAACATTTGTACTATACACGAGATAAATGAAACAGATGATGGTCAGCTTTTTATAGCAATGGCTTGTTACGAAGGTGAAACATTAAAGAGAAAAATAGAAACGGGACCAATCAAAATAGAAGAAGCAATTGATCTTGTAAGTCAAATTGCAGAAGGATTGAAGAGGGCACATCAAAAAGGTATTATCCACAGAGATATAAAACCGGCAAACATATTTATTAAAAATGACGGTATTGTTAAAATACTGGATTTCGGTTTAGCGAAAGTAAGTTCGCAACAACAAGTGACAACAATTGGAACGACAATGGGAACCGTTGCTTATATGTCTCCAGAACAAACAAAAGGTGAAGCAGTTGATCATCGAACTGATATTTGGTCGCTGGGTGTTCTGCTTTATCAAATGGTATCTGGCGAATTACCATTTAATGGTGAATATGAACAAGCAATTATCTATTCAATTTTGAATGAGGAACCTAAATTTGCTAACAAATCTGAAAATCAAACATCAATTCAAAAAGTTATAAAAAAGGCATTAAAAAAGGATCGCGATAAAAGGTATGGGCAGATAAGTGAGTTAATAGCAGATCTTAAATCAAAAGATGTATCGATTGCAAAATCACATGATAAGGGCATAGAAATTAAAAAATTAGCTGTCCTTCCATTTTCAAATTTGATAAATGATGTGAATACAAATTTCTTAGGTTTTGCACTTGCTGATCAAATTATAGGATCAATGGCTTATTCAAAATATTTACTGGTAAGACCTTCGATCACAATCCGAAAATACCAGGATCAGGTTGTCGATCTACAAAAAGCAGGTTCGGAGCTAAATGTAAATTATATATTAGCAGGAAATTATCTGAAAGAAGAAGACACAATCAGGCTCAACGTAGAGCTGGTTGATCTTGCATCAGGAAACATGATCTGGCGTGAACCGATACAGGTAGAATATAATAATGTTTTTGAACTTCAGGATATTGTTTCACAAAAAGTTGTTGAAGGTCTGAAAATTCAGTTCTCTGAAGAAGAACGGGAGCGAATGAAACCAGATGCTCCGCAAAACCCCGCAGCTTATGAATTTTATCTTCGTGCAGTTTCATATCCCCATACGATGGAAGGCAGTAAGATGGCGATCGATATGCTCAATAGCTCTCTTGGGCTGGATCCAGCCTATGCGCTTGCATATGTAGAACTAGGAAGCCGCTACAATCAGTTATCACAAGTAGGTCAAGGCACAGCTCAGGCGCATGAAAATGCAGAAAAATCATTACTGAAAGCATTGTCTCTGAAAGGCGATCTTCTACCTGCCCTTGGATATTTAGCACTGATTTATACTGATGTCGGGAGACATGAAGAAGCACATTCACTATTAATAAAAGCGCTTAAAATTAATCCGAATGATGCCTGGCTGCATTTTTCTCTCAGTTATCATTACAGGTATATTGGTTTTCTTGAGGAGTCAGAAAAAGAAATGAAAATAGCTTTATCAATTGATCCTCGAAATCCAAGATTCAGATCTTCCATTGTAACTTATATGTTTTTAGGCAAATATAAAGAGGTCCTCGAGTCATTCAATTTAGATTCTGAGAGTCCTTTCACTTTAAATTATTTGGGAGAGATAGCATTCCGTATTGGCAATAAAGAGTTAGCTCTTGATTACTTTGAGAGGGGACTAAAGATAAAAGATGAAATTGGCGAGTTTTATTTTGCCACTTCTTTTGTTGAATATATAAATGGAAATGTAGAAAAAGCTGCGGAGTTCAATAAGAAAAGAGAATTAGAAAATCCATCTGATAGTGAAATTTGGTATGAAATTGCACGGGTTTATGGACTGTTTGAAATGAAGGAAGATTGTTATAGAGCATTAAAAAAATCAATCGATATGGGCTATATAAGTTATCCATCTATGCAGGGAGATTCATTTCTTGATTCTGTGAGGCAGGATCCGGGGATGCAAGATTTACTTGAGAAAGCAAAGATGAAACATGAAGAATTAAAAAAGAAATTATTAACTACTTATTAATTATCTTACAACTCATTCAGATATCAAAAAGTATATAATCAAGAAAGTGGATCAATATAAATTATGATCGGTAAAACCATATTACATTATAAAATTTTAGATAAACTGGGTGAGGGTGGAATGGGTGTTGTTTACAAAGCTGAAGACACCAAGCTTCACCGCCAGGTTGCACTGAAGTTTCTTCCGGCTTCATTAACTTCTGATGGAGAGGCAAAAGAAAGATTTATCCAGGAGGCCCGTGCTGCTTCAGCCCTTGATCATCCCAACGTGTGTACCATTCATGAGATAAACGAAACAGAAGACGGACAGATGTTCATTGCTATGGCTTGTTATGAAGGAATGACTCTTAGTGATAAGATTGCTAAGGAACAGATACCAATCGATGAAATAATTGACATCGCAATCCAAATCACCAGCGGATTGGTAAAAGCACATCAGCAAAGTATAATACATCGCGATATAAAACCAGCAAATATTGTTGTAACGGAAGATGGGCTTGTTAAAATTCTTGATTTCGGCATAGCAAAGCTAATTAAGGGAAGCCGGTTAACCGGTGAAGTATTGAATATTGGTACAGTCGCTCACATTTCGCCGGAGCAAATAAAAGGAGATAAAGTTGATCATCGAACGGATATTTGGTCACTTGGGGTTGTAATGTATGAAATGATCGCCAGGCAACTCCCCTTCAAAGGCGAATATGACCAGGCGATTATTTATTCAATTATTAATGAAGTACCGGAACCTTTAACGAAGATTCGCCACGATGTCTCAACCACCCTTGATTCTGTGGTAATGAAAGCGTTATCGAAGAATCCTGATGAACGATACCAGAGTGCAGATGAGTTATTAAAGGAATTAATCAATTGTAAGGACTTAAATAACCAAACAGACAGTACGACTGCTAAAACAGGCGGACAGCGTAAACTTGCTGCAATAATGTTTACTGATATGGTTGGTTACAGCGCGTTAGCCCAGGAAAATGAGTCGCTGGCAATTGAACTACTCGAAGTACATCGACAACTACTCCGTCCAATTTTCGCCAGGCATAGTGGTAAAGAAATAGAAGCAATTGGTGACGCTTTTTTTGTTGAGTTTAGCAGTGCACTGGGGTCTGTAATTTGTGCTATTGAAATACAAAAAAAAATGTTTGAGCGAAACCAAAAAGTTGAATCCAAACGACGGATTCAATTACGTATTGGATTACATGTAGGAGACGTTATACACATTGGCAAGCATGTTCATGGTGATGGTGTAAATATCGCTGCAAGATTAGAGCCCTTATCAGCAGCCGGAGGAATTTGCTTATCGGAGGATGTTGCCAGGCAGATACATAATAAAATTGATCTCCCTTTAACAAAACTTGGTGTAAAAAATTTAAAAAACATTAAAGCCCCAATTGAAATCTTTTCTATCGTTCTTCCGTGGGAAAAGAAAAATCAATCATTAAAAAAAATTATTTCTCTTAGATCTTCTACAAAGAGAAATATTATCTCCTTTATATTAGTAATTATTGCCGTACTGGCAGTGCTCTTAATCCAAAATATTTTTGATGACCTTCCAACCGGCGCTAAGAACAGCCGGATAGCGGTATTACCACTTGTAAATATCAGCCAAGACAATGAGAATGATTATTTTGCTGAAGGAATGACCGAAGAGTTAATATCACAGCTTGCTAAAATTAGCGGACTTAGCGTTATTGCCAGAACATCAGTAATGAAGTATAAAAATACGCAAATGAATATAAAAGAAATTGGCAGAGAACTGGATGTGGGAACAATTTTAGAAGGGAGCGTACGAAAAACTTCCGATAAAGCACGAATTACAATTCAATTAATTGATGTTGAAACTCAGGAGCACCTTTGGGTTGAGGACTATGACAGAGAGCTGAAAAATATTTTTGAAATGCAAAGCGAAATAGCAATAAGAATTGCAAATGAATTAAAAGTTCAACTTCTCTCAACTGAAAAACAACAGATAGAAAAAAGAAATACAGAAAATGCTGAAGCTTTTCGTTCATACCTTATGGGAAAATATCAACTAAACAACCGCACACCGGAATCATTGAAAAATGCACTTAAATATTTTAATACTGCAATCTCCCTAGATCCAAACTACGCTCTCGCTTATGTTGGCTTAACTGACTGTTATACATTAATAAGCGGTGCCGCGTATGGTTACATTCCAAGAGAGGAAGCAATACAAAAAGCCAACGATGCAATTAGAAGAGCCATTGAAATAGATCCAACTTCAGCAGAAGCATATAATTCACTTGCTTATTTAAAATTTCGCCTAGAATGGGATTGGGAAGAAGCTGAAAATTATTTTAAAAAAGCCATTGAATTAAAACCTGGTTATTCATCTGCCTACGAAAGGTATGCTCTATACCTTGCATTGCTGGGCAGAAATAAAGAGTCAATTCAACTAATGAATCATGCATATGAATTAGACCCTCTAAATCCCTCCGTCAGCACTGGTGTGGGGAGAATGTATCACTTCGCGAAACAGTTTGACAAAGCAATAAAGCAGTATGAAGAAACTCTGCAGATGAATCCAGATTATGTTGAAACAGTATTTGCACTTGGAATGTCAAATTCTATCTTAGAAAATTACGATCGAGCGATTCAACAACTTAAGAGGGCTGTCGAACTTTCAAACGGTCGTTTAGTTATTATCACATTTTTAGCTCGTACCTATGCCGCCGCCGGCATGATAGAAGAAGCCAAAAAGTTACAGGAAGAACTTATCCAGCTACAATCAGAAAAGAATGTATCACCTTTTTATTTTGCGGTAATTGATGCTGCACTAGGAAATGAAGATGCTGCTATTGACTCATTATATAAAGCTTATGATGAACACTTTGGAATACTAGTTTATTTAAAAGCAAGTCCACTTTTCGAAAAATTATTTGATCATCCAAGATTTTATGAGCTGTTGAGAAAAATTGGGCTGGAAAAATGATTGGTGAAAAATAACCACATAATTATATATTAAACCGTCTCTCCTTCAATACACCATTCGAATAAATAAACATACACCCGATTTTCAACCTTCAAACCCTACTTGATCAAAAAGTTTCATATTAAGCCAAATTCAAGATATTGTTTTAAGTTATGCTGATGTAAAGATTAGGCAAAAGATTTGCATTGAGAAAGCATATCTACAGGAAAACACAATGAAAACATTTGTACAATCTATTATCATCACCACTTCAATATTAACCACTTCATTTGCACAGCCATCCGCATCATTTAATTTTACAACGGCAATTCCAATGGGAGAATTTAAAAACCATACAAGCAATGTGGGTTTTGGCGGAAACATGGAATTTTTCTTCTTCTCTCCATCGGAAAGAACACCGTACGGACTTGGGATAGATTTGAGTTATATCTCTTATGGTGTTCACTTACTGGTAGGTCCCGAATCAGACGAATTAAGTTTGAGTTTCAACAGAGCAAATAATTTTGCAAGTGTGCATATGCTTTTTCAAATTGCACCTCATACCGGGACTGTAAGACCGTACATCGAAACATTATTTGGCGGTAGTTATATTTTTTCTTTAACGGAAGTAGGTTATGATTATTATTCTCCGGCAACACTTTGGATTGATGACTGGGCATGGAGTTACGGTGGAGGAGTTGGTATAAAATTTTTCGCAACCGGTAATCCCGTTGTTCGATGCCGGTTCTACTTATATAGATTTTAAAGTGCGATATCTTTAAGTACCGAAATAACTTATCTCGATAGAAATTCTGTGGAATACTACGGCGATGAGGTTTATTACTCATTATCAAAATCAAAAGTAGATATGCTTACAGTTTCCATCGGATTTTTCTTCTTTTTCTAAAAAGACATCCTCCCTAAGTTGAATAATTCCCTCTCATCATTATAAATTTCTTCATTACAAAAATTTGTTATTTATTTGTAACAAATAAACAAAACACTTCGTCTATAAAAACAGATGTTACAATCATCAAAATTTGATTACTTGATTGAGCAGCATAAGAATAAGATCTTTAATTATTCGTTATACATGGTGCATAACCAGATGGATGCTGAAGACATTACACAGGAAGTAATGATACGCATCTGGCAGAATATTAATAAATTTAATTTCCTGGCTGCACGTGCATGGATAATGAGAACAACGCATAATCTGTGTATTGATTATCTTCGCCGCAACAAAAATCAGTATCAGAGAGAACTTTCAATTGATGATAATTTATCTGAAAGAATTGAAGATAAGAGAAACGCTGTAATGCCGGATGAAGCACTAAACCAATGTTTGTTAGATAAAGAAATATAAAACACGCTATTGAAAATTTACAGGAGAGATTAAAAAGCCCGTTTGTACTTTACGAGTTACAGGGATTTAAGTATAAAGAAATAAGTAAAATTTTGGATATACCCTTAAACAGTGTAAAAGTAAATATTTTAAGAGCAAGAAAACAATTACAACAGGAATTAAAATTATATGCAAGAGAATATCTCAAATAAAATTGATGAAAAGCTGCTGGATAAAATTATAGCAGTTGCTTACGGCGATGCGGGATTGTATGATAGATTGGTTGTATGGATGAATGCAAGAGAGATCCGGAAAATTGAAAAATCTGCTGGATGAGTACAAATTAACAGCTTCTTCTGTTCATTCACTTGAAGAGAAAAAGTTACCCGAAGCAAATCTAAAAAGTGTTTATCATAAAATAGGACAAGGGAAAAAACCAAACCGGCTGTTCCATTCATCCATTCATTCATTCATTCATTTAACTTTTCAAAACCATTAGTATCATCAGCGGCATTGGAGTTATTATCTATCACAATTGTTTCTGTTTTACTTTTTTATAATCCGGCGCCGGAACAAAAATATACAAAGGCAGAAATTGAACTTGCACAACAGCAGCTTGGCGAATCACTTGCAATTGTTAATAAGGTATTTCAAAATACTGAAAAAACATTAGATGCTGAAAAGTAATATCAAAACACGTAAGTAAACCCCTTAACAAAGGATTAATTTATTTAAACGATTATCTCATAGGAGGATAAAATGAACAAACTAAAAATTATTATTGCAACCGTTACTTTTCTATCTATTAGCGTATTAGCTCAATCAACTGATGTAACGAAAGAACCCGGATATGTTGATTTCGGGGATTTTACTGCCTTCGAAAATTCAACTAAAGTTACCGAGGTTATTTTAGATGAGGATTTACTTTCAGTACTGGCTACAATGTCTGACGTGGATGATCCAAATATTATGTCAATACTAAACGGGATAAAGCTGGTTAAAGCAAACGTTTATGAAATTAGCGACGACAATAAGGATCAACTAAAGAAGCGGATAAATGAGATTGATACTAAACTTTCCAACACCAAGTGGAAAAGAATTGTAAAACAAAAGGCGAAGACGAAATAGCTAATGTATATATTAAGTTAAATAGCGACAAAAAAATTATCGGTCTTGTCGTTACTAATTTTGAAAAAGATGGAGAGGCGGCTTTTGTAAATATTGTTGGCAACATCGATCTTGCAACAATTGGAAAACTCGGGAAAAAGATTGGTATTCCACATCTTGAAGGAGTTAACCACGATAAAGAGAAAAAGAATTGAGGTGTGAAATGAAAATCAAAAGTATAACCCTAATTATTCTGTTCGTTATTATTATTCTTTCTCAATGGATGTATCGGTGTTAACAGACAGTTCTCAGAGGTGAAAGATAAAATAATGGGTGGGCTTGGAAATGACTATAAAACCGAGTTTCAATTTTCAGTTGGATCAGAAGCAATTACCATCTCAAGCTGGTTTATAGATCTTGCAGCAGACGAAGAATATATTGACGAAATGATGAGAGAAATTTCAAGTGTTCAGGTGGGCGTTTATAATAAAGTAGAAGGTTCTGATGCAAAAGCAAACTTCGGTACGCTTCAATCAATCGATGAAGAGATGAACAATAAGGGATGGAATTACATTGTACGCTCTGTTGATGGTAATGAGTTAACTGCTATTTATTTAAGTGATGATCCTGAGGAGATACTTAATAGAATGTATATAATTAATTTAAGCGATGAAGAACTTGTTATAATTGAAGTAAACGGCGATCTAAAAAAAGTAATCTCCTACGCAATTGAAGAGAGAAATTTCCAGTTTGATATGTAACTAGCTTATAACAATCCTGTTAAGAACAGAGAATTCAAGGAATAATTAATAATTGGGGATTATCCATTAAATCTGTGCCTGCCTTTCGGCAGACAGTCATCCGTGTTCCATTATACTTTAATGATGAACACTAAGCACCTCTTCTTTTATTTCGTTTTAACAATACAGTTATCAAATAATCATATACAAAACTATTTTGTAAATGCCATCGCTTAGTTTTTACACTCCAATTAATTTTTTCCTATATTTTATGCAATAAATTTATCTAACAATAAAATATAAGTGGGAAATTTCAATTTTAACGGAATCGAAAATGCTGCTAAAAGAAAAGGAATTATTAATATTACACGACACAGATTTTCTTCTTACAAAAGCAACTGTGCTTGAAAAAATTAATGAACTGCTTGGACAAACACGGCAGGAATTAAAAGAGTCCGTCGAAAACTCAAACTTCTCTTTCCCTAATGGAGCAGATATTTTAAATGGAAAGATATCCAAAGGAGAAAACTACAAGAACCTGCCTTATATGGTTCTTGATTATCCTGCGCTCTTTACAAAGAAAACAGTCTTTGCTTACAGAACGATGTTCTGGTGGGGAAATTTCTTTAGTGCTACATTGCATTTAGAAGGTATGGCATTAAATTATTATAGAAATTCCATCACATTAAATTTAGATAAATTATTAAAGAAGGACGTTTACATCGGGGTCGGAGAAACACCTTGGCAGTATCACTATGAAGAAGATAATTATTTACTCTTAAACGAAGCACATAGTGATTTCATAACCAACTGCAAATTCCTTAAGTTGAGTAAAAAAAATGAGTTGAAAAAATGGAATGACGTTCCGAAATTTTCAACAAACTTTCTTGAGCTTGTTTTATCAGTTCTTAAACTTCGTAAATGACCAGATGGATTAAAGAAACGTCAAGTATAACTTTCAATGCTATGCACGATTCTCCCATTTTGGTCACGAAAATTTACTCTGTCGCATTGATAACGATATTTCTGAATGATTACAACTATTTTTAATTAATAAATTATAACTATATGAAAACATCCGATCTATTTATTAAAGCATTGGAGAATGAAGGTGTTGAATATATCTTCGGAATACCCGGAGAAGAAAATCTTGATTTTCTTGAATCACTAAGAACATCTAAAATTAAACTCATACTTACCCGTCATGAACAAGGTGCAGGTTTTATGGCTGCAACCTATGGCAGGTTAACCGGAAAGCCCGGAGTGTGCCTTGCCACCTTAGGACCGGGAGCTACAAACTTTGTTACTCCTGCAGCTTATGCACAACTTGGCGCCATGCCAATGATGATGATAACCGGACAAAAACCTATTAAGAAGAGTAAACAAGGCAGATTTCAAATTGTAGATATAGTGGATTTAATGCGCCCGAATGACGATATTTCTGAATGATTACAACTAAATTTGAATTATAACTAAACAAACTTATTACAATGAAAACATCTGATCTATTTATTAAAGCATTGGAGAATGAAGGTGTTGAATATATCTTCGGGATACCCGGAGAAGAAAACCTTGATTTTCTTGAATCACTAAGAACATCTAAAATTAAACTCATACTTACCCGTCATGAACAAGGCGCAGGTTTTATGGCTGCAACCTATGGCAGGTTAACCGGAAAACCGGGAGTGTGCCTTGCAACTTTAGGACCGGGTGCCACTAATCTTATTACACCTGCAGCTTATGCACAACTTGGCGCCATGCCAATGATGATGATAACCGGACAAAAACCTATTAAGAAGAGTAAACAAGGCAGATTTCAAATTGTAGACATTGTTGATTTAATGCGCCCTATAACAAAGTTCACACGGCAAATAGTTAACGGAAATAACATTCCTTCAGTTGTGCGCGAAGCTTTCCGCACAGCTATAGAAGAGCGTCCCGGTGCGGTGCATATAGAACTTCCTGAAGATATTGCTGCCGAAGATGCTGAGGAAAAATTGTTCGGGGTGGTTGGTCATCGCAGACCTGATGCCGATGAGAAAGTATGCAGGGAAGCAGCTAGAATGATTGAGGAAGCTAAGATGCCATTATTGTTAATTGGTGCGGGTGCAAACCGCAAACGTACAAGTAAAGTGCTTAGCGATTTTATTGATAAATCAGGCATACCGTTTTTTGATACACAATTGGGTAAAGGTGTTGTTGACGAAAGACATACAAACTTTCTGGGAACCGCAGCTTTATCAGATAGTGATTTTATACATTGCGCTATCGACAGAGCAGATCTAATTATTAATATTGGTCATGATGTAATTGAGAAACCCCCGTTTTTTATGGAAAAAGATGGCGAAACAGTTATACATGTAAATTTCTTCCCGGCACAAGTCGATGATGTTTATTTTCCTCAGCTTAATGTTGTTGGCGATATAGCTACTTCGGTAAAACACATTGCACATTTTGTTTCCGATACAAGTAATTGGGATCTGTCCTATTTCGAACGAATAAAAAATGAAGTTGATACTCACTTGTCAAAATATGCTAAGGACGATCGCTTCCCCGTACTGCCGCAAAGATTAGTTAATATCATTCGTGATATTTTACCTGAGGATGGAATAGTTACACTTGATAACGGAGTTTACAAAATATGGTTTGCCCGTAATTATAAATGTTACCTGCCAAATACACTTTTGCTGGATAATGCCCTGGCTACGATGGGTGCCGGTCTTCCTTCTGCAATAGCTGCAAAGCTGATCAATCCCGATAAAAAAGTGATCTCGGTTAACGGTGATGGTGGCTTTATGATGAATTCTCAGGAATTAGAAACTGCTGTTCGACTTGGTTTGAATTTGGTTGTGATCATACTGAATGACAACGCGTATGGAATGATAAAATGGAAACAGGAGGGAA
>PVMK01151997.1_pt1 | contig 11259 bp, 10 predicted proteins | sample 1853481 | NCBI WGS metagenome assembly PVMK01 (sample SAMN08533507, study PRJNA380276) | Marine sediment metagenome, whole genome shotgun sequencing project. | reverse complement strand
GGTCTTTTGTGATGGTTTTTATCCTGGCCGCCGGAACACTGCTGGCCTGCGATTTTGATCCGCTGTCCACCGCAGCCGTGCTGGCTACCGTGGCGTTGATATACTATGGTCATAAGCGCAATGTTGTTGAGCAGATACACAAAAGGAAGGAAGCCTACACGATATCGAATCATGAATGTCGAATGTCGAAGGAATGTATTCTGTCTAGTTTTATACACAGACTGAGCGTAGCGAAACATACTTCGACATTCAGCGATCGACATTCGACATTCTGCGGTTCAGCTGTGCAATCAGTAGGCCATCGAAACGGTAATTTTCGAGCGATTGCGTCATTGACCTACAGAGTGCTGACACCAGGTACAGGAGACAGCTGACAGCAGGTATTCGATAAGGATTTCGTATTTGTCTGGTGGTGGCCACGTAACCCGTGACACGCAACACGGATCCTGCACACTTGAAACCTGAAACCAAATACAAGAATCGATAAGAGGGACAAAAGCTAGCGGCTCTTGCTCATCCATTTTTCGACGGCCATTCGGGTGGCCCAGCGTAAAAAAATTTTTGTGTAATTGGCGCCGGCAAGATACATTCCGAGCAGAAACACCAAGTGGGACAACCCGTATAACAAAGGTCCGCCGATGACAATTAGCCAGGGGCGGTTAAGATAGACAGCGAGGGCTCCCAGTGCGCTGATGGCAGGCCATCCAATGATATAGCTAAAACCGATGGCCGATACACCGAGAATGGTACGGATGGAAGGCTTTTCTTTAAAGGCGCTTAAATCCGCTTTATCATTTATCGCGGAACGAACATAACCGGTTTCGCAAATTCGCTTTATGATGCTCATTATATTATTTCACCGCCCGCTACGCTCGAGATCGCAGAGCACGCAGAGGCAAAATTCGCAAGGGCATAATAAAGATATGGTTTTTCTCTGCGCTCTCGGCGAGCTCTGCGGTGAATACAACATTTTAGTCGTGGTATAGCATGTCTATATAATTTTGCCGTATAAGTAAAACCCATTTTAGCACAGGTTTAAATTTTTTGAAGGGGAAAAGTCAAATGTATCGGGTGAAAAAACATTCAGACGGCTTGAGGCCTTTTATGATTGGCGCTTTGTTAATTGGCGCCATGCTGCTGGGATGCGCGCAAACACCTGTCATCGGAGCGCCCGTTGATCATGCCAGACTCAAAGACGGAACATATGAGGGCAGCTACCGGGGCGGGCCGAACAAGGCCTCGGTTCAGGTCACCATTAAAGACAACAACATTGTCAATATCGAAATTTTACAACACCAGGCCTGGAGGGGCAAAAAAGCGGAAACAGCCATCGTGGAAAGAATCATCGCCCATCAATCCACCAAAGTGGATGCGGTGAGCGGGGCGACCAACAGCAGTCGCGTAATTATGAATGCAGTTCAAAACGCCATTGAAAAAGCGTACCCAAATTAATAAATATGGATGCCGATTCGCCTGCTAAATACTGGGACCATTTCGATAAATTTTACTGCATCTCAATCGATGAGCGCACGGACAGACGCGCAGATGCGACGGCTCAGTTCAAAAAAGTCGGCCTGGCGGGAAAAGTGGAATTTGTGATTGTCCCAAAGCATCCGCACAATTGTGAAGAGGGCATATTTGATTCCCATATGGCCTGTATAAAAAAAGGGCTTCAGGCCGGCGCCGGCAATATCGTAATATTCGAAGATGATATCCTGTTCGATCGCTTCAGCCCTGCCGGTCTTAAGAACTGTGTAGACTTTTTATCGGGCAGCGACCATTGGAAGGCGCTGTTCTTTGGATGTTTGGTTTCAGGCAGTAAGAAAACAGCGAACCGGTCGGTACTGAGCATAAAGTATCGCTGTTTGGCCCATGGTTATGTTTTGAACCGCAATTTCGCCGAAGCGCTAATTCAAACCCAATGGCAGAAAATACCCTATGATGACCTGCTCAAAAATTGGCCTGACAGCTTTTATGCCGTCTATCCCTCTTTTGCTTTTCAGAGCAACTCCCGCACCGATAATACCAGGAACCGGGGCCTGGATAAATTTCGAAGATTGTTTGGCGGACTCCATCGAATCCAGAAATGGAATGAGTTTTATCATCGCCATAAAATGCCGGTCATCACAGCGCATGTTATTATACTGTTAATTATTTTGAAACTGGTGCTCTGACGCATAGCAGCAACATATTTGTGTTTTGTCGTCGGCGTTTGCAATTTATGTTTTTTTTAACTTGCAAAAGATACTCGATGCTGGATACTGGATACTGGATAACGAAAAAAGGAATTCTATCGGTTTAAAAATAGCATTAATCTCCTTCACTCTTGTCCTCGGATTAAAGCAGTGTAAGCAATTGTCGTTCAGCATATGAAATCAACCTCTTTTCACTGGCGTCGCCTAATCATAACTCTGGTGGTTGTGACCGCCTTATTCGCTGTCGGATGGTCTCGCATAGACATTGAAACGGACATCGTCGGCTTTCTGCCGAAAGGTGACCCTGTAATTTCTGACGCCCTCTATATTTTCAAAAACCACCCGATCCAGGATCAGCTCATCATCGATGTCAGCCTGCAGGAGGAAAATTTAGACCTGTTGGTTGAATACGGCCAAGAAATTGAAAAAAGCCTGAGGCAAAGCAACCTGTTTGCGAAGGTAGGCCTGCAGGATTTTCAATCCTTGATACCTGATCTGGCCTTTCATATTTTGAATAACCTTCCGCTGCTGTTCTCGTCTGAAGACCTGCAAGATCAAATCGAACCACTGCTGGATCCCCTGAAAATTGAAAAAAAGCTTTCGGATACTCAATTATCACTACTCAACCTTGACGGCATTGGGCAGGCTCAATTCATTTCCAAAGATCCCCTGGGATTTAAGGATATCGTGTTGGCCCGGCTGATACACCTGGCGCCCACCCAATCAGCCAATATCTACAAGGGTCAGCTCATTTCAACGGATGGCAGGCACCTGCTGGTCATCGCCGAATCTGCCGTCTCGAGCACCGACACCGCCTTCGCCCGCCGGGCAGCGGCGCTGATAGACACGATATCAGCGGATCTCGATCAACGCTATGCGGAATCCGGCCACAGGGTTACTCTGACGCCGATGGGCGCCTATCGAATTGCCCTGGACAATGAGCTGATTGTGAGAAAGGATGTCCGCAACGCCATCCTGTTCGCAACCCTCGGCATTGTGCTGCTGCTCATTTTTACCTTCCCACGACCCTATCTGGGGTTGTTATCCCTGCTGCCGGCGATTGCAGGCGCGATGACGGCCTTTTTTGTGTTTTCGCTGATCCACGATTCGATTTCCCTGATGGTGCTCGGGTTCGGCGGGGCCATCATATCAATATCCGTCGATCACGGGATTGCCTATCTTTTGTTTCTGGATCGGCCGCACAGGACCTATGGCAAAGATGCCTCCAAAGAGGTCCGGGCCGTTGGACTGGTGGCCGCACTGACAACCATCGGCGCTTTTGCAGCACTTAATTTCAGTGGATTTCCCATCCTGGAGCAACTGGGTCAATTCACGGCCTTTGGTATCGCGTTTTCATTTATTTTCGTTCACACCGTATTTCCGCTGATTTTTCCTGAAATGCCTCCGGCCCATTCAAAGAGGATGCCCCTTCAGAATCCGGTCAATAAATTCGCCGGGGCGGGCAAAAAAGGCGCCTGGGCGGCCCTCATTTTCGCCGTTGTCATGCTTTTTTTTGCGAAACCGGATTTTAATGTCAGCCTCAGTTCCATGAACACGGTGAGCACGGAAACCAAAATTGCAGAAGATATGGTTTCAACGGTCTGGGGCCTGGTTTTCAATAAGATTTATTTAATGACCGAAGGTGAAACGCTAAACGAACTCCAGCTGAAGGGGGACCGGCTGGTGGATATGATGGTCAATGAGCGGCGGTCCGGTTGGCTGTCCTCCGGCTTTGTTTCTTCAATGGTCTTTCCCGGCCGGGAAAGACAGCAGCAAAATTTTGCAGCATGGAAAAAATTTTGGAATCACCACCGGATCACCGCGCTGGAAAAATCATTAAGGGCAGCCTCTTTGAAGCTTGGCTTCACCGTTGATGCGTTTAAGCCGGTCTTTGAAATGCTGAATGCAAATTCTTATGATCCTGAAACCATGGTCATTCCCGAAAAGTTCTTCGGATTAATGGGCATCACAGCCAATCCGGAAAAAAAGACCTGGTTGCAGGTCAGCAGTTTGACGACGGAGAAGGGCTACCGGGCCGAGGCCTTCTATGCCAAATACGGCACCCTGGGGAAACTTTTTGATCCCAACTTTTTTTCACAAAAATTGGGCCAGCTCCTGTTTGCCACCTTTACGAAGATGCTGGTAATCATCGGGTTGAGCGTGACGATCCTGTTGTTTCTTTACTTTGCGGACCTGTCCTTGACGTTAATCTCCCTGCTGCCGGTTATCTTTGCGCTGATCAGTACCCTGGCAACCTTGAATCTGATCGGCCATCCCCTGGATATCCCCGGGTTGATGCTGGCAATTATCGTGGTCGGTATGGGCATAGATTATTCACTTTTTTTTGTCCGTTCTTATCAGCGCTACGGCGATGCGGCCCATCCCTATTTCGGCCTCATCCGGATGACGGTTTTTCTGGCAGGGGCATCCACCCTCATCGGATTCGGTGTGTTGTGTACGGCCCAGCACTCCCTTTTAAGGAGCGCCGGGATCACGTCCCTGTTGGGTATTGGCTATTCTCTCATCGGCGCCTTTATCATCCTGCCGCCGCTATTGAAACACCGGCTTCGAACCCGGCAAGAAGACGGCCGCCCAGGCGGAAAGTATTAGAGATCGGGTATTAAGGCGCTATAGAAATTTAGAAGCCTATCCCCGATTATTTGCCAGGTTTAAAATGCATTTCGATCCGATGTTCACGGAGCTGCCCCCCTTTTTGGATTCTTTAAAAGGATATTCAGACCATCATGGACATTGGCTGCGGTTATGGCCTACAGACCGCCTGGCTGCTCGAACGGTTTCAAAGCGCAAAAGTTGTCGGGATCGACCCGGACGCCGGTCGGGTTCGGGTCGCCGCCCGGGTCGCCGGCAGGAGAGCTTCGATAAAATCCGGCAGCGCTCCGGATATACCGGCTGTTTCGCAGCCGGCCGACCTGGTGATTATGCTCGACATCGTGCACTATCTCAACGATGACGCATTGCGGCTGACACTTAAGAACCTTCACGATCGCCTGAAGCGCGGCCGCCCATTAATCATTCGAGCATCCCTTCGGCCGACACGGCCAACCCCCTGGGTGTGGTGGCTTGAAAACTTTAAGCTTAAACTCAATCAAACACCGTCCTATTATCGTTCCGCTGAAACCCTTCAAACGATGCTTGAGGAAACTGGTTTCATTGTTGATCAAACCAAACCTTCGGGCGCCCACGGGGAACTCGTCTGGTTTATGGTAACTTAAAAAAAATGTCTCATGAAAGAAATTGAATCCGACAAGCTGTCTTTTTCCGCGGCGGCAAAAACAGGCCTGGTTGCCTTCCTGCTGGCAACGATACTTATCGTTGTTGATGGGTGGCTGGCCGTTATTCCTTTAGCCGGATTTCTTTTGCTTTGTCTGGCCGCTCCCCTTTTCCCCCGGTTCGGATTTTTTCTCCCCGTTATCAGCCGGGGATCATCAGGGAAAAAGGCGGTGGCCATCACCTTCGATGATGGGCCGGATCCTTTAACCGCTCCGCCGTTACTGAAATTGCTTTCAAAGCATCGGGTCAAGGCAACCTTTTTCGTTACCGGAGAAAAGGCGGCCGCGCATCCGGAAACTATAAAAGATATGTTGCGCCACGGACATTCGGTCGGCAATCACTCTTATCAACATAGTTACCGGATGCTTTTCAAATCCTGCCCGTCCATTGTGGCGGATATAGAAGCCACCCAAAATGTGCTGCGTGATCTCGGGATAAGACCGCTGGCCTTTCGACCGCCGGCAGGCATCACCAGTCCCGGATTGGGATCGGCCCTTTTGAAAACCGGCATGTATTTGGTCAATTTCAGCTGCCGCCCCCTGGATGGCGGCAACCGGCGTATTGGCAATATTGCCGACAGCATTTTAAAGCGCATCCGTCCCGATGACATAATTTTGCTCCACGACAGCCGGCCACCTGATGAGAATTTAATTCCTGACTGGTTAAAAGAGGTGGATCGCCTTCTTTCGGGTTTGAAGACCAAAGGTCTTGCGGTCCTTCCGCTGTCCGAGATTATCGGCAAGCCGGTTATGATATCAGCTGATTTTATCACTCCCCTGAGTAGGGGCGGGGTTTATCCCCGCCCGGATAACGCCGTAGGAGATGAAGAATAATCCGGTCAAGGGTTTTGATGGCTTTTACATACAAACGCTTTTTGGGCGGGGATAAACCCCGCCCCTACAAAAACAGATAGTTTACCTTCGTTTTGGTAATAGGTCCGTTAATATTCACAATTATAGAGAAAGGAATAACACCAAAATGGCCATGTCTATAAGCGTGTTAGGTCTGGGAATGATGGGCCGGCCCATGGCTCACAGGCTCCTGGAAGCCGGTTGTGATGTGCGGGGCTGGAATCGGTCCACGCTTTCCCCTGATCTGACAGAAGGCATTCCGCTGTGCGCTACGGTGCAAGAGGCTGCCCGGGCGGATGTGTGCCTGATGATGATGCTGGATTCAACGGCGGTGGATGCGGTTTTCGAGCAAATGGAGCCCTATTTGAAGGCCGGCCAGGTAGTAATGGACATGAGCAGCTCAGACCCGACCCATTCCACAATCCATGCTCAACGGCTGGTTGCCAAAGGAATCGGCTGGATCGACGCCCCTGTTTCCGGAGGACCGGAGGGTGCGGCGGCCGGCACCCTGGCGATCATGGCTGGAGGTTCGACGGCTGATTTCGCAAACGTAAAACCGGTGCTGGATATACTGGGCGGTAATGTGGTGCATGTCGGGGAGGCCGGCATGGGACATGTCGTTAAAGTCATCAACCAGGTGATTGTGGGGCTGACCATTGAGGCCGTGGCCGAGGCTTTGACCCTGGCGGAAAAATCCGGGGGTTGATCCCCGGCTGGTGCAACAGGCGCTAAAGGGCGGTTTTGCCGACTCGAAAATTCTGCAGCTGCACGGAACCCGTATGATCAAACGGCGCTACGAGCCGGGAGGCAAAGCCACAATCCAGCTCAAAGATTTAAGACTGGGCCGGGCGCTGGCTGAAACAGCGGCGGTCAGGCTGCCGCATGTGGAAAGTCTGATAACGTTTTATGAAAAGCTAATCGCTCAAAAGGATGGGGATTTAGACCATTCGGCCATACACAAACTATTGTGGACTTGACGACGTATCAAAGCATTCGTCAAATGATTCTTGCTTAATATTTCTTTCTGTTGGCGGATCGGACCATTCTGCCGTTATAGGTTTTAACTATCCATCCGCGACTCAACGAAAGCGGACTTCGGAAAGAGAAACATACAATTCATGAAATACGCAACGCCGTAATTCACGACTAATATTGCCCCTGTCTTCCTGGCCGACACCAGACATCAGTTCACAAACCATCACAATTTTTTCGGAACCGGTACGGGGATCATTGATTCCAAATGCCACCGCTCTGCCGGGTTTAATACCGGAGACTGTATTGGCTATGTTCTCCAGATCCTCCGGATGTATATTCTGCCCGCCTTTAATAATTAAATCTTTCTTGCGACCGCATACATAAAGGTGCCCTTTTGCCAGATAGCCGATATCACCTGTATAATACCAGCCGTCATCCATTACCTCGGCTGTTAGTTCAGGATTCAAGTGATAACCGCTGAATAGAAATCCTGTCCGGATGGCAATCTCACCCACTGATCTCTCAGGCAGGTGGTTTCTGCTTGAATCGACAATAGCCACATCCGCACCGTCCAGCGGCAATCCGCAGCTTACGACAGGGATAGACCCTTTTTGGTTCGAAACGGCAGGCACGGCCCTTCTTTCATCATAAAGCGACCGAACATCTACCCAGTCAACCGAGCATTTATCCTGCATTTTAGTTACGGTAGCTGCCAGTGTGTTTTCAGCCATGCCGTAGCCCGGTTTGATGGCTGTGGCCGCTAATCCGTAAGATTTAAAAAAGTCAAAAAAAACCTTTATGCTGTCATAAAGAATCGGTTCACCGCCGAGGCCTACAAACCGTAAGCTGCTGAGATCCAATCCTTTCAGGTTCTGATCTTTCACGCTTCGCAGGGTGTGATTCAAACCAAAATTGGGGAAAATACAGTGTGTGCCCCCATGTCTTTGGATCGCCTCTAACAGGGCTTTAGGGTTGTGGACCCATTTGAAGGGAGACATCAGGACTAAAGGAACACCGATGGTCAAAGGAAGAACAATGCCTGAAAAAAGACCTAGATCGTGGTAGAGGGGCGGCCAGTTAACAATTACATCTCGCGGGCGTATATCCAGGGCCGTTGCATAAGATTGGATAAAATTCAAAACAGCGCGATGGGAAAGCCTTACTCCCTTTTGCCGCCCGGTAGAACCACTGGTGTATTGAATATAGGCAATCTGCTCCCCCAACGCATAGTCCTTGGGCACGGATAAATCCAGCTTGCCGGGCCGGGTTAGAATTTCAGCTGCGCTTATGGCCTGACAGTTTGAATCCCGGAGGGACTCACCGAGCTCGATCCCGCAGCTGCGGTATAGGTTATTACACCCCGGGCACCCGAGTTTTTGACAAGACTGCAGATCTGCTCTTTGAATTTATCCCGGTTAGGCGCGTGCTCCGGATAATGGGAAATGATAGGGATAGCCCCGGCATACAGGACCCCCCAGAAAGCCGCTACAAGCTCAGGTGAGTGGTTAAGGCAAACAATGACAATATCCTGTTTTTTAATAGCATTGGACTGCAGTGTTTGGGCCCAGGAAATTGCTTTACTATGCAGTTGACCGTAAGAAATCTTTTCTTCGGAATCGTCATCGGAAATAAGAATTATGGCAATCCGGTCCGGATTTTCCAACGTTTTTTCGACAAAAGGCTCAACAATTGATTGACAGGGATTAAGCATAACGCGCTCCAGCCAGGCTTTTCTGAACAAGGGTGGTAAAATCATTAATTTCGCTGCCATTGTAGACAATTCGGCCTTTGGGGTCCAAACACAGTTTGCCATAGGATGATATTTCCCTGGCGGGGGATTTCTCGAGCATCAAAAAAACGGCCCCGGGCGGCACTTTGCTGGGTTCACCAAAAACTTCCGGACAACCCACATCCGAAATCCCGCTAAGAATTTTTTCCACATCCCCCCGGGTAATATGATCCAGTGCCGTTTGCAAGCCGGCCAGTCCGGTCGGGTGCTGTTCGGTGATGACATAGTTGGTTCCCGTGAGCCCAAAACGGATGGCGGCTTCTCCCAAATAGCTGTTGGCCAGGGTATATGAGAACAGGGCCGGACTGGCATTGGACCCTCTGTCCGGAATGACCGTTTTATAAAAGTCGACATCCGTCCCCAGACAACCATATACGGTGGATGCGATGATGCCGATGTTGCGTTCCCGGGTCCACCCGGCTAAATTTGCATCTATCAGCGCAAACGCGATGGCCGTCAGCCCCAACCGGGAGTATTCATCCATGCGCCTGAAATTCGGATAAGGCTTTTTAAACATGTCCGAGGGATTAATATCGGGCAGAGGTCCCCATGGCATGGCGAAAGTCTCATAATCCCTGCCGCATCCCATGCCGGCTGCCGTCACCCATCCGATTCCGGTAATATTGATGCCTGCCATCAGATCTATTCTCCGAATCATTCAGGACTACTTTCCCAGAATTAGAGCGGCGTTGAGGCCGCCGAATCCCGAATTGGTGGTTAAAAGATAGTCCCCGGAAACCGGCTGCGATTCAGGGCTGACCTGACCCTCAGCCCCGTTTTCCGGATTTGCAAACCCGACCGTTGGGGGAATAACCTGGCTTAAGAGCGCTTTGAGACCCAGGGTAACCTCGATGGCCCCGGCCGCTCCCAGGGTATGTCCGATGGCACCTTTGATAGAATACAGGGGCATCTTGCGTTCACCAAACACCTGCCGGAAAGCGTTGAGTTCCATTAAGTCATTATAAACCGTCCCGGTTCCATGGGCACTGATGGCAGTGATTTCTTCCGGTTTTCTTTTTGCCGTCTTCAGGGCTTGATCAACGGCCTGTACCAGACCTCGACCACTCTTGGCCGGGGCCGTAATATGGGTGGCATCGTTGGTAATACCCCATCCGAGTATGGTGCCCAGCCGGTTCCGATTTTCCCGGCGTGCCCGATCGGCATTCATCAACAGCAGTGCCGCTGCTCCCTCTCCAAGCGACAGCCCCTTGCGATCGCGGTCAAAGGGTCGGCAGGGAAACGGCGACAGCGCCTTTAAGGCCGAAAATCCCGAAAACGCATATTCCGTGATCAGGTCCCCACAACAGACCAGCACGGCCTCGCTTCTGCCTGATTCAATCAGCGCCGCACCATGGGCAACGGCAATGGTAGACGAGGCACAGGAAGCGCTGACACAAATACCGTTGCAGATCAGGCCGAGTTTGGCGCCAACTATATCCGCTATGGAAGACAGCAATACATCCTGAAAATTGGCCTGCTTGCCGCGACAAAATGACTCCAGGTTATCGGCGCCCGCCTTGATGGTCGCGGTAATCAGGGCGGAATCGGACGGCACCGGTCCCATTCCAAGAAACAGGCGGTCCAGCAGCTCCTGCAGCATGGAACGGTCTGCGTCGGGCTTTAAATCATCGATATGGGCCGCAATTTTAGCCTTGTAGTGGTCCTGATCCACAGGGAAACGGGTGATCGGCCGGATAGCGCTTTCACCCGCCATAAGTCCCTGCCACAGCGCATCCAGGTTCTTTCCCAGCGCCGTAACCACAGCGGCCTCAGTAACAACGACCCGGCCGGATTCTATATTTTTTAAGTTATCAACACCCACGCATCACCTTGTACCCTAACCCGAACAAGCCGGAATTGAATATTGACGATTGACCCACAGGACACCATGTTTCCTTGATGCCTCTTCCTTCTTTTTCCAAAAGTGCGTATCATTTCTGCCATCTACATACTATCCTCTGTCCGTCATTTTTTTTTCCGCCTTGCGCATTCTCACTCACTACTTCACAGCGATGCCGTCTTTTTTCTTTCCCAATTCCGCATTCCCAATTCCGAATTCAAATACCTCTGTCCTTCATTTTTTTTTCCGCATTCCGCATTCCCAATTCCGAATTCAAAACTCTGTCTTCTCTGACGCCCCGGTCTAATCGGAAGGTCG
>PVMK01124968.1_pt1 | contig 11259 bp, 9 predicted proteins | sample 1853481 | NCBI WGS metagenome assembly PVMK01 (sample SAMN08533507, study PRJNA380276) | Marine sediment metagenome, whole genome shotgun sequencing project. | reverse complement strand
CGCAAAAATCCGGATACCGCGGATACCAAAATTCGCCCGCGCCCCGAAGCCACGAATGGCAATCCGCAGATCCTGGGCGAAGTTATAGCGGTTCTGGAAAAACAGACCCGGAACACTGACCAGCGCCTCATCCAGCCCCAGTTGCTGACGCCCACGCTGGATTTCATCCCGCCCCACGCTGCCGGCCGCAAAGGGTAGTCTGACCAGGTCAGTGGGGATGCGCGTTGCCGTTACGACAACCTCCTCCAGCACTGCGCCGAAACCTTCAGCGCCCCGCGCACTGAGCGGGACTGCTACAGCATTCAGCAGGAAGAAAACAAGAAAAATTCCGGACGGCTTAAAGGTCATTGATTTCGCAGACTGGCCAAAAGCGGTAAGGATAATTGATTCAATCACCAACCGGGAAATAATCGACCGGGCTGTCTCAGTGCCTTTCACGCTCATTACCCTCACATTGAAATCGAGACTTGCTGGTACTTAATTCCTTGATTCGAGCCAGCTCAATACTATACTCAAGAGAATACCGGCCAAAGGCCCGTAAGCAAACACCAGCGGCGGTGAAAAATGGCAGACTGTATTGACCTCAACAGCGACCTCGGCGAAGGCTTCGGTAAATATACGCTGGGCGATGACGAAGCGATGCTGGACATCGTTTCTTCGGTAAACGTCGCCTGCGGCTTCCACGCCGGCGACCCGGATATCATGGCCCACCTGGCTGAGAGAACCAAACAGAAAGGAATCGCCCTGGGCGCCCACCCCGGCTTCCGCGATCTGCATGGATTCGGCCGCAGGGAGATCTACGGTATTCCGGCGAGTGAACTGGAAAATTTAGTGATATATCAGATTGGAGCATTACAGGCCCTGGCTCGATCGCATGGGCAACAGCTGTCCCACGTCCGGGCGCACGGTGCGCTGGGCAATCTGTCAGACTCCGATTCGGAGATAGCTGCCCCGCTGGCCCGGGCTGTTTACAAAGCCGATCCGCATCTGGCGTTAATGACCTTGCCGGGTTGTTCGGCCGATGTGGCCGCCACCGAGGCCGGGCTTAAAGTCGCCCGGCAAGCCTTCGCTGACCGTGCTTATAACGATGACGGCTCGCTGGTCTCACGGCGCCTGGAAGGCGCAGTGATCTCCGATCCGGGCGCCGCGGCCGAACGCGTCATCCGCCTGGTGCAAGAAGGAATCGTGAAAACCATCACCGGCAACAAGCTCATCCTGGATGCACGCACCGTCTGCGTTCATGGCGACTCCCCCGCCGCCATTGCAATGGCGGAATCCATTCGCACACGACTGGAAAACGAAGGCATAGAAATACGGCCTTTCACCGAACATGACCACTGGAACTGATCCCGCTGGCCATGTGAACCTGCGGGCAGTCGCAGACTGCGCACTGCTGGTGGAATTTGAAAACCGTATAGCGGAAAGCATCAATGACCAGGTGTTGAATCTTTCCCGGCAACTCGAAGCCAATCCCGTGGCCGGGATTGGCGAGGCTGTGCCAGGCTACCGGGCACTGCTGATTCACTATGATCCACTGACCACTGATTTTGATTCACTGTGTGCCTCAATCAGACCGTTGCTGAACCGGGCAGCTACTGTGCTCCGGTCTGGCAAGCGCTGGTTGGTCCCGGTGTTCTACGGGGGAGAGGCTGCGCCCGACCTGCCGCAACTGGCGAACAGGCACAGTCTGAGCGAGGAAGTGATCGACATCCACAGCAGCACACTCTACCGCGTGTATATGGTGGGTTTTGCCCCTGGCTGGACCTTTCTGGGCGGGCTCGACCCACGCCTCCACACACCCAGGCTGGACTCACCCCGCGCTGAAGTGCCCGCCGGCTGTATTTCCATTGGCGGACAGCAAACCCTGATTGGCGGGCAGGCCATGCCCAGCGGCTGGAACCTGATCGGACAAACACCGGAGCGTACTTTTGCAGCGGAGCGCAAGAACCCTTTCTTCCTGGCCGCGGGTGATGAAGTCGCCATCCGGCCCATCGGCCAGGCGGAGTTTGATGAGCTGTCCGGGCAGGTAGCCGCCGGCTCACGAGTCAGCAGGGAGTTGTCATCACAGTGAATGCTGATATATCAATTGGCTTGCGCATTCATCGCATCACCTTGCTGTGTCAGTTGCAGGACCTGGGCCGCACTGGCTACCAGGAATTCGGCGTCAGCCGCTGCGGTGCAATGGACCGCTACAGCTTGAGGCTGGCCAACATCCTGGCTGGTAATCGGCAGGACATGGCCTGCCTCGAATTCGCGCTCGCCGGCGCCATATTCGAGGTGACGGCAGACAGCATGCGAGCGGCCTTCGTCGGTGAATTCCCGGTCAAAATCAATGGACAGACCCAGGCTGCCAACGCCAGCTACTTCCTGCAGGCTGGCGATCGTCTGGAAATAGGGGCCACCACCGGTGGTATTCACGGCTATCTGGCGATCAGTGGCGGCTTTGCCGTGGAACCCCAGCTGGGGAGTTGCTCGACTCACTTGAGGAGTGGTCTTGGCGGGTTCGGCCAGCCCATGACGGCGGGTAGTATTCTTCCGGTGAATCTCAAGCAGTCACCGGTGATGGTGGGGTGCTATTTGCCACAGGCTTTCGCCCGTAAATCCAGCCGTTGTATCCGTGCTATCCGTGGCCCTCAGTCCCGCCATTTTAGCGAAATCGGGGTGGAAAATTTCTTCAACAATGCCTTTAGCATCCTGCGTAACTCCGACCGAATGGGCTATCGGCTTGATGGCAATCCCATTGAGCACTGCGGGGATGGGAACATCATTTCCGAGCCAGTCCTGCCAGGCAGCGTGCAGGTTCCGGCTGACGGTGAGCCAATCGTCCTGATGGCTGACTGCGGTACCGTTGGAGGTTACCCCAAAATCGCCACCGTGATCAGTGTCGACCTGGGTCAACTGGCGCAGTTTGCACCAGGAACCGAATTCGTTTTTGACGAAATAAGCGTGGAAGAGAGCCAATATCTGCTACGTGAGCAGGAACAACGGCTCGATGATTTATCCCGCAGCATGGGCGCAGAGATTTTATAAGCGGCCTTGCTTTTATTTCAGTTGTGACTTGAAGTAGTTGAAGGAATGCACGAACGCTTTGTGCACCTTCTCACCTTCCTCGACCAGTGACTCCCACCTGTCTTCGCCTGCCCGCCTGATTTCGTCCATTTTCTGCTGGGCGGCACCGGACATTTTGCGCAAATCGTCTATCTGCTCGCTGTACTTCACATGGAGCTCTTCATTCGCAGCTTGTGCTTTCAGCTCGAGCTTGCCAAGCTGATCGTTCAATTCGTCCAGCTGTTGCTTCATCTTTTCGATGTATTCATCTCTTTTTGACATGACACATGCTCCTGATTCCAGTTTGTCATTCCATCAGCAAGATCATAAGGCCTACGGGCTGAATTTGATATGACATAAATTGGGTTAGCTGCGAGGCCTGACCGGTCAATCAGAAATCATGCGTCAGCTGCATGCGGCAACAATTGCCCTGGGCCTCAACGAAGCCTGATCAGGCTCTCCACAATTTTTGCAGCCTGAAGTAGACGGACGTCTGCGAACCGCGGCGCCAACAGCTGGATACCAACCGGCAGGCCATATGGGCCGGTGAATCCAGGCAAGCCGACGCAGGGAAGACCCAGGGCAGTGAATAGGCGGTTAAATGTGGCCAGGCTATTTCCTTTTTCAACTTTCGGCGGCTCGCCGACAACAGCCGGAGTCAGCCAGGCGTCGTAATCTTCCATCGCTGCATCAAACCGTGGCCGCAAGGCTGCGATCTGTTCGTAAGCCGCCGCCATGCCGTCATGCGTCAGACCCAGCTCCTTGCTGACTACGCCCAACACACCCGGATGCAGTACCGCGGGATCCTTTGCCAGTTCCGCCAGGTAGGAGGCCCGGCCTTCACCGTGCATCAGGGTGTCTTGCCATTCATTGAGGCACTCAGCACCTGCGGGGCCCGATACATTCTCCACGTGATGGCCAGCCTTTTCGAGTAGCCTTACGGTCTCTTCCAGGGCCACGTTCGTCTCCTCTTCAGCCTCTGAAAAATAGGGTGTTTCATAAAACCCGATACGTAAATAGCGGCCCTCGATAGCAGTATCTTTCTCCTCGATGCCGGACACCCGGGCCGCCCGAACCAACAATTCACAATCTTCGGCAACCCAACCAACCGTATCCAGGCTTGGAGCAAATGGTTTCATACCCTCGACCGGCACGCGCCCCCAGGTAGGCTTGAAAGCAGCCGCACCGCAAAAAGAGGCCGGGCGAATGGTCGAACCGCCGGTTTGTGTCGCCAGCGCCAGCGGCACCTGTCCTCCGCCCACCGCGGCGCCGGAACCAGCCGACGAACCACCGGGGGTGAATTCCGTATTGAACGGGTTTCGGATTTGGGAAACCGCACCCACTGAAGCAAATTCAACGGTGGCTACCTTGCCCAGCAAAACCGCACCCGATGAACGCAGCAATGTCACAGCTGCTGCATCTTTTACCGGCTGATATCCCTTGTAATCCGGAGATTTGGAATCAGTGGGCAGATCTGCCGTATCGAAGATGTCTTTAACTGCAAAGGGCACGCCGTGAAGCAGCCCACGGGCCGGTTCGGCATCACGTTCCCTGGATTCAGCCAAAGCCTGCTCGGCCCGCAGACTGACAAAACTCCAGGTGGGACCATCCTGCTGTTCAATCCGCTCGAGACAGGTTTGCACCGCCTGCTCGGAGCTCATTTCTCCCCTCAGCACGGCCTGGCCTACTCTGGTCAGGGGGTGGGACGATGATGTCATGACGTAATCCACTTATTCAGTCACCTCTATTATTATTTTAGTCGCTATTGAGAAATTTGCCGGCGCTGTCAAGTGACCAGGGCCTGTTTCAGATCAGCTTTCAGATCGATACAGGCTAGAATTCATGTATTTCTAGCTCCAAAAAGATGGCTCAACTTTCATCCAGGGAGGGTTGAGCCGGGCTATTTCCTGATAAACGGGGCAGTCCGCCCGGTGCGGACACGGCAGATATCCAATCGACATCAGGAATTCATTGGTGATTTCACCACCGGTAAACTTGAATGTCTTTCTGAACAACTTTACCCACTCTGCTTTGCTCAGCGGATGGTGGGCCCGAATCCAGTTGGCGAAGCCGCCGTGGCTTTCGCGCATCCCCTGAATCACCCGGGCGTTGACGATCGCCGCGTTGACTTTTAGTCGGTTTCGAATGATTCCGGGGTCTGCCAGCAGGCGCGCACGATCGCCCTCGTCGTAGGCTGCGACCCGGTCTACGTCAAAGTCATCGTAAGCCGGGCGAAATCCCTCGCGTTTCTTCAAGATCAGCTCCCAGTTCAGTCCGGCCTGGTTGATCTCGAGCAGCAGGCGCTCGAATAACAGACTTTCATCCTCGATTGGAAAGCCATATTCCTCATCATGGTAGGGCCCATGAATTTCGTCACCGCTGGCAAAATCACAATAACTGGACATGGTTGATCTCCCGGACTTCTCATCTGTTGAGGCCATTTTGACCTAAATGATGCCGCAATATCTCCGGCGACAGGTTCTGGTGCGTGAAGTATTTGTTTTTTTTCATGCAGCGCTTGAGCAAAATTCAGTAAATTTTCCTATACAGATCATGACTGATCTCTTACCTGCCATTTCTTCCGTTGCGAACATAATCAGTTCAGGAAAACGCATCCGCGCCGTCTTCCCAAGGGGAAATCAATTGCAACGAATTCTGGCTAAAGAGGGCTTTCATGACCTACTGTCGCGTATCAAAAGCGTTTACCTGCGTAGTTTCACTATTTATTTTTTTACTTTCATTCGTCTGGTCGGATTTCTGGGTTTCACCAGCGCAGGCTCGCTATTATGGCTGCCTTTTTTCGCCGGCACCGAATCCGGATGAACTCGTATGGCTACCCTACAAATCTTATTGCGGGAGATTCCAGACAATGTCATCCAATCCCAGCTGGCTGATTATCGATGATTATCCGGATGAGGACATACCTGATTGTGCTGAGCGTGGTTCAGAACAATATCAAAACCAGTTATTAAATCAAAATGAAGGCTGCAGCGTAGCCACCGCGTCAAATATATTCGTTAACGTTATTCTGGACCAACCACTCATCTGCAACGGAAATGTTTCGCCGACTTATTGGATGAGTTATTTCCTGGAGAGTTACACTCAAGAATTCGAAATTACTTGTGATGGCGGGTCTCCAAGCCGATTCTTGAGCACCTTTGGAAGCAAATACTTCGTTCGGGAACCAGTGGGGCCAAACGAAGTCGTGCCAGAAAAGAATCGTGGTTTACCTCAATGCGGTTTATCTGCAGGTAACCCCATCAATATTGCTACCGGTAACAAGTATCACCGGCAAGTGGACACGACTCTTCCCGGCAACCTGGAAATAGTACGTCACTACAATAGCAATGATTCAGCACTACACTCATTTGGCATGGGCTGGCGTGGCAGTTTTTCGCGCAATATCGATTTCAGATACTCGGCAGATTATTCTGATGTGTCAATTGCAATTGTCAGGGACGACGGAGCTGAAAATTATTGGCAATTGAAAGATATGATCCCGGTCGCCCCTCCTGATGCTGCAGGTCAATTGGATATTGCCTGGAGCAATGGTTCCATTATTGGATTCACCTATATTTCTGATGGCAATTCCATAGAAACATATGATGCCAACGGAAGTCTTTTGTCCATCGAGCATGACCAGGGGCAGGTACTCCTTTTTTCGTACACGGATTCGCTTCTTGCAATCGTAGCAACGGCTTCTGGTCGTGAATTGATTTATTCGCACCTCCCGGATGGCAGGGTAAGTCAGATCAGCAGCAGTGATGGCTCAATATGGAAATACTTCTATGACGTGAACAACAACCTGACACAGGTAGAAAATCCAGATGGCTCCATCAAGACCTATCACTATGAAGATATCGTTTTCCTCAACGCGCTCACAGGGGAGTCTGATGAAAAAGGAAATCGAGTCCGGAGCTGGGCCTATGATGCCACCGGCCGGGCCGTTTTGAGCACTCATGGTGACTCACTGTCATCAGTCGAACGAAATGAGATCGTCTACAACATTGATGGCTCAAGCAACACGGTGAATCCACTGCAAAACTCAGCACATCACGATTTTGAGAATATCCACGGTATTGCCAGATTTGGCTCGGTCAACAACGTTTGCACCACCTGTGACAATACGATTGAGACCACAACGTATGACAGTCGCGGCAACAAAGATATCGTCACCGACTTCAATGATAATCGTACTGACTATGACTATACACTGGATAATTTGCTCGAAAAGGTGACATATTCAGCCGGAACATCAGATGAAACTGAAATCAGTTATAGCTGGGACCTGGCGGTCAGAAAACCATCTGAAGTTGTCCGGCCAGGGCAATCTGTGAGCTATGCCTACAATGGTCGTGGGCAAGTACTGAATCGAACGGAAAAAGATACATCTTCTCTGGCGACGCGCAGCTGGACCTACACCTATTTCGAACCACCTTCGTCAGCACCCCTGCTTGGTAAAATACTATCCATTGACGGCCCCCGCACCGATGTGATCGACATAACAGGCTTCGAATATTACTCGACTAACCATCCTGATAAGGACTATTTAGTCGGCGATTTGAAGGCAATCACAAATGCCATAGGCCATCGCACGGAATATCTGAAATACGACGGAGCTGGGCGGCCTGTTGAAATTCAGGATACAAATGGCGTGTTGACTTCGATGACTTATCACGCGCGTGGATGGCTTGAGTCCAGAACCACGGATGGCAAGACCACGGTGTTTACATATGACCTCACCGGCAACCTGACACGAGTGACGCAGCCTGATGGCAGTTTCACCGATTATGAATACGATGCTGTACACCGCCTGAAAGCAATTGCCGATCAGTTCAACAATCGTGTGGAATACACACTCGATGCAAGCGGCAACCGCACTTCAGAAAAGACCTTCGATCGGAACGGTGTTTTGCGCCATCAGCTGAGTCGTATCTATGATCAGCTTAGCCGCCTCGAAAAACTGATCGACGGCAACAATGATCAAACACTGTACGGCTATGACACAAACGGCAATCGGATCAGCGCCCGGGATGCCAATCTGAACCAGACAACTTTTGAATACGATGGTCTTGATCGCCTGGTGAAAACCATTGATGCGATATTGGGTGAGACACAGATGGGCTATGACGCCAGGAATAATCTGATCAGCATCACCGACCCAATGGAGAATGTCACCCATTATGTCTATGACGGACTCAATAGCCAGACACGCCTTGACAGCCCGGATACCGGCACTACCCAACATGAATTTGACGACGCGGGTAATCGAACCGCAGTAAGCGATGCAAGAGGAATCCGCACGGAATACTTTTACGATGCCCTCAACCGGCTCAGCAACATCAGCTACCCGGATAGCAGCCTGGATGTGAGCTTCATCTACGATGTGGGCATCAATGGGAAGGGCCGGCTGACACGCATGACGGACGCCGCCGGGATCGTTGATTATGCCTATGATGCGAGAGGCAACCTGCTCAGTGAAATGCGCACGATCGGGATCGCTCAATACCTCACTGCTTATGCCTACAACGATGCTGACCGCTTGCTTCAGATGACCTATCCCAGCGGCATGGCGATCGAATACACGCTGGACGCGGCAGGCCGTATCATGACCATTGATAAAGACACTGGTTCAGGGGCTGAACCCCTGGTGAGTGGTATCCAATATGAGCCATTTGGGCCCGTGACCGCATTCACCTACGGCAATGGGCTGGCGTACTCAGCAACTTACGACCAGGATTACGAACTCGACCAGATCCAATCCGGCTCCGGACTCGATTGGTTGCTGGGCTATGACCCTGCCGGCAACATACTGACCATTACAGACCAGGCCAACAGCCTGAACAACCAGGCGTTTGGCTACGATGATCAGAATCGCCTGGGGACTGCCCAGGGAGCCTATGGCGATCACTCCATTGAATATGATGCCAACGGTAACCGCAGCCGTTACCTGAGCGACACAGTAGATGAACCCTATACCTATGAGCCACAATCGAACCGGCTGGCGACACAAAGCGACTGGGCCTTTACCCGGGATGCAATGGGAAATCGCACTTCAAAACTAAACTCCGCTGGCGATGGTCAGCTGTTTAGCTACGGCGAGCACAAACGGCTGTCTCAAACATCGATCCGAGACAGCGCAGGCGATACGGTCGTCGGCGAATACCAATATGACGGCCGGGGCCAACGGGCCAGCAAAAAGGTTATGGGTACGACTGTTCATTTCATCTATGGCCAGTCGGGAGAACTGCTGGGTGAGTACACAGATGGCCTGTCAGAAGAACTGACCGAATACGTGTATCTCAATGGTCAACCGATTGCTGTCAGCCGCGAGAAAACCGAATTGTACCAACCACCTGGCGCTGAACTGATTCTGGACAATGGTGACCCCGGAACGAACAGAACCGGTAAGTGGCAAACAAAATCGAACAGACGGGACCATGGATCAGACTATCTGTTTGCCAACAAGGCTGCGAACCGAAGCTATCGCTGGACTACTACGCCTCCGGGAACCAGCTACGACGTCTATGCATGGTGGGTTTCAGGAAAAAGTTATTCATCACAAGTGGCTTACACCATTGGATATGGGGCCGGTGAGACAGATACGGTTACAAAGAGCCAAAAGTCAGGCGGAGGGCAATGGCAAATACTCGGCTCCTATTACAGCACCGATGGCCTGGATTACGTCGAAGTCAGCTCGCCTGATAATAAGTTTGTCGCTGATGCAATACGTTGGGTGCAGGTTCACGAGCCTGTTATCACTCGGACCGCGACAAGCTATTTTATCCACAGCGATCACCTCGGAACGCCGCGCCGAGTGACCGATCAGGCACAAACAATTGTCTGGAGATGGGACAGCCGGCCCTTCGGAGATTCCCCGGCGAATGAGGACCCGGATGGAGATTTCACGAAATTCACTTTAAACCTGAGATTCCCGGGCCAATACTACGACGCAGAATCGGGCTTGCATTACAACTATTTCAGAACCTATGATCCGGGTACCGGGCGTTATTTGGAGAGTGATCCGATTGGGCTGGATGGCGGCTTGAATGTCTTTGCTTATGTTGCAAATGCCCCCGTTCAATTCATTGATCCACGTGGACTCAAAGTCTCAGGGGAATGGATAAAAGAGCCCAGGCTCAATCTGACAGACCTTGGTGTAACCGGAGGAAAATTCATAACACCCTATTTTAGTGAGTGGAGTTACCTGAAACTTTTCCGGCTATACGGGTTTGCTGCTGGATTCGTGAATATAGATGTCCGGTGCACAGATACCGAGGCTTGTGACAAAAGAGAATGGGAAATACATGAGCGAATAGGCGTTTCCTATCACGGTTATAAGGATGTGGGCCCCAGCACGGCGGCAGCAGGTGCAGGTATCGGATTTGGCCCACTCGCAGGTGCCGCAACAAGTATCGTCACCTTCGGTGGCTCCACACTGACAGCATTGTTGGATTTCCTGAAAGAAGTTGATGCACGTGGCGGCGATAAGATCCAATGGCTTTATCACTTGGGGCCATCAGTAATTTGTCAGGGGACAAGGTGATGAATATTCCAACAAGTATTTGCTTAGCGGTATTCCTTGGGCTTTTTATAGCATCAGTAGTGATGCAGTGGATACGAGCGAAAAAACGCCAACAGTTAGTTCGAATGGTTGATCCACATTTTTTTGACTCGGCCGATCAATCTAAATGGCGTTCGCTGGAAAACAGCTTTGACTTCTTACTCAAAGATTTTCGAATGCTTCAAGTTGTAAAAAAAAACTCAGACAAGCTTCCCGAAATCTTGCAAGTGAGACTGAATCGCTATCGCCGATTCAGTCGCATTGAGCTTCTTGTTACATCATCCATGCTCATTTTTGGGTCCATAGCGTTCTTGATTTGTAACTAATCTCCAATAGATGATGCTAATCCCCGCGTGCTGATAACTCGTCTGATTGGCAAGATTTAGCGGCTACGTCTACAATTAGTGTCAAATAGAAGAATAAACATACAGTTAATGACTATTGGAGAGAGTAGTTATGAAGAAAATCAAAAATGGCCTCATCAATGCTTTGGCGCTGCTTGTGCTTACATTTTCAGTAGCCGCCAACGCGAATGATATCAGCGCAGAAATATACGGCGAAAATGATTGGCTCGATGCCAGTGAAGATGTGCTGGTATATATCAGCCTGACCAATCACGGCAAAAAACCGGCCAAAGTACTGAAGTG
>PVMK01188790.1_pt1 | contig 11262 bp, 9 predicted proteins | sample 1853481 | NCBI WGS metagenome assembly PVMK01 (sample SAMN08533507, study PRJNA380276) | Marine sediment metagenome, whole genome shotgun sequencing project. | reverse complement strand
ATTCAAACCCAAACGATTGGTAACGGACGACAGGCGACGGACAGCCCCATGATTTTGAAAACTCGAAAATCAGCCGGGCAAGCGAATGAAACCGAGATTGGAACCATTCGAAAATCCTGGCGCGGCCGTATCCGTTTCGCTCTGGTCTATCCCAATCGCTATCATTTAGGCATGTCCAATCTCGGTTTCCAGAGCGTCTATCGCCTGCTAAACAATTATGACCATGTCGTCTGCGAACGCGCATTTCTGCCGGAGCCTCCCCCCAAAAAACAAACACCTCTCAGAACCTTCGAGTCCGGAAAACGCTTGACAGAGGTCGATATTATTGCCTTTTCCCTCTCTTTTGAAAATGATTACCCCCATATCCTATCCATTCTTGACAAAATCGGCCTGCCCTTAAGAAGCGAGCAGAGAAGTGATCAGGACCCCCTGCTGCTCGCCGGCGGGGTCACCAGTTTTATAAATCCGGAACCGATTGCCGCTTTTTTTGATTGCTTCCTAATCGGTGAAGCCGAAGTCATGCTGCCCCGATTTGTAGAAGTTTTTGAACCCGCAAACAGCAAACGCGCAACCCTGATAACCATTGCCCGCAACGTTCCGGGTGCTTATGTGCCCGCCTTTTACAGCGTCGATTATCAGCGTGATGGAACCATAGCATCCTTTATCCCGCGGGAAGAAGTACCCCCGACAGTCGAACGGACGTACCTGAAAGATCTGACCCACACGGCCACCTGCAGCGCCATCTTGACTCCTGATACCGCCTTTGACCGGACCTATCTGATTGAAGTCGGCAGAGGCTGTCCACACGGCTGCCGCTTCTGCAGCGCCGGATTTATTTATCGACCGCCGCGCTTCAGACCGATTTCAAAACTGGCCGAAAATATAAATCAGGGAATCTCCCAAACCGACCGCATCGGCCTGGTGGGCTCTGCCGTTTCAGATCTCCCGGGTATCGGTGATTTGTGTGATCAATACCTGGATGAGGACATCCGGATATCTTTTAGTTCGCTGCGGGCAGATGGGTTATCACCGGAACTGTTGTCGGCCCTCAAGCAGAGCAAAGTGAAAACAGCAACGATTGCCCCGGATGCCGGATCCGAGCGCATGCGCAAAGTCATCAATAAAGGGATTACCGAAGAAGCGATTTTAGCTGCTGCCGATGCTCTGGTTGCAAATGGTATTCCCAACTTAAAGTTGTATTTTATGATCGGGCTCCCCACCGAAACAATCGATGATGTCGATGCGATCATCCGTTTGTGCAAAAAAATCAAACATGGTTTTTTAAAATCCAGCCGGTCCCAAAAACGGATCGGTGAAATTACGATCAGCTTAAATTGTTTTGTGCCCAAACCATTTACACCGTTTCAGTGGGTGGCGATGGATGAAGTCGGTTCGTTGAAAAAAAAGATCCGGAAAATCAAAAATGAGTTGAAAAAGGTCCCCAATATCCGCATTCATTCAGATATACCGCGCTGGGCCTATATTCAGGCACTTTTTTCCCGGGGGGACCGCAAGGTTGCCGATATCCTGCAGCTGGCTCACACCCATAAAGGCAACTGGGCCCAAACCCTTAAAGCCACAACCATCAACCCGGATTTTTATGTACTAAGGAATCGCGATGTCGCTGAGCAGCTTCCCTGGGATTTTATTGATCAGGGAATCAAAAAGTCCTTTTTACAGCAAGAATTCCAGCGAGCGCTAAAAGCGTTGCCCTCCCCGGCTTGCCGCGTTGAAACCTGCAATATTTGCGGCGTATGCAATCAGGAATCAGAGAACAGAGAACAGAAGTAGGGTCGGACACCGTGCCGAACCCGATCAAGCGGGCACGGTGGCCCGCCCTACTTTAAGCTGCGGCGCGGCAACTACCGCCTTCGTCGTCCTCGTCCTCGTCCTTCGTACCCTCTAAAATTCTGATTCACGAGGACGAGTACGAGGACGAGTACGAAAATAATCAGAGTAGGGCAGACCTCTGCGGCTGCCAGAAACTAGCAGTCAGAGGCCAGAACCTCCGAACCCATGAACCCCCTGAAACTGCACGGACCTACACAGTCGCCACCTTTAGTAGGGCGGCCCACGGCTCGACTGAGCTCGCCGAAGTCCGTGGCCGCCGGTTGAGGTCGGCACGGTGGCCGACCCTACGTTATGCGCACCATTTAATTGAATGAAAGGTATTGATATTTTGTGTAATCGCGAAGCGATTGACTGTTTTTGGCCGAGCAGGTCGCTCGGCCAAAAGGTCTGTGTGAGTCCGTGTGGGTCTGTGGCTAATAAAAAAGTTCGCGTCTGTCTGCGTTAGTCCGCGGTTAAAAAAAAATCGCATATATCGGCGCTTAAATAACAAAAAAACAGACAACAGGCTTGAAATCATGGTCATGAAATGATAATTTAATCCCTTTTTGATTTGAAAACGGAATCGTTAATCAGGGTGCGCGAGGCTTCTGATTTTACCGGAACTGACTTGTTTGACGTGATGGGTTGATGTAGCGAACGAATTGGCAAGGAGATACTATGATCGAGGGTGTCATTTTCATGCTCAGTTTGGGAGTTTTCTGCGCTGCGATTTTAACGGCGGCATCACGAATCTTTTATGTATATGAGGATCCGCGTATTGCTGAGGTAGAGGGCCTGTTTTGCAGGAGCCAATTGCGGCGGGTGCGGCTATGCCGGTTGTTCGCGCGCAGCCGTAGCGGTTGTGGCCGGCCAAGCCGATCCCAGTGTGTGCATCATCGGCGGTCCGGAATCGGCTACCAAAGCGGCCGAAGTCATGGGCGTCGAGGTGGGCCTGGCCGAGTCTCCTAAATCATTTAACCCCTGCAGCGGAGGCCTGCGAGCTGCCGATAAATTTGTGTACCTTGGCGTCAACACCTGCAGAGCACAGGCGACCCTGTCCGGGGGCCAGCGGGTATGCGCGGTCGGATGCATCGGGCTGGGCGACTGTGTCGATGCCTGTCAGTTCGATGCAATAAAAATGGGACCCGAAGGGTATCCGGTGGTGGAAGCCGAAAAATGTGTCGGGTGCGGTGCCTGTGAAACGGTTTGCCCCAAGTATGTCATGAAGGTCAAAACCATGTCCGAACGCCTGATGCACTTCAATTGCAGTGACGATCGCCTGGCGCCCTGTCGTCAGACCTGCCCGGCCGAAATCGACATTCCCCAGTACATCGCTCAGATCCGCGAGGGCGATTACGAAGGCGCTGTCAACACCATCCGGGAGCGCAATCCATTCCTGCTTTCCTGCGGCCGGGTATGCCCGCATCCCTGTGAGACCAACTGCCGCCGCGGAATTGAGGATGAACCGGTATCCATCAATCAATTGAAACGCTTTGTTGCCGATTATGAGATGAATTCCGGAGAACAGCTGCCGATACCGACAGCCCCGGAAACGCGCAAGCGTATCGCGGTTATCGGCGGCGGGCCGGCCGGATTAACCTGTGCCTATTTCCTCAGGCGGCTGGGCCATCAGGTCAACATTTTTGAAGCCATGCCGAAACTGGGGGGTATGTTGCGCTATGGTATCCCTGAGTATCGCCTTCCCAAAGCAGTTCTGGACTGGGAAATCCAGAGCATCCTGGATCTGGGGGTCGATTATCATACCAATGTAAAATTCGGCCATGATTTTGACTTGAGCTCATTGGTTGCATCCGGATTCGACGCCATCTTTATGGGTATCGGGGCATGGAAGGATGCCAGCCTGCGCGTAGAGGGAGAAGATCTTAAAGGCTGTTACACCGGTATTGATTTTTTGTCCCGTCTGGCCAGCGAAGAAGCCCTTCCCATCGGTCATACGCCAGCAATTATCGGCGGGGGCAATACCGCCATAGACTGTACCCGCAATCTCATCCGCCTGGGGGCGGAGAAGGTGTATATTGTTTACCGCCGGACCCGCGGTGAAATGCCCGCCAATGAGGTCGAAATCGATGCGGCTGAACACGAAGGCGTTGAATTTTTATTTCTGGCGGCTCCGGTAAAGGTCAGAGGCGATGAAGACGGCAATGTCACTCATCTGGAGTATTTAAAAATGGAACTCGGGGAGCCCGACGCCAGCGGCAGACGCCGACCGGTTCCCATCGAAGGTTCCGAAACCCTGCTTGAAACCGACATGGTCATTACCGCCATCGGTCAATCCCCTGACGTTTCCTTCACCGAACGTTCCCGGAAACGCCTGGCTGAGCTGAACACGACACGCTGGAATACAATCGACGTAGACCCGCAAACACTGCAATCCAACATTCCGTATCTGTTTGCGGCCGGCGATGCGGCCACCGGGCCTTCTTTAGTGGTGGAAGCCATCGGCGGCGGACGCCGGGCTGCCCGTTCGATTCATCAGTATATCATGGGACAAAAAGTTAGTGCTCAGACAAAAGAATTGGACAAGGATTTAATCGCTGAAACCATATTTGATCAGGTGGACGGGGTCATCAAAAATGCCAGAGCGCCGATGCCGGAATTACCTGTTGAAGAACGGATATGTTCATTTATTGAGGTAGATCAGGTACTTACAGAGGATTCCGCCAGGGGCGAAAGCAACCGCTGCTTGTCCTGCTGCCTGACGTGTTATGACAAAGACGCGGCTTCAATTATTACGTCGGGCATTAAGGCTAAAGGCAGGAAAAGCGAAGCAGCTTAAATCAATTGCGGATTGCAGATTGTAATACCGCATAAGCTATGATTTTAAAATCCGAAATCCGCAATCCAAAATCCAAAATCAGAGGGAGGACCTCATGGGCGGTCTGGATTTTTTAGAGAAGGTTAACATCTTCAAGGGGCTCAATCAGGACCAGTTAAATGCTGTCAATAAAGGGGGGCAGGAAAAGGAATACCTTTATGGAGACCGATTGTTTGCCGAAGGGGAAAATGCCGATCGGATCTGGCTGGTCATCGACGGACAGGTCGACCTGAGATTTGATTTGCCGGGCCGCCCCACATCCGAAGAAAATACCATCTTCTCGATAACCGCTGCCGAAACTTTAGGGTGGTCAAGCTTTGTCCCGCCGTTCAAGTATGCGCTTTCCGCTTACAGTGCCACCAAAAGCTGCAAAATCCTGCATATCAATAAAAATCATCTTCTGGAATGTTTCGAAAAAGACCCCCGCATGGGGTTAATGTTCATGACCAATGTGGCTGCGATTGCCAGCAGGCATTTTGATCAATTGCAGGAATCCGCCACCGTTTCGCCGGTGGCAAAGGTCAAAATTACCGTACATATGTCTACCTGTGGAATTGCCGCCGGTGCCCGTCAGGTTATGAGTGCGCTGGTGGAGGAAATTTCCCGCTCTGACCGGCCGGATATCGAAATCGCCAGTTCAGGGTGCATCGGTCATTGTAAAAACGAGCCCAATATTACTGTCGAAACCGGCGGCGGTGAGCCGGTTATTTATCAAAAAATGACTCCCGATAAAATGCGTCAGGTATTTCAAAAGCATATTCTGGGAGGCGAAGTTCAAGAAGACTATACCTTATCCTATTGACGATTGACGATTGATGCTTTCGTAAAAAGTCCTATCGCCGGTCATTGCGAGGAACGAAGTGACGAAGCAATCCCATGATTTCAGAGACCTATATTGATAGAGATTGCTTCGCTACGCTCGCAATGACAGCTTGGCAGACTTTTTACGAGATTATCAATATTGAAAATTGAATATTGTATATTTGTGGATGTCGCTTCGCTCCGTCATTTTTATGATAGGTTTTCTTATATTGATCCGCCGGAGGCGAACCTTAAATATTCAATATTCAATCGAAAATATTCAATTACCAAGAGGGGGCTTTCATGATCAGTCTCGATTTTCTGGAAAATGTCGAAGCCTTTAGCGACCTGGATGACGATCAATTAACGGCAATACAGGGCTGCTGTGAAGTCGCTGAATTTAAGCGTGGGAAGGAGATCTTTGCTGCCGGAGAAACCCCTGAATATTTTTGGATCGTGCTCGCAGGCCAGGTGAATCTGATCTGGGATGTGCCGGAAGGCCCGGCGCTGCCGGAAAACACCATCACGACCCTGTCGGAGAGGATGCCTTTTGGCTGGTCAAGTCTGGTGCCGCCCTATAAATATCACCTTTCAGCCCATTGCGCTTCTCGAAGCTGCAAAACTGTCAGGATACCGAAGGGCCGCCTCCGTCAACTGTTCGAAGATGACGCTCAATTGGGCTATAAAGTCATGTCCAAAGTGATGATTGTCGTCGGGCAACGCTTTCATCAACTCCAGGATGAAGTTGCCAGGCGCAGAGGGCACGATATTATCAATCGGTGGTAGCCACAGGGCTGTCGGCTTGATAATGCTTGGTGGGTTTCAATAAAGCGAATCGTAACGTTTAACTGGTGCGCTGGAGTGATGGAGTAATCCTGCTGGGAATATTTTAGAAGTTATTAAAATTTAACCATAAATTTATTAATGACAGATTAACTTATTGAGAAAAATATCTTGAAAGCTGAACCACATTATGGTAGTCGGTGCATGGTTTTTTCAGGCATGACTTTGACAGGTAACGCAAAAGAGCTACAGAAATAAAATGTTCTCAAAAAAAGAATTGACGCTGGCATATGGAGTGGCCGTCTGCTTGTTGGTTATCGGCGTTATCAGTTACGCCGCCTTTCCGTTAAAGGCACCGCAAGAGCCGCTGCGCATGATGTTTAATGTTACGGCGGGCAACGTCTTGTTTAATCATAAAATACACACTGTCGAGGAAGGCTACGGCCTTTCTTGCGAAGACTGCCATCATGAGCTTCTGGATGATGAAAGTGAGGAGCCGCAGGCATGCGGGGAGTGTCATGATCCTGACGAGGGGGATGAAGAAGTACCCAAACGAGCGGATGCTTTTCATCAGCAGTGTGCGGGTTGCCACGAGGATTATGAAGCCGGTCCTGTAGAAAAAGAATGCACTTTATGTCATACAATGTAGGACCCCAATTGAGTGAAAAACCAATTGGGAGTTATCTGTTATTCGTTATTAGTTAATAGTTCAAAAGGAATGATATCGAATTTTATTTCTCACCCATTGTCGGAACATAAAATTAAGGTTGCCATCGCAATTCTAATAACGATTAACCAATAACCAATAACTCCTAATTGGGCGTTTATCGCTCAATTAGGAGCTGTATCCGGTATTAAAAAAAGGTTAAATCATGATCAAAAAAGCATTTTTGGGTTTATCAACTCCGCAAATTGAATATGCAATGCTTCCTGCTCATCTCCCGGAGATAGAGAAGATTCCGACCCCAGAGCGTATTACCCTATTCCATCCAAAAAAAGATGCCTTTAACATACCATCGACATTGGGGATCGGTGACCCGGTAAAGACCGGTGAGAAATTGTCTCTTTATCCGGATCAAAATTTTTATGTGATTTCACCGGTTAGCGGCACAATATCCTCCCTTTCGCCATACACGGGTGATTTCGGAAAAAGCTATATTGCCATCACCATTACGCCTGACGGCAACGAAATTATCGACGACACCTTCCAACAGCAGATTCAAAGTCCAACTTTGGAACTGGTGTCCAACTACCTGACAGGCGCACCGGGAAATCCGCCTTTGAACCTGCTGGCGGAATCGAACGGCAGCATTAAAACCATCGTTATCCGCGGTCTGGATCCGGATCCGCTGGTGGCCACTAACCAATATATCGCCCAATCCCGTTTGAAAAACCTCAAAAAAGGCATCCAAATTTTAAAAGAAGTCACCGCTGTTCAAGATATTATTGTGATCACTGCCGGTGAATCCGTGCAGGGATACGGCCACATCGGAGCACAGGTTAAAGGTGTTAGAGCAACCTATCCCTCTGCCCTGCCTCACATGGTGATGAAAGATGTATTAGGGCAGGTCGTACCGGCCGGGAAAACCTGCGAAGATCTTGGTGTGTGCTTTTTCAATGCCGAAGCGGTGATTTCGATCGGCCGCGCCTTTGAATCCGGACAGATCCCGACATCCAAAATACTAACTTTTATTAAAAAAGACGAAACCCCCCACATCGTTGAAACCAGTATCGGCACCCCTATCGGAAATATTCTGGAGGCATTCGGTGAAACCGTAAACGAATATGACCGCATTATTTCCGGCGGACCCATGACCGGATCAGCGGTCTATGCACTGGAACACCCGGTTCAGCCGGATACGGATTCCATTATCGTGGTGGATCGGGATAAAGCCGCGTACATTTCGGATTATCCCTGTATAAACTGCGGTGAATGCGTGCGAAACTGCCCGGCAAAAATCCAGGTGAACATGCTGGTGCGATTTCTGGAAGCAAACCAATATGAGGAGGCGGCGGACAGTTACGATTTGTACTCGTGTATTGAATGCGGCCTGTGCAGCTACGTATGCGTATCCAAGATCCCGATTTTCCAATATATCAAGTTGGCAAAATACGAATTGGAGCGCGCTAAAATTCCGGAGGCAGCGGATGCTTGAGAAAAGAGACGTGCTGGAGCAGCAAACACCCCTGGGACAAAAAAAACTGATTGTTTCCCATGCACCCTTCTATCACAGCGGCCGCAGGGTAACCGAGCGCAGCTATCACACCATGCTGGCAGCCCTGCCGGCACTTCTGCTGGGTTTTTATCATTACGGAATGCCGGCTTTCGGCGTGGTCTGCCTGTCGGTTTCCACAGCCATTATCTGGGAACTGGCCATTAACCTGGTGACCAAAAGAACCATCACCATCGGTGACGGAAATGCCGCTTTGCTCGGATTGCTGTTTGCCATGCTCGTTCCGGCAACCCTGCCCTGGTGGGCGGTGATCACCGGAACCTTTATTGTCATCGTAATCGGCAAGCAAATTTTTGGCGGAATCGGCAGCAATGCCTTTCACCCGGTGGCCCTGGCCATTGCCATGCTGCTGTTGTCCTGGGGCAACCTGTTTGATTTTGACGCCGCGCTGTTAAATTATGATCTCGAGTTTGCCACGATTTATCCGTTGGCGGCCGCCAAGTATTTTGGCGCAGCCTCGGCTGATGCATTCAGTCTGACCGACCTTTTAATGGGCAGGCAGCTCGGCGGCATCGGTTCGACCTTCGGTCTGGGGCTTTTGATCGGCGGGATTTATCTCATGCTGCGGGGTTTTATCCGCTGGGCAATATCGCTCACGTTTCTGGCAGGGGTATATTTGGCCGCATTTGTGTTTAACCTGTTTGATCCGACCCGATTTGCACCTCCGGCCTTTCACCTGTTAACCGGTTATACCCTCATCGGCGCTTTTTTTCTGGCCACCGAAGACTCATCTTCGCCTGTTAATTTTGTTCCCATGCTCATCTACGGCGCTGCCGGCGGAATCATGACCGTGCTGATCCGCAATATCGGCGCCTGGGTTGACGGGGTCATTTTAGCCATCCTGGTCATCAACCTGATTAGCCCGCTTCTGGACAAAATCAGACCTCAAGCGCTCGGAAAGGTTATGTAAAATGCGTGAAATGGTAAAAATGATAGTGGTGCTTACTATGCTGGCTACGTTTTCCGGCAGCCTTCTGGCAGCTATCCATGGAAGAACCAAAGACAAAATAGCAAACCAGGTGATTAAATTTGTGAAAGGTCCGGCCCTTTTGAAAATTTTCAAAGAAGCTTCTAATGATCCCATAAAGGATCGTTTTGATATCATGGATGGCGAGATTAAAAGAAGCTTTTTTGTGGCTGTTTTTGAGGGTGAGCCTCGTGCTGTTGCTTTAGAGACGTTTGGCAAAGGCGGATATGGAGGGGCTGTCGGGGTGATGGTCGGCATCGATGTTAAGGAAGATAAAGTCGTAGGCGTTGGGGTGACCACCCATGCTGAAACGCCGGGAATGGGAGCAAAGGCTGAAACAGATCCAAGTTTTGTAGCCCAGTTCAAAGACCTTTCCCTGGAAGAACCATTTAAAGTAACCCAGGATGGCGGTACCATCAATGCAATCAGCGGTGCCACCTTGACCTCGCGAGCCGTCAGTTTGGCAGCAACAGAGGCCAGTGGCATTTACCAGAAGCTGAAACCTCAAATTGAAGAAAAATTAAAAAACTTCAAAAAATAGGATAAAATTAATGGCAAAGACGCTGACTCAGGAATTTGTTAAGGGACTCTGGGATGAAGTACCGCCATTTCGCCTGGTGCTCGGCCTTTGTCCGGTATTGGCAGTAACCAAAGCGGTTGAAAACGGCATTGGAATGGGTGTTGCAACAACCTTTGTCCTGGTATGCTCCAATGTTTTGGTGGCAACTTTGCGAAAAGTGATACCGTCGAAAGTTCGAATTGCATCCTACATTGTTATTATTGCCACCTTTGTCACGATTGCCGAACTGCTCATGCAAGCCTATACGTATCCGATGTATAAAAAACTGGGTATTTTCACTCCGTTGATCGTGGTTAATTGCATTATCCTCGGAAGGGCTGAAGCATTCGCTTCTAAAAACGGAATCTTCCGCTCGCTATTAGACGGACTGGGTTTTGGAATTGGCTTTACGCTATCGTTAATTGCATTGGCCGCGGTCCGCGAACTGCTGGGTACCGGTGTCTTAACGTTTTGGGAAAAACCCATTCAAATTATGGGACCATCGTTTCAGCCGTTTTCATTCATGGTGGAAGCTCCCGGTGCATTTGTCGCCCTGGGATTGATGCTATGCTTGATGAATCTGGTGGGGAAAAGATAGGAGTCACTTATGGGTGATTTAGTCGTACTTGCAATCAGCAGCATTTTCATAAACAATATCCTTCTGGCCCAGTACTTGGGCAACTGTCCGTTTTTAGGAACCTCCAAAAAAATGGAAACCGCCGTTGGAATGGGAATGGCGGTCATATTTGTAATGGTGTTGGCAGGTATTATCACCTGGATCACAAACACCTACTTTCTGCAGAAGCTGGGCCTTGAATATTTGCGCACCGTGGCCTTCATCCTGGTTATTGCCTCCCTTGTGCAGTTTGTGGAGATGTTTCTTAAAAAGAGCATCCCCGCCCTGTATGGCGGCCTTGGTATTTTTTTGCCTCTGATTACAACCAACTGTGCGGTAATGGGCGTCTGTCTTATTCTTGTCAATGAAGAGTATAACTTCATGCAAGCACTTGTTGCATCGTTCAGTTATGCCGTCGGATTCGCTTTGGCACTCATTCTTTTTGCCGGCGTGCGGGAACGCATTCTTATCGCCCGGGTGCCCAGACCGCTTCAGGACACCTCCATTGCCCTGGTCACAGCCGGAATACTGTCTCTCACCTTTTTTGCGTTCAAAGGGATGGTCTAAACGTTCTGGGTTCAGGGTTCAGAGGTTCAGCGGTCAGAAAACATAGAACCGCAGAATATCGAATATAGA
>PVMK01121541.1_pt1 | contig 11263 bp, 9 predicted proteins | sample 1853481 | NCBI WGS metagenome assembly PVMK01 (sample SAMN08533507, study PRJNA380276) | Marine sediment metagenome, whole genome shotgun sequencing project. | reverse complement strand
TTGGTGGGCGGCAACGGTGTGTTGGTGGGCGGCAGCGGCGTGCTGGTGGGTGGCAGCGGCGTGTTGGTGGGTGGCAGCGGCGTCTTGGTGGGTGGCAGCGGCGTCTTGGTGGGTGGTGGTAAGGGTGTATTGGTAGGCGGCACGTTCGTCGGTGGCCTTCTGGTCTTGGTTGGCGTAGGTGCAGGGGGCTGAGTCGGCGCGGGAGTAGGACTTGGCCTTGGGGTGCGAGTTGGAATGGCGGTGGGGATCGTTGTGGAAGGCGCAACTGGGGGGGGTGGGAGGATGTTGGCAAAATTCTCAGCAGCGAGATTTCTAACAATTAATGAATGAACTAAAACCCGGGTGCTTATGTTCAAGCCCACACTTTCAGGCGCATTTGCACTCAATATAGCTAAAATGATTTTCTGTTCGTCCAGAATCCCCTCCAGCTGAGCAGCCAATTTGTATGCTAAAAACCTATCCTGATCAGACACTGTCTTGATTGTCTCAAGTGTTTTACTGACCTGTTCTTGGTATTCCTGGATCGTTTCCGCGATCTCTTCATAGCGCTCCTCAATGATCAATGCCTGAACTTCGGTCAACCGGTTTTCAACATATTGGATTTGTAGTTCTGCATCATTCTTCTCATCGAGGGAAGTTGCCAAGGCAATTTGTTCCAGGGTAAGTTTGACGGAATAAAGGTCATCGCCGGGGAGTGCTTTCTGAGAAGCAGAGACAACAGTCCCGCTCACGAATAGAGCCAACATCAAGACAAATACGAAAGCGATGGGAGCAACCTGCTGCATAGATAAGAAATTTTGTAACCGCTCACCCCAGGTCAACGGAGCAACGATGATCGGTTGATTTTCCAGTTGAATTTGTGAGACCAATTTGCGACGTGAGGTAGAGACGAAGCCCGGGCTCGGATCGAGCGCTGCGCTGGCAGAAGATAACCACATCGCAATCTCAAGCTGTGCCTGTAATTCATCGCCGTATTCCGGGTATCGGGCGACAACCGAGTCAATTGATTCGCGTCCGCCTCGGATCAAATCGAGGCAAGACTGCAAGGCCTCATTAAATTCTTTGTTCATGTTCTTCTTCCATTGTCTTTCGCAATGCTACAATGGCTCTGTGTTGTAAAACCCGGACGGCTCCTGTTGTTCGATTCATCACCTTGGCAGTTTCATTCGGGGATAAATCATTCAAAAATCGCAATACCAGTACTTCTTCATAATCATCTCGCAGCTGTGTCAACGCTTGGCGAATCTCATGGTGTTTTTGATTTCTTGCCGTCACTTCACCAGGTTCGGGATTTGTATCTCTTAACTGAATATCCTCTATGGTCACTTGTTGAGGTGACCTTCCGTTTCTACGATAGTGATCGATCAGTACATTCCGAGCGATGATCAACAAAAATGCAAGAAACGGTACACCACGTTCGTGATAGGCAGGCACGGAATTCCACGCGCGAAGAAAGACTTCTTCGGTAAAGTCTTCTGCATCCATGCTGTTGTCTAGACGAGCATACAGAAAGCGGTAAACTGCGTTAACATGCCGTTCGTAAAGCTCGCCAAACGCTTCCGCTTCACCGTCCTTCGCAATCTTGATTAGTTGATCGTCATCGATATCATGCCATTGAAGCATGATTCCTATCCTATTAAACGCTATCTAATGAAATTTGTTACAATGATTCCGGTTTTCTTATTGATCCTTCATTCTTGATCAGATCAATTAAATTCTAAATGAGTTTAGCAGTGAAATGAGAAAGTCTCCAATCTTCTTCAACTTGTAGATGGATAACGTCGGCTTACCCAGACTTCAAATTTCCCTGCTCAATAGTTCCCGGAAGGGCATTGTAACACGAATCATTACTCCAGTACTATCTGTAAACGCTTACTGTTTTGAAAAGCGGTCTCAAAATTGCCCTGAACATAAAACGAACCTCATTCCTCACTATTATATTAAATAATTACGGGTCTGACTATAGGAAACCATATGGACAGACCCGCGGCTTGTATTCTTGAGTGTTATTGTGGGCTAAATCCAGCCTCTCAGCTCCATTGCTTTAACTACTTTAGCGATCGCAACCATATAGGCTGCATCGCGCATAGATACTATTTCGCTTTCAGCCATCTCCACCACGCTGTTGAACGCCTTTGTTATGGTCGTGTCTAAGCGCGATAGTACCTCATCCCGGGTCCAGTAATAGTTCATATCGTTCTGGACGCTCTCGAAGTACGAAACTGTGACGCCACCCGCGTTGCACAAGAAGTCGGGGATCACGAATATATCGTTTTGTTTGAGGGCTTCATCCGCTTCAGGAGTCGTAGGTCCATTTGCACCTTCGGCGACCAGCTTAACACGATCGCTGATGCGAGTGACGGTCTCGGCATTAATTTGGCCCTCTAAAGCACCAGGAATGAGAACATCAACATCCTTGGCAATCCAGGCATCGCCGTCTTCAATAGTGTACCCGGCGTTGTACCCCTTGTCCTTATCGATCGAACCATACGTGTCTGTAATAGTTTGTAAGAAGCGGGCATCGACGCTATCTGGATGGCTGATTGTGAAGGGGGCTTGCTCCTCGTGATCCCAGCAAGATACACAGGCTACCTTGCCACCCAGTATTTCTGTGAATCCAATAGCTGAATACTGAGAGACATTACCAAATCCCTGAATGGCAGCTACGGATTTTGTTGGATCCATTCCTAAGTGCTTCATCGCTTCTCGCACCGTGTAGATCAAACCAAAACCTGTGGCTTCTTTGCGACCCAGGGAACCACCCCCGCCGACTGGTTTGCCAGTGATCACCCCGGGAGAATACTCCCCAACTAGTTTTGAATATTCGTCCATCATCCAACCCATCATGCGGGGATTGGTTCCTACATCTGGAGCGGGGATATCCTGGCGAGGGCCAATGTTACGCCAGATTTGATCGATCCACCCGCGCACAAGTTTCTCTTGTTCAATGATTGATAAGGATGCCGGGTCGACTGCTATGCCGCCTTTACCTCCTCCAAGGGGGATATCAGCCACCGCGGTCTTCCAGGTCATCCACATCGCTAAGGCACGAACTGTGTCGAGTGTCTCTGAAGGGTGGAAGCGGATGCCTCCCTTGCATGGACCGCGGGCATCGTTGTGCTGGATCCGGTAGCCAAAGAAGGTTCGTATCGTGCCATTATCCATGGTAACTGGGATCATAAATTTAAATTCACGCGTTGGCCAGCGCAACATTTCTGAGATTTGGGGGTCCAATTTGAGCATGTTCGCCACATGATCAAATTGGCTTTGAGCCATTGTGAATGCATTGATTGGTTCTGTCATTAATATGCCCTCTTGGTTAACTTCATGAGGTGATAACATAGACGGGCACCTCGGTATGGTGCCCGCTGAAATCTCCGTTTACGGAGTGGGGAATGTAGGTTTGGTTGCACAAGGCAGTTTCCCATAATCCCTGGAAATCCTGATTAAACCTTAGCAGAGACTAAAGAGCCCGTCAAGTGATGAAAGACACTGAATTATTATTTGCTATTGACCATCAGTTTGTCGCAGAGCAGATAATTGTCGATCTAATTCTCTCTGTACTACTTGGGGGTTTGCCTGACCTTTGGCAGACCGCATAACTTGTCCAAATAACCACCGGGCAATGCTGTCTTTTCCATGCACATATTCCTCAACCTGATCTGAGTTGGCGGATAATACTTGGTCGACCAATTCGATGATGAACTCACTGTCTGATATCTGGGTAAATCCACGCGCAGCAACGATCTCATCTGCAGGTTTTCCAGTAGAGAACATCTCTGCCAAAACCGCCTTGGCAGTGTTTTGGTTGATCTCTCCATGGGATACCAGGAGGAGCAGGGTAGCCAGTCCTTGGGGGGTGACATGTGTCTGCTCAATGGATACACCGGATTGGTTTAGCAGCCCAAACAACTCGCCAATTATCCAGTTAGCAATTGTTTTCGGACGTACATCTTCCTGGGAAATCTCAGCGAGAGAAGCTACAACCTCTTCGTAGTAATCTGCCACGGCTTGTTCGGCAACCAGAACTCCTGCATCGTATTCACTTAATCCATATTGTTGGGTAAAGCGGTGAAGCTTGGCGCTTGGTAATTCAGGGAGCGCGGAGCGGGTCCTTGCAATCCATTCTGGTTCGATCACCAATGGTGGCAGATCAGGCTCGGGGAAGTAGCGGTAATCGTCCTCTTCTTCCTTTGTGCGCTGCAGTACAGTAATTCCCAGATTCTCATCCCAACCGACAGTTTGTTGTACGATCGACTTACCTTGTTGGATCTCTTTGGTTTGGCGCTTAATTTCGTATGCCACGCTCCGCTCCAGTGCACGGAAGCTATTCAGGTTTTTCACTTCAACGCGTGTGCCCAGCTCGTCTGAACCCTGAGGACGAACCGAGATGTTCGGTTCAATCCGCATAACTCCTTTCTCCAGGTCACCAGAATTGACTTTCAGGTAGCGTAGTATTGATCGTAGATTGGCGGCAAAGGTGCGCACTTCTTCTGCCGACCTTAAGTCTGGTTCGGAAACGATTTCAAGGAGTGGCACACCAGCGCGATTGAGATCCACCAAGGAATAGCTCTCCTCCTCCAGGTGAATATGGGTGAGTTTCCCCGTGTCCTCCTCGAGATGAACACGGCGGATTCGGATCTCATGTTCACCTTCCGTGGTTTGTATTGTCAGGTGACCATTTCGCGCAAGCGGTTGCTCGTATTGGGATATCTGGTACCCTTTGGGTAGATCGGGATAAAAATAATTCTTCCTGGCGAAGATGCTGGTGTGGGCGATCTCACAATCTAATGCCAGGGCAACCCGTAAGGCGTATTCCACTGCCCGTTGATTGACGACCGGTAATACCCCTGGCATTCCTGTGCACACCGGGCAAACCGCAATATTGGGCTTTGCTATGGTGGAATCCACAACTGTACAGGAGCAAAACATTTTTGATTTGGTCTCCAATTCAGCGTGAACTTCCAAGCCAATTACAGATTCGAATTCCATTAAATTGATCTAAAACTCCATTGATCGGAGTGTTCATCATAAATTAATTCGAAGCTCCGGTTGTTAGTTGTTTGCACCTGAAAGACCATGCCATTAGGGATACGCCAGCTTTTTGTGATCTCCGTTATAGCGAGATGCACTTCTTCAAAGACCAGTGCCGTCGGTCGTTCACCATACTTCGCGCTGGAATAGCATTCGACATCACAAGGAAACAACTGTATTATCCCCTGCGTTGATAGAGCCTGATCGTCTTTGGATCTGAGATCGGCGTCCGATCAACGAACTTTCCAGGATCACATCTCTCACTTGGGCTTCATCTTCTAAGATAGAATTGCGCACTATGCTGCTGTAAACTTGTGCTCCGGAACCAATCGAGGTATATGGTCCAATCACACAATTTTCGAGATTGGCTGTTGGATGCACGAACACAGGTGGATTGATGACAATCCCGCTTCGCTCTGATGCCTCCTGGCTGTTGCTGTGCCCATTTTCCAATAAATAACGATTGGTTTCCAATAATGCATCTGGGGTTCCTGCATCCAACCACACATCCACTCTCTCGGTGCGCATTGTGGTTCCTTTTTCAAGCATAATATTTATCGCATCAACCAGGAAATATTCACCTTTTAATTGCACGTCTTGCTGAATTTGATCTTCGATGGCAGAGATCAAATCCTCTGATGAACGGAAATAATAAAAACCTACAACAGCTAAATTACTGGTCGTCTCTTTTGGTTTCTCGATCAACTTGGTTACCTGATCATTCTGATCTACCACAGCTACTCCAAAACGGCGCGGATCCGGGACAGGTTTTACCCAGGCGATAGCATCCGATTTTTCGTTCGCCAAATTAGAGAGGTCGGTTTCAATCAGTGTGTCGGCGAAAACGACCATCATAGGACCAGATAAATGCTGGCGTGCCAGATAGATAGCATGAGATTGTCCCCGTGGGTCTTCTTGGAGCACGAAACGGGATTTGATATTCGGGTAGCATCTTCGCATATGATCTTCAATTTGATCGCCGAGATAACCGACGATATTTATTAACTCTACATTATCCGGATCGGGCAGAGTGGAAAGCATGTCGAGCACGTGATCGAGCACCGGTTTGCCGGCCACGCTTACCATTTGCTTTGGTTTGCTCCAGGTAAGCGGGCGTAAGCGAGTGCCGAGCCCTGCCATTGGGATGACTATTTTTAATGTATTCTCCATGATAATATTTCTTTACCTTTCTAGCTAGGATTTTATGAAGCACAAATCCCTTCGGGTGATGATAAGAGGATCTAATTATACCCCTCCACCTCAGCCATTCTACTTGATTGGAACACCTACCTTGATTGAACCTCATCCACTTTGAGACAGTTAATATTGAGGAAGGAATCTCGACAATGAAAATCAGCTGGGATTTAACACATAAACTTACAAAAGATGAGTTCAGTCCGGAGAACATCTATGCGAACTAGAAAATGCTCGATTATCATCGCCATGCTGTGGGCAGCATTATTGTTGGGTGCATGCGGCGGCAGCCTTAGCGGGCCTACAGCTACGGGCACACCTCCGCCGCGTAATATTTCCGTTTCTGGTAGCGGTAAAGTCTTCTTGAATCCAGATATCGCTACGATTTCTATTGGCGTCCATAATGAAGACGAAAGCGCGGCTAGAGCGGTCAATGGGAATAATGCGCAGGCTCAAAAGGTCACAGAAGTGCTCTTGGAGATGGGTGTGGCAGAAGATGACATCCAAACTTCAAATTTCAATATTTACCTAGAACAACGCTTCGATGAAGAGGGAGATCAAGCTGGCACTATTTATATTGTTGACAACACTGTATTTGTTACGATGCGTGATCTAAATTTTTTGGGAGAGATAATGGGATCAGTGGTCGAAGCTGGTGCGAACTCGATTTTCGGTATTCAATTTGATGTCGCAGATAAAACACAAGCCCTCTCAGAAGCACGAAAGGCAGCAATTGAAGATGCCCAGAAAAAGGCGGAAGAGCTTGCTCTGGCAGCTGGGGTTACTTTAGGGGAAGTTCAATCAATTAACGAATATGGTGGAGTTCCAGTGCCGGTCTTCGAGGGTAAAGGCGGTGCGGGTTTTGGTGCGACAAGCGATCAAGTTCCCATCCCCTTAGGACAGCTTAGCCTTACTGTTGAAGTCTCTGTGATCTACCACATCCATTGAGCTATTCTGGTTGATTCATTTCCCAGGGATTTACTCATCATCTGATAGATGATGAAATGTTGATTTAACAGCGTCACTCCAATATATTGCTTGATCAAAAGGCAATTCTGCTTACTTTCCTGATAATGATATAAAATTAGGCTTGTGATTGATTCCTTGCTATTTTATCCGCCGTATCGGTTTGGATTGATCGTGCAGATTGCCGCGATCCTGGTGTTGCTCTCTCTCGGTATTCTGGGTCTCTGGCAGGCAGCACAATCTCCAATTGGCTTGGAATTCTTACTTTACCTGGTCCCAGTCCTATTAGCGTTTATTTTAATACCTTTGATTGGTTATCGCGCCTACGCCTTGTGGCGGGCATCATATTTCTTGGAGCGTGATGGCATTTACTTGCGCTGGGGTTTGCGAGAAGAGGTCATCCCGATGAATGTTGTCAAATGGGTGCGCTCTTCACAAGAACTGGGATCTGGTCTACCGAGACCTTGGTTTCGCTGGCCAGGGGCTGTCCTTGGCATGCGACAACTTCCTGATGGGACTCGAGTTGAATATCTTGCTGCCCAGTCAAACCATTTGATTCTCATCTCTACTACGGATCGGATTTACGCAATCTCACCAGCGAATCCGGAAGAATTTATGCTCGCTTATTATCGTTTCGCCGAGTTAGGATCGCTCACTCCACTTACCCCACATTCGGTCTATCCTGCAAATGTGTTCCGGCGTGTATGGGCGTCACCCCTCGCCAGGTCCTTGCTCTTGGGAGGTTTACTCAGTACTCTTTTTTTACTTGTCTTAGTTAGTCTCTATGTCCCATCCAGCCCAGCGATTTCTCTCGGTTTTTATCCAGATGGTTCCCCATCTGAAAAACTCCCATCGGTATACCTTTTGTTATTACCAATATTAAACAGTATCTTCTACTTCACAAATGCGCTGTTCGGGTTGTATTTATTCCGTACGGAAGAAAGGCGGACTCTGGCATATCTGCTTTGGGCCAGTGGTTTATTCACCGCAATTCTTTTCATAATTGCGGTGGTTTTCATTATTCGAGCTGGGTGATTTTCCTCTCATGTTCCGAAAAACACCCACTCTTTTACTATAATTATCCCCAGAAATGCGATACTTATCCACAAAGATCTTCAGGTTTGGCCGTTTAACCAGGTAGTATGCAGATACTGATCGGGTTCGCACTAGGTATCCTGGTCGGATATGCAGCTTACCGGCTGGGTGCATTAGACACCAGCGGGGCAGTGTCGGCTGCGTTGATTGGCGGGCTGGTCTTCGGTTTCGGCGGCATACCTTCGGCAACACTGCTCTTGATCTTCTTTGTTTCTTCTAGCCTGCTCTCTCGGGTATATTCCCACAGAAAGAAATCTTTGGACGAGAAATTCGCCAAAGGTTCCCGCCGGGATTATGGACAGGTGCTCGCCAACGGAGGTTTAGCCGCCGTTTTGGTGCTGGTGTATTGGCTTATGCCGGATAAGGTTGAGTTGTGGATCGCATACGCGGGCTGCATGGCTGCCGTCAACGCGGACACCTGGGCGACAGAGTTGGGTGTACTTAGCCCTACCTCGCCGCGCCTGATCACGAATGGAAGCGTTGTGACAAAAGGGACTTCCGGGGGGGTAACCCTGGTTGGTTATCTGGCGTCCTTGGCTGGAGCAGGGATTATCGGGATTGCGGCAGCTATGTTTACGGCAGCATCGCCAGTGGGCACCGTCATTTTAATTGTCATCCTGGCCGGGCTAACTGGCGCAACGATTGATTCTATGCTGGGGGCGACTGTCCAGGGAATCTACTACTGTCCAAGTTGTGATAAAGAAACTGAGAGTCACCCCGAGCATCACTGTGGAGCCGAAACCATGCAGCTGCGTGGCTGGCGCTGGTTGAATAACGACCTGGTCAATCTGGTCTGCTCGCTGGTGGGGGCAGGAACGGCGCTTGGCGGGTGGTTGCTATTCAGCTAAGATAAACTCAAGCTCTGGCAATCTTTCGATCACCGCACAATTCGCTTCTGGGAATAGATTGGCCTGGTCGATCAAGACAGCATGCATGCCAGCACTGTGGGCGCCGATCACATCGGCAAAATAGTTGTCTCCTACATAGACTGCATGCTCAGGTTTGACTTCCATTTCCTTGAGCGCATATTGAAATATCATTGGATCGGGTTTCCAGGTATTGATAGTCCCCGCGGCCAGGGAATATTCGAAATAAGAATCAATGCCAAGCGTTTCCAGCTGCTCGTCAAACGGATCTCTTCGATTGGAGATGACCGCCAACCGGAAACCATTTTGTTTAAGTTTTTGCAGCAGGGAGGGGACCTCATCCACCAATAAATCCTCAGGAGTGTACCTGTCGCGCATGCACTGGGTAAGATCAGGTGCCAATTGGATGGCTTCTTCTGATTGGCATCCGGAGGCTAAAAGGTAACGGCGTGAGTGATTGACCCAGAATAAATCCTCGTCCTTGTCAAATGCTTCCCGGTCGTTGATTAATTCAGGTGACTGAGCCCAGTAATAATGAAGCCAGCGGTGGGCTTGCCGGGAATTTGCAGCCTCACTCGGAAGGCCAAGCTGCAGTATAAAGCTGCTTAGTGCCTCGATGAAAGAGGGTCGGTTGTAGCGCAGAGTGCCATCAAGATCGAAGTAGATTGTGTCGATTTTATTCCCGGGAATCAAATCAGCCGCCAATTTCGCTCATCACGCGGTTGAGAGGAATAACTCCTTGCTCCAATCCATGCCCCCAAGGTTTGTGCCAAATGCCATCCAGGATCATTTGGCGCAGCTCTTCCAAACTGGCTCCTTTTCGTAAAGGCGCCAGCAAATCGACTTCTTTTTCGCGCAACAGACACAAACGCAAGCGCCCATCTGCAGTCAGGCGGGCGCGGTTGCAGGTCGCACAGAAAGGTTTGGTCACCGAAGAGATAAAACCAATATCACCGATAGCACCAGGTAAGTGGAATAGTCTTGCCTCACCATCCAATTTTCCATTGCCAACAGTTTCCAGCGGACCGAAGGCGTTCTCAATACGCTGGTACATCTCTTCCCAATTGACGATCTGGTTGACCTGCAGGTCCGTTGCCCCAGCGAATGGCATCATCTCGATGAAGCGCACTTGCCAGGAATGTTCCAGGGTTAACTGGGCGATATCGAGCACATCTCTCTCATTATAGCCGCGCACCACAACCGCGTTGATCTTGATCGGCGCGAGACCGGCATCTTCGGCAGCTTGCACTCCATCCCAAACATCTTCCAGTTTCCCCCAGCGAGTCAGGCGGCGGAACTTCTCCGGATCGAGTGTGTCCAGGCTGATATTGACCCGGTCCAGACCAGCCCTGGCCAGGGGGCCCGCCAGCCGTGAAAGCATAATCCCGTTGGTTGTCATCGATAGCGATCGCACTCCTGGTGTAGCGGATATTTGCTGCACCAGGTCTACGACATTGGCCCGTACCGTTGGCTCACCCCCCGTGAGGCGTATCTTGTGAAAACCAAGGGTGGCAAACAGGCGTGTGAATTGCAAAATCTCATCATCTTGCATCAATTCCGCGTTGGGTCGGAAGGTCATGTCTTCCGGCATGCAGTATACACAGCGTAGATTGCAGTGATCGGTGAGGCTGATCCTGAGATAGGAGATTAAACGTCCGAATTTGTCGAGTGCCATGAGTAATATTTGAACGAATCCTCGAATAATTATGACAAAACTCTTCATAATTATACCCGGGATCAGGTGAAAATAGGATTAATAAGATCCGGGGATCTCATCTTGCTCAAAGTTTCAGCAAATCCCTGATATGGAAAGTGTGATCTCTTTCGTGCCACACCGCGCGCCGTAAGAGCTTGCGTGGGCTCCAGAATTCTCCCTCGATTCCGACGACCAATTATGACTCAGCCAGGCTGGGAAGAATTTCAACCATCTGGGTTCGCACCATATCAAGCCGTTCGCCAGGTTCAGATGGTAATTGATCACCGGGAAAAGCCATCCCCAAACGGTCTAAGTACCACCAATCGGCACTGGCCACATGCTTGAGAATTCCGCTTATACTCCATTTTTCGCCAGGTGGTTTAAGTTTAATGAATCTTGTCCCAGATCCTCA
>PVMK01155254.1_pt1 | contig 11266 bp, 5 predicted proteins | sample 1853481 | NCBI WGS metagenome assembly PVMK01 (sample SAMN08533507, study PRJNA380276) | Marine sediment metagenome, whole genome shotgun sequencing project. | reverse complement strand
TCGCATTGTGTCATCCATGACAAAAGCTCCTTAATTCCGTGTTGACTAACCGCTGTTGCGGGAAGAATCGGAGCCTCGCCCCTCTTTGCCCAATCGGGGTTCCGACTCTCCCAACCCTTCCAGCAACAGCGGTTAGTCAACACGGAATTAAGGAGCTTTTGTCATGGATGACACAATGCGAAACACATCTCCCTCGCTGCCGCGAAGACAAAAGCACAAGAATTATCGCCACCTGCAAACTGACCACAGATCAGTAGGCCCGTTCCCGCTCACCGCGGAAACAGGCTGCAGACCCGCTTGAAAACCCAAATGCCAGGGGGACAGGCACAAAAGATCAGGCGCTACCGGGGGTTCAATTAGCCCTGATCACCAAAGATGGCCGCTGAGCCGTAACGAAAGTGAAGCACTGAATCAGGTCATCAGTAGCACCATTCCAACCCGGCGCAAGCCGGGTTTTTTTTAGGGTCTGTTAACAGACCCTGAAAGGAATCCGATGCATCAGTTGACGAGCGGCAGAAAGCTGTAATCTCTTTCATATTCCAGCATCTGTCCCGGGAAGTCGACTGGATACTCGATTTTCACATCGATGATCTCGCCACCCTCTTCCACCGGCACCAATCGTGGCTGGATAAAGCCTGAATAGGCAGCAATGTTGAGCGGCGCAACGCGCTCAAGAACTTCCTTGTGCATTTCCTGGTCAACCTTCACACCCCAGGTTTCAACGAGCTCACTGGCAGCCTCATAATCACCCTCGGACTTGATGCGCTGGATCTCGCGCAGCAGTTCAGCAAACAGGCCGCGCAAAGCATCGTAGTCGCGTATAACAAAATAGGTCTTACCATTTTCCACGATTTTTTCAATGACCTTGCCTTCAAGACCCTGCTCGTAAGCCCAGGCAGCGATGAGTTGCCGATTGCGCATGTGTGCTTGTTCGATGTCGTGGCCGGGTTCGATACGCCTGAGCTGAAGCTGGAGGCCGTTGCGGATAAAACCATCGTAGGAGGCCTTGCCAACATCCAGCGCCGGCATCAAATCGAGTTCGAGGAGCTTCGGGTCCATTATAAAATAGAGCGCTACCAGATCCGAGCGCGCTTCTTCCAGGGTGGAGGAATAAGTCTTGAGCGTCTCCTTGGGCGTGCCGACACCCGGATTGATCTGACCGGAGGCGTGTCCGATGACTTCATGCATATCGGTGTGCAGAAGAGATTCAAGGGCACTGTACTTTCTGTTCCGCTCTTTCTCTTCATCGCTATAGCTGAACTCGGCACTCAGTCCGCTGGCTGCCGACGCGATCTCGTACGACTCCATGATATTGCCCAGTGTCACTGATTTCGAACCATGCTCCTTGCGAATCCAGTCGGCGTTCGGCAAGTTGATGCCGATCGCGGTAGACGGCGCCGAATCGCCTCCCTCCATGACCACAGTAATGACCTTGGCGGAGATGCCAACCACGTTCTTCTTCTTGTGCTCTTCCATGATGGGTGAATGGTCTTCGAACCATTGCGCCTGTCCGCCGATGGTGGATATCCGTTGAGTGGCGGCAAGATCGCGAATGGAGACAACTGATTCCCAGGCTCCGCGATAACCAAGGGGATCACCGTAGACCTCGGTAAAACCGTTTATCGCATCAAGACGCGACTCTGTATCAGCAACCCAGGCGATGTTGTAGGCGTCATAGTCCTTGAGATCGCCACTCTGGTAGTACCTGACGAGCTTTTCGATCCAGGCCTTTTGCAGATCATTTTCTGCAACCGTGGCTGCCTGTTCGAGCCAAAAGACAATTTGCTCGATTGCCGGGCTGTACATTCCGCCGACTCTCCAGGTTCTTTCCACCAACTCGCCGTCGATTTTTGCAAGTTGGGAATTCAGGCCCCAGGAAACGGGACGCTCCGGGTCGACATCAAGCCTGGCGGCATAAAAAGCAGCCGTTTCGTTTGCTGCAACATCGCGGTAATAGTTCGTGGCGGAACCGGCCAATTGATCGATATCAGGATCGAGGTTAACCTTTTTGGCGGCTGTGACCGGGTCGAAGATGGGATCCTGAAGGAGCGCTAACAGTTCTTCGACGGTCTGTCCTTCATCGAGTGGCAGCTGAGACTCATCACTTTGCCTGACCATTTCTGCGAGGGTCTCAGGCTTGAAGTCCGGCAGCATTTTGTCCGAGGAATAGTGGTGGTGAATACCGTTGGCAAACCACACGCGCTTGGCGTACTCGAGTAGCCTGGCATAATCCCCGCTTTTTCGATCACCGGTGTAGGAAGTGACTATGGTGGATAACAGCCTGCGGATACGCAGATTGTGTTCGTAATTCTGGTCATAAATGATGTCCCGTCCCGACAGGGCTGCTTGCGACAGAAAATAGGCCAGCTTCTTTTCCTGCAAGGAGAGTTCTTCGAAGCCCGGCACGTCGTAGCTCAGAACCTGGATATCGGCGAAGCGATCGACCTCTGTCTGGATATCCTGTGCCGGGTCCTGTGTATCGTGATTCCCCGCAACGTGGCTTTCAACTGCATCATCTGCAGCATGGGTCGGTGCCTGTTCCTGGCCACAGGCTGCAAGCAAAAATGCGGCTGCAAGGGCGGTCAATATTTTCACGGAAATTCCTCTCGATGTTCAGTGGATAGGTGGGCGCGGCTATTTGAACACATTGTTGCCGGGCATGCCACGCATGGACTGATTTTCCACATCGTTGTTTGGTATTCTTGCCTGGCTTCATCGCATTTTCTTCGTCACAGGATTACGCCATGTCATCACGCCATCATTTTTTGCCTTCCATGCGACTGCTTCACCACAGCTTTGTTTGTTTCCTGGCCGTAGTAAGCCTATCCGCTACGGTCCAGGCACAAAAAACCGCGAAACCCGTTTTGCACGGAAAACACTGGGTGGCCATTACCGGCAAGCCGCTGGCTGCCACCGCGGGGGGGATGACCTTTACCCGGGGTGGCAATGCAGTGGACGCGGCCTGCGCGATGTTGGCGGCAACATCCACCATGTGGGACACGCTGGGCTGGGGCGGTGAAACCCAGGCGCTGATTTACAACCCTCATAGCGGCGAAGTAAAAGGCATCAATGCGCTCGGAGTGGCGCCCACCGGTGCAACGGCAGCATTCTTTCGCGACCAGGGGATGTTATATCCACCCGAATATGGCCCGTTGGCGGCAGTCACTCCCGGCACACCGGGTGGCTTGATGGTAATGCTGGCGGAGTATGGAAAACTGAGCCTGGCCGAAGTGCTGGCGCCGGCCATGCAAATGGCCGAAGGGTACCCCATCGAACAATCACAAGCCGATAACATGGAGCGGCGTAAGGACGTGCTGGCGCAGTGGTCGTACTCGAAGCAAGTATTCCTGCCGCATCTCAAACAAGACGGCAGCCAGGAGCGTGCCGCACCCTACCCCGGTGAAATTTTCAGCCAGCCCGGCCTGCTGGCAACCCTGCAGAAACTGGTGGAAACCGAGGCCAAAGCCCTGGCTGGCGGCAAGAATCGTAAAGAAGCAATTTACGCGGCATACGACCGCTTTTATCGCGGCGACATCGCCCGGGAGTTGATTCGCAGCTCGGATGAATATGGCGGCCTGATGACGATGGAAGATCTCGACCGCTGGCAGGTTCATATCGAAGAATCAATAACGACGGTCTACAAGGGCATCGAGGTGCACAAACTCACGCACTGGGTGCAGGGCCCCGTCATGTTGCAGGCCCTGAATATTCTCGAGGACATCGACCTGAAGAGCATGGGCTACAACAGTGCGCGCTACATCCACGCCCTGTACCAGGCCATGAACCTGTCATTCGCGGACCGGGATTTTTACTATGGCGACCCCTATACGCCCCCGGTTGAACCCATCGAAGGGCTTCTGTCCCGGCCATACGCTCAACAACGTCGCGAGCAGATCAACTGGGAACGCAACAATCCCGACACGAAGCCGGGTGACCCCTACCCTTTCCAGGGTGGCACGAATCCCTACCTGGATCTGCTCGAGAAATGGACGCCGATTCCACCAACGGCTGAAGCCGAGGGGGCGGAAGGCTTTCAGCAGGCCGGGCTGATGAGCGATGATGAAAACTTCGTCGCAGGTACCACGTCAATCCAGGCTGCTGATGCCGAAGGCTGGGTCGTTTCGATCACACCCAGCGGTGGTTGGATTCCTGCATTTATCGCCGGCAACACCGGCATTGGCCTGAGCCAGCGTATGCAGAGCTTCGTGCTGGACGAGGCGCTCAATCCCTTCAACGTCGTACACCCCGGGCAGCGGCCACGCGCAACGCTTACTCCCAGCCTGGCGCTGAAAGACGGCAAACCTTTCATGGCGTTTTCGGTCCAGGGTGGCGACACGCAGGATCAGAACCTGTTGCAGTTCTTTCTCAACGTGGTTGAGTTCGACATGAACGTGCAACAGGCCGTCGAGGCGCACAACATCACCAGTTACCAGATGCAGAGCTCATTTGGTGCACACAAGGCCGAACCGGGCCGGATTCAGGTCAGCAAAAAGGTGCCTGAATGGGTACGCAGCCAGTTGGGCCGGATGGGCTATGAGGTAGAAACGGTGGACCGAACGTACAGCCCCATTACGGCCATTTATTTCGATCGAGAAAACGGTACGATGTGGGGCGGAGCCAGCGACTATGGAGAGGATTACGGCATGGCCTGGTAGTCATAATTAGCCGTAATTACAATCAGTTATAGAAAGTTATTTGTGCGTAAGTTCAGGCAGGGTAAAAGCCCCCTTTTCTGCCCTGAATAAGTCCCCGAAGTACTTGATCCTGGTCATTTTCAAGCACAAAAATGTTTCTCATAATACTGTCAATTATTAAAAAGGGCTATCTTTTCCCTGCCCGTATTAACAAATGATGGTGATGATATGAAACCTGATCGAACGCTGAATCGATGGCTGGTTGTCATCGGTGCAATTCTCATTCAACTGGCGCTTGGGGCCTTGTACGCCTGGTCCGTTTTTACCAAGCTCCTCACTGATCCGGCAGGAATTTATGGCTTTACGGCGACACAAACTGCGTGGATTTTTTCGGCAGGACTGGCGACTTTCGCGCTGGTCATGGTTTTAGCGGGACGCTGGCAAGCCAGGACAGGTCCCCGCTTGATGTCCATGATGGGCGGGCTTTTGCTTGGCCTGGGCTGGGTCCTGGGCGGCTTTTTCGGCGGCTCTTTCTGGGGGCAATTCTGCTTTATCGGTATCGTGGGCGGCGCCGGAATCGGGCTCGCCTACGTGGTACCGATAGCGGTGGGCGTGAAATGGTTCCCGGATAAGAAAGGAACGATTACGGGCCTGGCAGTGGCCGGATTTGGATTCGGAGCAACCATCTGGGTCAAACTGGCCGGCGCCTGGTTTGGTGGCTTGCTGAATCATGCCGAAGTATTCGGCCTGCCTCACGTGCAAAGCGTATTTCTGATCTACGGTGTTATTTTTGCGACCCTGGTGTTGTTGGGAAGCCTGGTTATGGTCAATCCACCCGAGGGCTACAAACCAGCGGGTTGGGCGGCGGATGAAGAACAAGGCATTGCCCGCCTGGGCAACGAAGGTTACACGCCAGGCCAGATGATGCGCACGCCGCAGTATTACGCCGTTTGGCTGGTCTTTCGCTTCCTCTGCCATCGCCGGTTTGATGGTCATTTACTGCATTCAGCTATTCGGCCTGGACGCGCTGGAATACCAGGGCGTGGAAAATGCGATCGTGATCACCGGCACGGCGATGGCCTGGTATGCCATCTTTAACGGCCTGGGCCGGATTCTGTGGGGCATGATCTCCGACCGGATTGGCCGCAAGGCAGCGATCGTTGCCATGTCAGCCTTCCAGGGTGTGATTATGCTGTCCCTGTATCACGGCTTTATAAACTTTGGAATGGCGGCAGGCCTCATTATCGGCGCATCGTTCGTGGGCTTTAATTACGGCGGAATTTTCGCCCTGTTCCCCGCCATTACTGCTGACTTCTTCGGCAACAAGGAAGTGGGACGCAACTATGGCTGGGTATTCACGGCTTATGGCATTGCCGGCATCGCCGGACCGCTGTTGGCGGGTATGTTCAAGGATGCAGCATCAATGGGTGCTTCTCCCCAGGTGTGGATGACGCCTTTCCTGATTGCCGGGGTAGCTTGCCTTATCGGTGCGTTGATCATGCTCTTTACCAACGCACCCCGGTCAGCGACTGAAACGCGTTCTAAGGGAGGAGATAAATTTGGGCCGAAACTGGCCATGGGAAAAGTGTGAGCTTTCTCAAAAAGGCCTGGGGTCTTATTCAAAACCGTTACCGAAAATCACCTGCTCCGAAGCAACTGCTTCTGTCTCGAATCGCCAGATGGCCCCCTCCCTGGTTGTACCGCCGTCATCTCTTGCAACCACTCGCCAGTAATACTGGGTCGAGAGCAACAAACCTGCGGGTGGAAGGCAGACCGTGGAAGGCGTGTCCGCACAAACCAGAGTGGTGGGTGTCTCATTGTCTGCTTCGAGATACACATCATAGGTGACAGGATCTCCATCAGGATCTCCGCCGCTCCAGCTGAGCGTGCTGATCACCAATGCATCGGTAGCGCCGTGTTCAGGCGATGGATTGTTGGGCAAATGGGGCGCATTGACCGGTGCCAAATTGACCTGCACGCTGGCCTCACCGTAATTGTCCAGGTCGTCATAGGCAGCCAGGGTAATCGTATGGCTGCCCTCTTCCAACAGAGTACTGGTCTTGGATCCAGCATCAACGACCTCACCGTCAATGAACCAGACGTAGGTGAAATCACCGGCAGCGGTACCAGACGCATCACTGGCGCCGCCGCTCAAATTAACCCATTCGTTGATGAGAAAGACCGCCATCAGCCGGGCTGTCAATGACGACAATGGGCGCCGGGTAAGGCACGGTAAAAGTGCCGCCCGATTGAGCCTGGACGGTGTTAAAACCGTCACTGACGATAAGCAGCACCTTGCCTCCTGCACCACCGGGAAGACGCTCGACGTCAACGGTATATTCGTTCCCGCTCAGATTACTGGCTACCGGGTACCAGTTGGCGCCCTCATCCGATGAGTAAAGAATCATAAACTGCAAGGGGTCGCCATCGGCGTCATTGGCCGTCCACTGGATCGTTTCCTGATCGCTCCAGCTATCCCCGTCAGCAGGCGCCAGCAGCTCAGCCGTTGGCGGGTTCAGGGAAGGAACGATGGTGTCCAGAATCTCCCCGTTGTGTTTGAGCAGGATCATGGCGACGTTTGCCTGAACAGGAAGCTGGAAACTGAAATACACGGTGTCCAGTTCAACGCCTTCGACATCGGTGAAAGAAGCCATGAAAGGCACCGTCAACAGAACTTCCGCACTGCCGTTTTGTATTTCGATGGTGTATTCGCCTGGCGCGATTTCAGTCGAGACGATGCCGGGCATCTCCATAATCGGGTCGAGGCTGCCGCTGCCGTCCAGGTTCAGCTGTCCCGATATGTAATAAACGGGCTCGGCTACAAGCGCTGCCGCGGGGCCATCGAATGCGGCCGGTGCGAACTTGGTAAACATCGCCTGCCAACGGTAAGGTGAAATCCACTGTATGGGGGTCCCCTTTGTCCAGCAATAGGACATGAAATCATTTCGGTTCGTGGGCAAAACTGAAAGATGCCCATCGCTGCCATCATCCCAGGGGTTGGCGGTGTCGAAGCCGACTTCCTGGATTGAATCGTTGCCGGTGTAAGGCCAGCTAAGGTCTGGCCCACCGGCGTCGCATCCCCAGCTTCTGTCCTTGACATTGGCCGGGTTGGCCACGTGGCGGCCCCAGGTGCCCGTGGTGCTGCGATCCAGATCATGGTTAACTTCATGGACCATGGTGGTGGAGTTGAAATCTCTGCCATCGGCTTGGCCCACCACCACCCGACCGTTGCCGCCCGCATAGGTCGGGTCTGAAGTACCGACGGCCTTTGGATCACGCGATACCTTGAAACCATAGAGCAAGTCAGGCATAGGAGAGGTATCACCGGTCAAAAATTTGGCCAGTGACAACATGGTCCAATAATTATTCAGATCCTTTTTCATCGCCCCGAAGGTGATTCCCCTGTTAAGCACGAATTTAAGCGCAGCGGACACTACCGTTCCGCTATCACCTTTGGCAATCGCCGTATTGATGATTCTTCCTGCATTCATATCAGCTTCCACCACGTCGTACGAGGCAGTACAAGTCAGCTCCTCACCTGGGTTGAGGTTGCCATCACTATTTCCAACGGTTTTCACTTCGGGACAGTCTACCGTCGTTATCTTGTCATCCGTTACTGTGATCGGACCCTTTACCAGCGATGATCCGGAACTGGTCACCGTGTAAGAGTAGTTGATGGTTTGGCCAATCCAATTGTAACGCCATGGTTTGCCGGACTTACTCAGCGTAAGTTCATGACTTGTCATCGGGGTTGCGATGGGTACCTGGTCTGGATCGGGTGTTGCCACATCTTTGGTTGAGGCAATATTTGCGGCATTCGCCACCGGTTCAGGAGAACCTGTGATCCCGATATCTGTCCACGGACGATGAACAAAAGTGACCGAGGACGTGGGGACCAACCGCTTGAGTACCTGTTCCTGTGCAACCATGTCAGCATTTGTCGGGAGAATGGGAACAGCGGCACTGCCCTCGTTGAAGGGAAATACCCAGATTTCCGGTATTCGCCGTTCGTAGAAGATGGCCGGCTCCGAAACGGCCTGTGAATTTTGACCACCCAGGTTTTCGGCAATGACCATAAACTCCGTTATGCCGTCAGTGATCCATGTGGCCGGCAGCAGGAAATTGGAGGTGTTGGACAATGCTTCACGGTCGATGGATGAGGGTATGGTTGCCAGGGTCACCAGTGGCGAACCTGCTAAATCCTGGCCATTCCTTCGGCCGAAAAGGAAAGTCCGTACCATCGCCTCGCCCGCTACTTCAGGGTAGACACGAACGACAGTTTCTTTATCGGCTACCAGGCGCAAGCTGTTGTCCACATCCTGGATGGCCTGGGTGACTTCCACTTCAAAGCCATTGGAACCAATTCCCGTGACCGCCCCGGATGGCGGGTTAGGATCAAGCCGGGAAGGTGCCAGTTGGATAGCACCCAACTCAGAAAAGTCAGTGGTAAAACCGGGCGGGTTGTCCTCGCTGAAAGCAGGCGACTGGGAAATGGTGCGCACGCCAAGGCGAACCACATCACCCGGATCAGCAAAAATTGTATCCAGATCGATAGCAATTTCCCATACCCGATGATTGCTGCAGGTGAATTTCGGGATAAAGTCTGTAAAAGTGATTCCGAAGGAACCGTCACTGAGGTAGCAACCAAAACCAGCGCCATAGGCCGAACGAAGGTTGGTTGAATCGCGCGGAGAAAAGCTGTTGGGACCGGTATATTTCTCGAGGATGAAATCACCGCTACTGTCAAGACGGAAGTTTAAATCCCAGCCGTTATCGATCTGCAGATTGTCTAAAATATCAAAGCTCAGCCAGAAATTGTCATCGCCCAGGCTATCGTTGCCCGTATCGGCCAGCAGATCTATCAGGATATAAAGTCGCGTTTCGTCGCTGCGAGTGGTGATGAAGCCATTGGCAAAATCAACTTTTTGTGCGTAATCCCACTCGCCATTCTGCAGCACACCGTCCAGGTCGGGCGGTGGGTCGGCAAAGGCAGCGGTAAGGGAGAAGGCGGGCTCCGGCACGGCTGTAATGGTGATGTTTGTCTCAGCATTCCGCCCTTTATTGCCTTGGGCCAGTAGCGTATAAAGGCCGTCAGGCAAGTCACTCGGCAAGCGAAGCAACTCACTGAATTCTGTACTACCAGCAGGCACCGTGATGATTCCGGTGATGGGCCAGCTGTCGCTGCCCAGCTGAAGCTCGAAACTGATTCTTTCCCCAGCCGCCCAATTTGTGCCATCTACCCCGATCAGGTTACCCCCGAAAATGTCACCGCCAGTGATGACTGAAATCTGTGCGTTGTCCAGGATGTTGACTGGCGCCTGGTCGTTAAAACCCTTGCTGCCATCGGCGGTTATCGTGTGGATCCCGACAATGGCATAGTCTGGCAGCGTTAGGTCGTAACTGGAATCAGCAACGGCCGCCCCCACACTGTCGAAGGTGTCGCCACCATCCCATTTGAAGCTAATTGTCTCGCCAATAATGGCATCAAAAATATTGACCGTCTTGGTGCCGCCAGCGAACCCGTCAAGCGACGCAATCTCGATGCGACCAATGTGATTGACCAGGAATATTGCAGTTGTCGAGCCCACCGTGTCGCCGCTTGCCGTCTCAATGACCTCCCCGGCGGGCGTGTTATCGGGCACATTGATGATGAAATCACCCGCCAGGCCAAAGCAGCCGGTGTTTCCGTCTACATTGGCATCCCAACGGATCGGCAGGTTGTTGGTGTTCGGGTAACCCCACTCAAGCGTGACCTTGTTGTTGCCGGCCCAACCGCAGCCAGACACGGCGATTGGATCTCCCGCCAGACCATTATCCGGATCGAAAACCAGGGATCGGTCAATCACCGTGAAGGGCACGTTGGCCACCTGGCCGGAGTCAAGCCCGGTGGCCTGGATGGTTTTGGCGCCAGGTGTCGCATCAATGGGAATGATAAGAACCGGCTCTGTCGGACCGCTGGTGCTGATAATGCCGGCTTTGTTGGTGCCCGCAGTGTCGAAGGTCAGACCGTCTTCGGTGAACGCAAACTCGATAGTCTCTTGCGGGAACCAGTTAAATCCTGCCAGCAGTATGCGGGCGCCGGGCGGGCCTTCATTCGGTGTAAGTTCAATGGTGGCAGACTTCACCCAGTATGCGGCACCCGAGACCTGGCTGATATTGGAGATCGCAGACATCCCATAGATGCCATCTTTTTTCCTGGGCATCTTCATGGTGCTGTCTATGCAGCCGGTAGAAGAATCAACAGAAGGGCTGGCCAGCAACTGGTTGGTGGGCTGCAACAAAATATTCAGCACTGCAGCACCATCCCAGCCACAGCCGGTAATGGCCAGTACCAACTCCGACGGCCCCTGGGCGGGGTTGAGGTGCAGTTGGGGCACTACCTGCTCGAAAGGTAATGTGACCACGCCAGTGGCGTCGCCACGGGCCTGGATTTCGTGGGCACCGGGTTTGGAACTCCCAATGCGCTCATCGGCCAGCGGGAACATGCCTGCAAAACAACCCATGGCATCGACGGTTAAAGTAGCCAGGTGGACTTCGGGGTCATCCCACCAGACCTCGACCGTCTCGCCGGGAGACCAGCCACAATTTAAATCAGAAGTAACAATCGAATTAATTCCAATATCCGTATCGAG
>PVMK01184963.1_pt1 | contig 11268 bp, 8 predicted proteins | sample 1853481 | NCBI WGS metagenome assembly PVMK01 (sample SAMN08533507, study PRJNA380276) | Marine sediment metagenome, whole genome shotgun sequencing project. | reverse complement strand
CCCAGCCTTGTTCGCTAGCGAAGAAAACTGCTTCGCGGGGGAGATCGGAAAAAGTGATGTCAGGTCCTGCCTTCTCCGGCGTGTAAACATCACACAGGGTGTCATCATCCATCATGACAAGACGCCGGCCACAGGAAAGCAATAGAGCCAGATTACGAGCCAGGCCGCTGGTCCAGTGACCCTGCCACTTGGAGTGGTCGGCCAGAAAACGGATGCCATTTTCGTGTTCCGGTAACCGTTTTACCAGGTCCTCCAGTAGCGATTGCTGCTGTTGCCGGCCAAAGTACTGATTGGCGCCTTGATGCTGGCAGCAGCTTTCTCCACCAGCAGTTGGTTTTGACTGATGTTTTCCGCCTCGCGCGAGTCGTCTATTACGTACAGACGATGGATTTTATCGGTATCGCAATTGGCAACGATGGATTCAAGCAGACGTTCCAGCGCTTGCGGTCGCTCCCATGTAATGATGGCAACCACTGGTAGCGCGGCTTGATTGTCTCCTGCCGCTGTTTCGACCTTATGTTTGAGCCGGTCACAGACGTTTTTTGCAGATACCATCATGCCGTTTTCAAGCATACTTTTGAGCACCTTGTGGATATCGGCTTGCTGGCCTTGCATGCCGGGATTTTTCTCAATGATGTTGGCAACATGCCTGTCAATGGTCTGAAACTGGTCGCAGCCCAATAAGGCGGTATAAACCTCGGGCATGACCATGGCGCGTTTACCGGTAATGGTGTTGTGTAATAACACTTTGCCGCCTGCTACCGGGTAGGCCTTGCAGAGATCAAAAGCAACCCAGTCAGGCAGCGGTTTGAAGCCACTCGCGGGGTTGACGGTGACGTCCAGCGAGAACCCTGTTTTATCAGTCATTACGCTGGTCCTTGATCTCGGCCAGGTCGCGGCAATAAGCGCGGCAGGCGGCAACTGAATGGTACGGCTCAGAGGTGTTGTAAGAAAGTGCCAGCGCGTGTTGTTCCGCCTGGTTTTTCAGTAATACTCGTTCATGTCCTGCGTACTTGGCCACTACATCCGTCATTAATTGTGCAGCCTTGTCACAGTGCTCGATATCAAAACTGTACAAACGGGGTTTGACCTCTGCCATTTTATAAATTCGCTGACAGAACAGCACCTGTCCCCATTCCTCCCTGGTCTCAATCCAGTTAAGTTGATCAACATCCAGGGCCGCGAGTGGTGCGCAGGGTAAAACCAGTAGTGCGGTGGCGGCCATGCTTTGGAGTAATTCAGGCAGGTGCATATTTGTATTCTACGTAAACTGGCCGGGGTTTGGTCCAGGGGAAGATTGTAAAGTAGGGGACGGTTGCTGTCCTGCAAAAAAAAAGGCAAACGTTCCAATGTGAAACGTTTGCTTAATTGACCCTGCACTTTGTCCCAGGCGATTTACGGAAAAATAAACGGCGAAGCCCGTTGCTGTCAACAGCAAACTTTTTCCGGCTCTGCGGTTGTATTTATGACCGCATGGAGTACAGCGGGTGGCGAAATTGTTTTATGCAACTTGTATGCAACAACAACCGGGGAGGATAAACCTTTCTCCGGTTAACCACATTGCGAATTAAGATATTGAGGACCCCTCCCAAAAAGCTAGCGTTCGCTTTAAGCATACTCCAGGGTATCTAAAAAAGCTAGGGTCCATGCGGTTTTGGTAGTGTTTTCAATACTTTTCAGAAGGCTCCTGCTGGTCCTGGAAAAACGACAGGGCTTTCGTTTCCATCCGTGGCGACGCTGGCCACACCAAACAGGTAATTGTCGATCACAAGATTATCGAGTGTGAAGTGGTCAACTTTTCCCACCGACCGACTGTGCGTCCACTCGGGCTCGGTGGTCAGACGCCAGTAAACGCGATAGCCAGCCAGGTTGGTATCCTCACCCATTTCCCACTTCAGAGTGGTGCTGGCTTGAACGATACCTTCGACGCTCACATCGGACGGCGGTGCCGGCGCCCAGGCAAGCGCGGCCAGCGAGACAGCATTCAATGCGGTCAGCTTGGCGGCAAAATCAAAATCAACGAATTCGATGGTATCGCCAAAATGCCGGCCATCTTCAGAACGAATATCCTGGTGCTGACGATCGTAGTGTTCATTGGTCTCCATGATTCTGACTGCGGGGTAACCCGCTTCATTAAAAGGCCGGTGGTGACCGCCACGGCCAAAACGATCCAACCGGTAAACCATCATCAGGTCCAGGTTGCTGATGTATTGTTCGCCGACACGCTTGATATAGCGGGCCAGGTTGCGTGAGGCGGAGTCCACTTCACCGCCGGTAAAGTAGCGTTTGCGGGCCTCTTCTTTGGTCTCTACCCAGCGCACGCCTTCAGAAAAGATACGCGCGCTGTGATTGTCAATAATACCGTTGATGCCGGCAATATTGCCGATCATGTCATTGTTCAGCACAGCATCAATGTTCCAGCCATTATCTTTGGCATGTGCAGCTACGATCTTGCCGCCGTAAAGACCCTGCTCTTCACCGGCGAGACCGGCGTAGACAATACTACTGGAAAATTTGTAACGACTCAGTACGCGGGCAGCTTCAATGACGCCGGCCATACCGGAGGCGTTGTCATTGGCACCGGGGGAGGTGCTGGTGAAATTCATCGGATCCGTTACACGCGAATCGATATCCCCACTCATAAACAGCATGCGGTTCGGGTCATGCCGGCCGCGCTGGATGGCAATAACGCTGACAATCTCGTGCGGATCCGGAATGCGGTCGCCGGTGACAGTATCAGCAATGGTAAAAACCTCCAGGCAGCCACCGCAGTCTTTCGAAATGGCTTCAAATTCGGCCTGTATCCAGCGTCGTGCGGCGCCAATGCCCTGGGTTTCAGAGCGGGTATCGGACAGGCTGTGCCGGGTACCGAAGCTAACCAGTTTTGCTACATCCTGGCTGATACGCTGGCCCGAAGTAGCGGCACCAATGTCATACAGACGCATATCTTCAGACGGGGGTACCTGTGCGGCGATGCTGGTGGTGAGCAAGGCGGAAGCTACGAATATTGTTTTCCTGAACATTGTTTTTCCATTGCTGTAAGGCGCGAAGTTCTTAACTTCTAATTTTACCATTTTCTACCCAGGAACGGATGGGGTACACCGACAAGAATCCAACCAAACCAAGCCGGGATTATGTACAGGATGTACGGTATATCGCGAAAGAGCACATGGAAGTGCGGCGCGATTGTGTCAGTTTTGCACGGCAGATCAATGACTAACCACTAAAACTGAGTACCACCCGTGTCGCGGCGATCGGAGAAGGTGAGACCAGGAACTGGTTGAGAGGCTGGCCTGGGCCATGGTGCCAGACTTAAAGAATCCCCCTATCTCGGGATTCGGCGGTAGTCAGGTGCTCCTCCAGAGACACGCTGTAAATACAATCCCTGTACGCTCTCCAAAAACATCCCTGTTTTTGAAGGTCTCTGGAGGAGCACCTGACTACCGCCGAATTGTGCGAGACTGAAAGAGGCAGCATTGAACGCCGGGTACTTTTTACTGTGCTCTGCGCAAAAAAAAAGCCAGACACTTTTCAGGGCCTGGGCTTAATTAGAGGAGGATAAGGTTATACAACCATTCGATCAGGAGTCCTTTGAATCGGTTGTGACATCACGATCGGGCCGATTACGCTGTGCATTGACGTTCTCGGTCTTCAGTTGATGCCACATGGCCCGCAATACACTGGGTGCAATCTGTACAGACGGGTTAATTCCCATCTGCAATTTGAGAGCAATCAGTTCTTTGCGGTCCATAAGCAAAATCCTCGTGACTCGCTATATAAGACAGGCTAACTGCGCAATTGTTTTCACTCGATGCGACAAACCGATAAAAAAACTGGTTTGAAACGAATAAAATACTCTCCCAATGCGACGACTAACCTTCAAATCCCGGTCAGGGCCATTGGAATACACCATCACGCGCCGTTCGCGTGTAACAAAACGCCTTCACATGGAACTCGATGAGCACGGCGGCCTGGTGGTAGTGGCTCCCGGTCACTGGTCAAGGAGGCACATCAGTGCGACCCTGGCCCAAAATACTTCCCGGGTAGAACGCTTCCTGGCCAGGGCCCGGCAACGGCACAGGACAGCATTGCGATATACCCGAGGCGAACAGCATCTTTTTCTGGGTGAATATTTTGAGCTGGCAATTCATCACCATAAGACCAGGAATAATCATGTAGCGATTTCCGAAGGCGAAATACGTATTGATACATCAACACTACAGCCGGAAAAAATTCAAGCCTGCCTGCAAAACTGGTATCAACAACAGGCAACGACAGTATTCAGTGAACGGTTGCAAGACATTACCCGGCGCGCCCCGTGGGCAAGAGACAAAGAGATCCCGTTTAAGCTGAGAAGAATGAAACGCACCTGGGGAAACTGCTCATCGCAAGGTGTCATCAGGTTGAATACACACCTGGTCAAGGCGCCCCTGGCGGTGATTGATTCGGTGATAGCACATGAGTTGTGTCATCTTGAAGAGATGAACCACAGCCGGGCATTTTATGCCCTTTTGGAAAAACTCAATCCGAACTGGCGGGAGGACCGGGCCAGGTTGCGGTCGGAGGGGTTTGTTTACCTCCTTACATAAAGCCCATCAAACCACACCGACCACTCGTGGGTTTCGGGATCACGCTGTTCAAAAAACTGCCGCACGCTGCCATCGGCATTGGCTGTCCAGGTGCCGCGAAAGTCCTGGCTTTTTCCGGTAGTTTCATAACGGTGTATATAGGGCGATATATGGACCGGGTACACCCGTCTGCGTCAGGGTGAGTGTTGAATACGTCATTTTGCTTTGAATCAGGGCTTTTCAAAATGCCATCACCGTGTAGGATAGGAGGTTCCACTGCGTATTAAAACGCTGGCAAGGAACTGTAACTACGGGAATATGGATCAAAACGAGCACACAAAGGGCCTGTATCGGCCGGAGCAGGCAAAGGAAAGCTGCGGCTTCGGGCTTATTGCCCATCAACATGGCGAAATCAGTCATGAACTGGTGAGCACGGCCTGTACGGCACTGGCCCGCATGACGCACCGTGGTGCAGTTGCGGTTGATGGCAAGACCGGCGATGGCTGTGGTGTGCTGATGCAGTTTCCGGAGTCGTTTTTCCGGCAGGTGGCAGAGGATGACGGCATAAGATTGGGCCGGACCTTCGCTGTCGGCATGGTGTTTTTGAATACCGATTCCGAAATAGCGGCACGTTCACGCAAAATTCTCAAAAAACACATCAAGAACGAAACCCTGGGTGTGGCGGGCTGGCGCGTTGTGCCCACGGACACGAAAGTGTGTGGGCAAATGGCGCTGGACTCGATGCCGCGTATCGAACAGATATTTGTCAGTGTGCCACCCGGGTGGCACCCGCATGATGCCGAGCGGCGTCTATTTGTGGCCCGGCGTATGGCAGCAGCAGAGAATATGAAACTGGAGCAGCCGGATAAAGTTTTCCATATGGCGACACTTTCCGGTCTGACAACGGTTTACAAGGGCCTGGTAATGCCAGTGAACCTGCCGGAATTTTTTCCTGACCTGAAGGATCCGCGGCTGAAAACGGCCATTTGCCTGTTCCACCAGCGTTTTTCGACCAACACCCTACCCAATTGGAAATATGCACAACCATTCCGTTACCTGGCGCACAATGGTGAGATCAATACCATCGAAGGCAACCGTAGCTGGTCGGAGGCACGCACCCCAAAGTTCCAGACCCCGCTGCTGCCTGATTTACAGAAGATCCGGCCGCTGGTCAACCAGGAAGGCTCGGATTCGTCCTCGCTGGACAAGATGCTGGAACTGTTCCTGGCCGGAGGCATGGACGTATTCCGGGCCATGCGTATCCTGATTCCGCCGGCCTGGCAGGCCGAGCCGGATATGTCACCGGAATTACGGGCCTTTTATGAATTCAATTCAATGCACGTGGAGCCATGGGATGGCCCGGCGGGCATTGTCATGACCAACGGTCGTGTTGCTGCCTGCAATCTCGACCGCAATGGTCTTCGCCCTGCCCGTTGGGTGATCACCAAAAACAACTGGGTCACAGTCGCATCCGAAGTTGGTGTGTGGGATTACGATGAAGCCGACGTGGTCGAGAAAGGCCGTGTCGGGCCGGGTGAAATGTTTGTTGTAGATACCCAGGTCGGCAGGGTATGGCGCTCACGCGAGGTTGATGAAGTCCTGAAGTCACGCCAGCCTTATGCGGACTGGCTGTCGGAAAATATTATCCGCATCTCCAATAACGACGAGCAGGAAGAAACCGCGGCACATGTCTATATGAAAGAGTCTGCGCAGGACCTGCCGGTATTTGAAAAATTGTTCGGCATCAGCAATGAGGAACGCGAGCATGTAATCCGGGTGATGGCCGAGGACGCTGTCGAGGCCACCGGCTCTATGGGGGATGACACGCCAATTGCCGTATTGTCGCGTCAGACCCGGCCGCTGTATGATTATTTCCGGCAACAGTTCGCCCAGGTCACCAACCCAGCAATTGATTCGTTACGCGAACGCTCTGCCATGTCGCTGGAGACACTTTTCGGTCGCGAGCACAACATTTTCCAGGAGACCAGCACACAGGCACACCGTGTCGTGTTGCCCTGGCCGGTTTTGAATGTCGTCAAGTACCGCAAATTGCTGGAACTGGACCAGCGCTGGTACCGGAAGGAAATTTTCAGCTTGAATTACGCTGAAAGAGAGGGCCTGCAGACCGCACTGGTGAAACTATGTGACAAGGTTTCAGCGGCGGTGGCTGAAGATGCCGTTATCATAGTTTTGAGTGACCGGGACATAGCCCCCGGGCTTTTACCGATGCACGCAGCACTGGCTACCGGTGCCGTCCACCAACGTCTTATCAAGGATGGTCTGCGTTGTGATTGTAATATTGTCGTTGAGACCGGCACCACGCGTGACGCGCATCATTTCGCGGTGCTATTCGGTCTTGGCGCCACTGCCGTTTATCCCTACCTTGCTTTCCAGATTATCAATGATTTGCATGCCAGGGGTGCGCTCAAGGGTGATTTGCTGCAACACCGCAAGCAATATCGACGTGGTGTGCGCAAGGGTTTGTTAAAAATCCTGTCCAAGATGGGTATTTCATGTATCACCAGTTACCGGGGCGCACAGCTATTCGAGACCGTTGGACTGGGTAGTGAAATTACGGATCTTTGTTGTCCGGGTACCGCGGGAAATATTGAAGGCGCCGGTTTCCGCGAAATTGAAGCCGACCAACGCCTGTTAGCCCGGGCCGCATGGGACTATGGCCGGCCGATTACCCAGGGGGGCTTGCTGAAGTTCACCTGGGGTGGGGAATTTCATGCCTATAATCCGGACGTTGTCACCTCGCTGCAAAAAGCGGTGCAAAGCGGCGATCAAAAAGACTATGCGGTTTTTGCACAACTCATCAACCAGCGTCATCCAGCGGCGCTGCGTGACCTGTTGAAGCTTCGGCCGGCGCAAGACCCGACGCCAATGGAAGATGTTGAACCGGCCAAACGTCTATTCCTGCGTTTTGATACCGCCGGCATGTCCATTGGCGCACTATCACCGGAAGCCCACGAAGCACTGGCCATAGCGATGAATACACTGGGAGGGCGCTCAAACTCCGGTGAAGGCGGTGAGGACCCGGCGCGTTTCAACAGCAAGCGCAATTCACGCATAAAGCAAGTGGCTTCGGCTCGTTTTGGTGTCACTGCACACTACCTGGTCAACGCCGACATTTTGCAGATCAAGATTGCCCAGGGCGCCAAGCCGGGTGAAGGCGGGCAACTACCCGGACACAAGGTTTCCGCGCAGATCGCCGCACTGCGTCACTCGGTTCCAGGCGTGACCCTGATTTCACCACCGCCGCACCATGATATTTATTCGATCGAAGATCTTGCACAGTTGATATTCGACCTCAAGCAGGTTAATCCCGATGCCCTGATATCGGTCAAACTTGTGGCTCAGCGTGGTGTGGGTACCATTGCTGCCGGGGTGGCCAAGGCCTATGCCGATTGTATTACCATCGCAGGCCATGATGGCGGCACTGGTGCGAGCCCGCTGACCTCAGTTAAATATGCCGGGTCACCGTGGGAAACAGGTCTGCCTGAAGCACACCACGCGCTGGTTGCAAACGGCATGCGTGACCGTGTTCGCCTGCAGGTGGATGGTGGTCTAAAAACAGGGCTGGACGTGATCAAGGGTGCCATTCTGGGTGCTGACAGTTTTGGGTTTGGCACCGGCCCGATGGTGGCCCTGGGTTGTAAATACCTGAGAATATGTCATCTGAACAACTGTGCAACCGGTATTGCCACGCAGGATGAACAACTGCGCCGCGAACATTTCCACGGTTTGCCCGAACTTGTGATGAACTATTTCCATTTCATTGCAGAGGAGGTGCGTGAACACCTTGCGTACCTGGGTTTCGAAAAACTCGAAGACATCATCGGACGCAGCGACCTGCTTGAAAGAATTGAACCGCTGAATGACAAACAGCGTTGTATCAATCTCGATCCGATCCTGGCCAGTGCCGCTGCGGGTGGCCCACAGGGGTCCGGTTACGGCGGCGTTCGCAACCATCCGCATGATACTGGCGAACTCAATGCCAGCATTGTGGCCAGTCTTGCGGAAGCACTGAAGCAACGTGAAAGCACTGAACTGCAATTCGATATCAATAACTTTGATCGCTCTGTCGGAGCCGGGCTTGCTGGCGAAATCGCCCGGGTTTATGGCCGCGATGGATTAGGCGGTGCAAAATTTGAGCTCACCTTTACCGGTACTGCAGGGCAAAGTTTTGGCGTTTGGGCGACCCGGGGCATGTACCTGCGGCTGCACGGTGATGCCAATGACTATGTCGGCAAGGGCATGAGTGGTGGCCGTATCGCCATTTCCCCGCATAAGGACTCAACTATCGTGGCCAAACGCAGCACGATTATCGGCAATACCTGCCTGTATGGCGCTACCGGCGGCGAATTGTACGCGGCCGGTCAGGCCGGTGAGCGCTTTGCAGTACGTAATTCCGGCGCCACCGCGGTGGTCGAGGGCGTTGGTTATCACGGCTGTGAATATATGACCAGTGGTACGGTGGTGGTACTCGGCCGTACCGGTGCCAATTTTGCTGCCGGGATGACCGGCGGGCGGGCCTTTGTACTCGACATGAGTGATAATTTTGAACCTCGTTGCAACCCCGCCCAGGTGACTGTATCCAAGCTGGATACACGCGAGGACAGTGCTGACAAGGCATTGTTGAAATCGCTGATTGAATCGCACGTGCGCTACACAGGTAGTGAGTGGGGACAGCGTATTCTCGACAATTTCGAACACTTCATGTTCAAGTTCCGGGTTGTCGACCCGAAACAGGAACATGCCGAGAAACCAACCGCTGCTGTGCCCCTGAAGGTGGTGGGATGAGCAAGCTCAATATACGCACCAGGTTCGAATTCATTGATCGCGACCGGGCAGAGCCGCACAAGCACTCCACCGAATCACGGCAACATGAATTTCGCGAGATTTATGACCCATACGAACAGCAGGAAGGCGAGGCGCAATCTGAACGCTGTATCGCCTGTGGTAATCCTTACTGTCAGTGGAAGTGCCCGGTGCACAACTACATCCCGGACTGGCTCAAGCTGGCCGGAGAAGGCCGCATCATCGAAGCCGCAGAGTTGGCACACCAGACCAACAGCCTGCCGGAGATCTGTGGTCGAATCTGCCCGCAGGACCGTCTTTGCGAAGGGGCCTGCACGCTCAATACCGAATACGGCGCGGTGACCATTGGCGCGATTGAGCGCCATATCACCGATACCGCTTTTGCCCAGGGCTGGCGTCCGGACCTGTCGGGTGTCAGGCAAACCGGTTACAAGGTGGGTATTATCGGTGCCGGCCCGGCAGGATTGGCGTGTGCGGATGTGCTGGCACGTAATGGTGTCAAGGCCATTGTGTATGACAAGCACCCGGAGATAGGCGGTCTGCTGTCCTTTGGCATCCCGAAGTTCAAACTGGAACACGAGGTGATTAAAACCCGTCGCCGGATACTTGAAGGCATGGGTATCCAGTTTGTACTGGGTGCCAATATCGGCCAGGAGATATCTTTCAACGAGGTGCTGGAGAATCACGATGCCGTATTTCTCGGCCTCGGAACTTACAAGGAAATGAAAGGCGGTATGCCGGGCGAGGATTCCTGTGGTGTTTTCCGGGCCCTGGATTACCTGATAGGCAATACCAAGTCACTGCTCGATATGCCAGCCGGTGAACACGAATTTACCGAATTGAAAAACCAGCGCGTGGTCGTACTCGGTGGTGGTGACACGGCGATGGATTGTGTACGCACCGCCGTACGCCAGGGCGCCAGGGAAGTATACTGTGTCTATCGCCGCGATCGTGAAAATATGCCTGGCTCACAACGGGAGGTGGATAATGCTCTGGAAGAGGGTGTTAAATTCCGTTTTAATGTGCAGGCGCTGGAAATAGTTGAAGACCAGGGCAAGGTAACTGCAGTCAAGGTTATCGAAACGCGCCTCGGCTTGCCGGATGGATCCGGTCGCCGGCGTCCAGAGCCTATCGAAGGCAGTGAACGCAATATTGTTGCCGATGCGGTAATTGTGGCCTACGGTTTCAGTGCCTCGCCGGAAAATTGGTTTGGTGAGTTCAACATCCAGACCAACCAGTGGGGACTGGTCGAAGCCAGTGAAAATGATGAGTTCGCCTTTCAGACCACCAACCACAAAGTCTTTGCGGCCGGTGACATGGTGCGCGGTGCCGACCTTGTGGTGACGGCTATTGCCGATGCCCGCAACGCCGCACTTGGAATTATTGAATATCTGGACCAAGACCAGGATTGATGGAAACCAGTTCAGGGAATTATTTTTGCCATGCTCATCGGCCTGGCTGGCGGCCTGTTTCCCGCTATCCGGGCTGCGCGGCAACCGATGGCACAGGCATTGCGAGAGCTCTGATCCGGCTAACCTCCGCTCACTTTCCCCTGAAAAACCGGGGATTTCTCCTATACTGAAGATTACCCACCAGGTACCAATCCGGTCGAGTGGGTTTTTTTGCTCTGAACGAGGGAGATTCCGAAAATGCAATTTAAGAATATTCTAATTATGGCGGCCTCACTGGCACTGATGATCGTCATGTCGCCAGTCACCGCACAAGATGACGAAGAAAACGATGGTCTTGCGCAAGTTGTTCTGATCACAGCCAGGGACGGCCACGAAAAGGCGTTGGAAAAAGCCATTACTGCGTATCACCATTATATGGCGGATAAGGAAGGTGCCTGGCGTTGGCAGTGGTATTCCATAATTAC
>PVMK01180311.1_pt1 | contig 11268 bp, 8 predicted proteins | sample 1853481 | NCBI WGS metagenome assembly PVMK01 (sample SAMN08533507, study PRJNA380276) | Marine sediment metagenome, whole genome shotgun sequencing project. | reverse complement strand
TGACGGGTTTTCTGTTCGTTCGGGTGTGCCGTGTTGATGTCTTGCAAACCTTGCCGGGCATGTTTTCAACATTCCCGGCAAAGTTTGTCGCCCGTGCCGATAGATCGAAATTCTCCGGAATTGAGGAAACGCATCTATCGTACGGCGGGCTCCTACAACACGACCACGCAATTCCGCGTTTTGTTCATTACCTTACCGGCCGCGCGTGCGCCGCACCCCTGAATATCGCGTTCATAAAAATAACATTCAGGCCATCAAGATAAGCCCGTACATTCGGGTCCTGTGTAAAACCAATCACATAACCCTTACCGCTTTTTTGCGCCACGACGAACGGCTTGTACGCGAGTTGTTTTCGATTTTGCTGCCAGATGTAACCGCTTGCGAGCAAGTCATCAGCGCCACGGAACCGTGCGACATTTACGCCTTTATCAATACGCATCGGTGTATAAATGTCGGAACCCCGAACGAGCACTTTCAATGTCGGGGCAACACCGGCGCCAAGCCAGTGATCAGGATCAACATCTGCATTCACCAGGACGCCTGCAACTGAATCCGGATCATCTTTCTCCGCTGCAATCAGTTTCCGGTATCCCGCCTCACCGGTGACAAAACTGCCCTCGACTGTTGCATCCTGCGGTTCGTCATGACCGTTGCCGCCATTGGCCACTGAGTCTTCTGCATCAGCTTCGGTGACAGCGTTCTCGCGACGAATCGAGAGCAAGTCGATATTCGGATCGGCGAGATAGCGATTGGCGCTGCCAATGCCAATCAGTACGCCACCTTTTGCTCCCCGTCCTTCAGGTTCGCTGTGCCCTGCTCGCCCAGAACTGCTGCGTAGTCCTGTCCGCGACCAGTTTCCGGAAGAATCAGGACCTGGTACTGGCTCAGGTCCGAACTTGCAAGCCGCCTGGTTCGAATCGGTGTGACAGGCAAATCGAATTGCCGCTCCAGTACAAAACGCGTATTGCCGGCGACGTAAGAGGAGGTCGGACTGTCCCACGCCATCGCTACCTTCGGTGTATTAAATCGCACCACTCTGCCACTGCCAAAATTCGGCCCGTCCGTCACCCAGCTGTTGTCTACTGCGATTGCATTGGCACCTGTTGTTGCCACAAGGTTGCTTATGATGGTCTTGAGATCTTCCGGGTTATCCGCAACATCAATAATCAGCGTGCCTGCCAGATAACGAGCGCCCATATGGGTGAACGCGTTGTCAGAACTCTTGACCGATATTCCCTGTTGTAACGCATTGGACAGGAACCGAACTGCAGGCGCCGTTCCCCATGGCACCAGGTATGCGACAGATCCGCTACCGCCAGTTATTGCGCCAGGATGCACGATTTCCGGCCCCGCAGCTGTGAAAGACCCGGATATCGTGCGATTACAGGCAACGGCCTGCACGTTCATCATCAATGGCATTGACCAGGCGGTTACATCATAAATTTCATCCGGCATGTTTTTGGCACGACGTCGTTCCTGTTCTGCGAGGAAGTCGCCATCAAGCGGCACATCGGAGTCCATCAAGGTACGGATCAATCTCTTTGCGGGTTGACCGGTATTGATCACATAGGTACCGGGCCCATAAGTTTCGCCACACGCTTTGAACGACTCACTTGCTCTGCCAACTTCCACACCTTGCTGCACCAGCAAGCCCGCCAACTTGTCGGCGCCAGGCTGATCGGACTGGGTCGGCAGAATATACGAACGAATGTCATCGCTTTCGCCCTCGTCGATCGCGCTGACCTGGTAGTCGTAGAAATCGTCAAGAAACTTCTTGCGATTGACGGCGACCGTTTCGGCGGTGCCAAGCGATGTTACGAAATGATTGCGTACGGTGTATTTGTAGCTGAGATCATTGCCATCATATTGCCGGAACAATAATCCACGCGCTGAAGCCTGTTCGTAAGTCATCGCAATGCTGCCAAAATATGACGGCCAGCTCGCACCATATCCAGGGTAAAAAGCGTCGTAGACTTCACGCGTAAAGTAGTCGATGCCGAAGGTGTCAAACCAACGCGCGTTGTTCTGGCCAAAGAGCACCAGGCTTGAGCGTTGATCGGCGGCCAGGTGCGGATTGTAAGGAATCGCCTCAGGCGCAAAATAATAGGTTCCATCCGACCCCATCTCATGCGCGTCTACGTAGGCAACCGGATACCATTCCTGCAATGCTCTGACTCGCCCTCGTGTCTCCGGTTGGGTCAGGATGAACCAGTCGCGATTCAGGTCGAACAGGTAATGATTGGTGCGCCCGCCAGGCCACGGCTCGTCATGCTCGGCAGAAATTCGATCACCATCCGGCACAATACCTTCAGACATTTCAAAATGATGAACAAAACGATCACGCCCGTCCGGATTCTGCATCGGATCGATGACCACAACAGTATCGCGCATGATGTCCGCGACTCGCGCATCGCCACGAGAAGCCAGCAGATGGTAGGCGGTCAGCATCGATGCATCCGTGGACGAAATCTCATTGCCGTGCACACCATAGGAGAGCCAGGTCACCGCCGGTTGTGTCGAAATGATTTCTTCCGCTTCAGCGCGTGTTGTCTGGCGCGGGTCAGCCAGGCGTTGCATGCCAGCCTTGATGTCGTCGATGCGCGCCATGTTTTCGGCTGAAGTCACAACAACATAGATCAGTTCCCGGCCTTCCCAGCTTTCCGCATACCGGGTAACGGAAATACGCCCCGGAGCCGCATCGGCAAGTGCTTCGAAATAGCGCACTGCATCGCGATGCCAGGTTATGCGCTCGCCAGGATTGTAACCGAGGACGTCTTCTACGGTAGGAATAGCAGGGTCGTAGTTCGCATTCGGCCAGAAAACGAAGTCATCCTGGGCGCGCGCAACTGCTGCTACCAGGCTGAATGCGAGAATGACTGTCGTCACCCTTGCGCAACGCAGGATGGATTTCATTTTCTCCCCCTAGAAATGTTTTACTTGTGGTGTTACCGGGCCTCTCAGGGACTGATGGATTTATCCCAGCCAAGTACCTGGTGCTTTTCAAGAATTCGTTTTAGATCTTCAACAGGAATTGCTTTAAGTGTGCCGCGCGAACTACTTACCGTCGTTGCTTTGAATATCGCATTGTAAATCGCCTCCTCCGTCGCTTCTGCGGCAATCGCAAACAGCGGAGACATCGATTCGTTGACCAGCGCATCGGACGTAACCGGAATGTCACTGAAACGAGGTCGCCTTACAGTCGGGTCCGTCGAAAAAGCAATAACGTAGTCTCCGGATCCGTTGCTCGCAAATGATCCGGTCCGTGCGAGACCCATCATTGCGCGCATTGCGAGTCGATCAAGGCTACGGGCGTTTAGCGGCGCATCAGTTGCGACGACCATCATAATCGAACCATCTTCCTGGTGATCATCCGAGCCCTTGTTTTCCAGCTGTTCCCGGTAGGAATAGGTGCCAAGCTCGCGACCAACCGGCGCTCCATTGATTGTCAGTGTTCCGCCGTAGTTAGTCTGCACCAGCACACCAACGGTATATCCACCGAGCGACTCAGGTAACACTCTTGAACTCGTACCTATGCCACCCTTCCAGCCGAAAGCCTGCGTGCCAGTACCAGCGCCAACACTACCCTCTTGTACCGGACCGCCCTTGGCATTCGCCAACGCTTCGAAGACGTGTTCACGCTGCACGGGATCCGCCCACATATTATTGACTCGCGAGTCGTTGGTTTCACCAACGACCGGGTTGACCGTATGCTCACCCATCCCGGGCTGCAGGTACGTCCATTCTTTAAGCGCGTTTGCTGCGGACCAGACACATAATGTGCAGGTGAGTAAAATTGGAGTTTCAAGTTCACCAAACTCCCTGACCTGGGTCTCGCCTATCAGTTTGCCGTAGCCGTTACCAACATGGATCCAGCCTGGAATTGGATGCGTATAGAGATTCCCGGGCCCGGGAATGATAGCGGTAACGCCGGTGCGAATATCATCACCCTCAATCACAGTCGCGTGACCGACTTTAACGCCGGCCACATCTGTTATCGCGTTCAGCGGACCGGTGGGGAACGTTCCTACGACGAGGCCAATGTCCCGGGCACGGGGCCTGGCATCATCAGCCGCAATCGTTGCCATACTCACGAGGAGCAAAATCAGAATTACAAGAATATTTCCGGACGCCAACATCATCAACCTGAGCATAAAGTTCTCCTGAATTTCGCGTACCACAGTATGGTTTGACGCACTGCTTGGCAAGCCTGCCCAACCTGCCAGCAATAAAGGACGGGCAACTACCTCAGTACGTCAAATAAGTGGCTAAACTTGATAATAAATTCACGACCATTTGGTAGTGCTCCAAGGCCGCGTTCGTCGATCTCGTTGTAGACAATATACAGACCCGTGTTTGCAGACTGCAGCCAGGAAAATCGCAGGTTGGTTGAGACCTGGTCGTCCAATTCACTGTATTGCGCGAGTAACTGCAGCAAGATTTTTGGCGTAAACGAATAGGATAATCTCAAGCGCATAAGATTCGCGGTGAAGTCTCCGCCAGGCACCGGTAGATCCAGATCATTGTAGTTATAGGCGAACTCGGAGCTGAACTTTTCGCCTATACGATACCTGATCGTCGGCGACAGGCTGATTCGGTCACCACCAAAGCGGCCGCCTATGACCGAGCGCAAACTGAAATTGAGTGGCGCGGACTGGTCACCCAGGAACTGCAGCATTAGCTCAGTATGATCATAGGTACCAGGCTGGATGGTTACGCCGTCAACAATATCGAACGGCTCTTTGACACCTTCCGTGGTGAAGTTAACTCCGGTATGAATTTCCCTGCCGCTCAAAAATTCCCAGTGCGAATCAACATGAATATACCCGGTTTCCTGAAATCCGTCGAAATCCCAGAAACCACGATAGGAAATGTGCGGGCGTATCTCGAACAGGTTGCCCATATTCTGCGGTCGAATGCGGCGCAATATTCGCCCATTGACTTTTCGATAACCGTCGCGCGATAGGAAACCTACTTCGGGATTGAAATCTTCGCCCAATTCCGTGTAACCGAGTCCTGCGGACCAGTCCGCGTTGTTGTAATCACCGCTAACCGAGAATGCGTCATCTTTACCGGTCAGCCCCGGTGTTTCTGTCTTGGCAGCCCAGCCCTGTAGCAAGAGGTTGTCACCGATGCCCCAACGACCATCGACCGCATAGGTCTGATTTTGATCGTCGCTGCCATTATCCAGCAGGCTGCCGTCGCCATGGCGATCGACAATCAGGAAGCCGATCGATGACCGGTTTGCCAGTTCCTGGTTAACTCGTGCAACGATGAAATCGTTCTGCGAAGCGACGCCGGCGACATCGTCGGAAGCCATATACAGAAAGCCGACATTCGTCGTACCGCCAATCTTTCCTGATAACCGCGCACCACCAATTATCGGAACCGGCGTGCCATCTTCAATACCAATGCGGCGACTGAAAAATAACTCCACCTCTCGCGAATTGCCGACTGTAAACTGACCGGCGTTTTCAAGGAAAAACGGTCGCTTCTCAGGAAAGAACAAGCTGAAGCGATCGAGGTTCACCTGCTGATCATCCACCTCGACCTGGGCGAAGTCCGTATTAAGTGTCGCGTCCAATGTGAGACTTGGCGTGATCGAGTACTTCAGGTCAAGGCCAACCTCTTCATCCGATTCCGAGTTTGGTAAATCACCACCGCTGCGTGTCTTGGCAAGCACGTACGGCGTAATTTGCAAGTTGCGTTGTGGTGGCGCACCAATACCTTCAATGGAACCCGCTTCGGATACGCGGTAAAGATTGCGTTCCTGCGACAAGGGTGCCCAGAACGCGATCTCGTTATTACGCCGAATTCTGCGTTCGAAATTGAATCCCCAAACCTGCTCGTCACCGCTGCCATAGCGTAGCGACGTAAACGGGATTTCCATTTCGGCACTCCAGCCGACATCTGAAATTGCAGCCTTTACGGTCCACGGTGCGTCCCAGTTCAGATTCAATCCATCGCTGCCACCTGGAATAAACTGGCCAGCGCCTTCTCTCGATACCTGGCCGTCAAACTCCATCCCTGCCGAATTCGTGCCAAAAACATAGCCGTTTTGCCGATCGAGGAGCCCGTCGATAATGACGCGAAAAGCATCAGTGTCGTTGAGCGACGAATCGCGTCGCGTATCGGTGGTAATAATCTCCAGGGGTTCGTCGTCATAGGCAATGACGGCAATATGCAGCGCGGTTGCGGTAAAACCGACGAACACTTCTGTTCTCTGACTCGCCGGCTGACCGGCGTTTGGCTGAATCTGCTTGAAGCCCGTTATCGGTTCCACACCTCGCCACGCCGGGTCATCCAGTACATTGCCGTCGACGACCGGCTCGATGGTCAATTTGTGTGCGCGAGCCACTGGCCGCGGCCCAAGGTCGACAGTCTGCGCAAATCCCTGTGCGCCAGGGAGAAGGACTCCCAATCCACAAATAAGGGCAGTACGCATGCAAATGCGCGCCGATTCTACTCTCACTAAATCCTTCCCCAAGTAGTTGCTGTCGCAACAGATACTGCGGCAATGCCGACAAAATGGCCTGCAAGTCTAATGGGCATCAGACAGGAATCAATACGTGCAGTTCGCAACCGGCACTTGATTACGGGATAATTTTGCCCGGCTGGATCGCCTTGCGAAACAAGCCTGTATGTATCAACCGTCCGTGATTAGCTGATCGCTGTAGCCGAACAGCCCGGCGCTGCCGCCAGTATGGATAAACACGATATTTTCGGCGCCGGCGAAGAAGCCGTTGCCAATCAGGTCGATCATGCCGGCAAGCCCTTTGCCGCTGTAAACCGGGTCAAACAATAAGCCTTCGAGACGGGCTAACAGCATCACGGCATCATTCATTTCTTTGGTCGGGATGCCATATCCATCGCCTACGTAGTCGCAATTCGCCACTACGTCCGCACGTTTTACGACATCAGGCGCACCGACGAAATCAGCCGTCTCCATTGCGAGCTTGTAGACTTTTTCTTCCTGCAACTCCTGCGGCGCGTTGACGCCTATGCCGAGCAACGGGATGCCAGCGTGAGTTGCCTTGAGCCCAACTACCAATCCAGCCTGGGTCCCGGCGCTGCCGGTCGCATGCACAATGTGATCGACAATTAATCCTTCCCTGCTCGCCTGTGACATCAGCTCGAGCGCGCAATCGACATAGCCGAGTGCGCCGATCGGATTCGAGCCACCACCAGGAATGATGTAAGGCGTCTTGCCATTGCTACTAAGTTCTTCGGCTACCTCCTCCATGGCGGCATCCATATCAGTGCCCTTTTCAACATCCCTGATATTCGCGCCGAAAATTCTGTCCAGAAGCACGTTGCCCGAAGTGAGATACGGGTCGCTTGCATCAGTAACGCGCTTCTCGAAAACCAGCTCACAAGCCATACCGAGTTTGCAGGCTGCGGCAGCAGTCTGCCTTGCATGATTTGATTGCACGGCACCCTGGGTGATGACGACGTCAGCATTTTTCTGCAGGGCATCTGCCATCAGGAATTCGAGCTTGCGGGTTTTGTTACCGCCCGTGCCCAGACCTGTGCAGTCATCTCTTTTGACGTAAATATTCGGGCCGCCCAAGTGCTTGCTAAGGCGCGGCAAGAGTTCGAGCGGGGTTGGCAAATGTGCGAGTGACACTCGCGGAAATCGGGATAAAAGCACTTTGGTTCCTCAGTTTGTTGGTTATGATTCTTGTGACGTAAGCGGGCGAACACCTTTCGCAAGCTCGACAGTTCTTTGTGCCAATACATTGGTCGATGCAACGACCGGCACCGGGAAATTCCTGCCTTCGAAAACGATTGGAATTTCTGTACAACCAGCGATCAGGACATCGGCACCTTTTTCGACCAGCCCGTTCGCAACAGATTCCATTCCCTGGGTAATCTTAGCGGATTTATCACCTGCTTTTACTGCGTGTATCAGGTCCATCAGCCTGGTCATTTCATCGCCGTCAGGAACCAGTGCCTGCCGACCTGATGCTGCGACAGCTTGCTGGTAAATACCGGTGTCAATGCAACCGTCAGTTGCCATCAAGCCGACCTTTTGTGCAGACGGGCATATTATCTCAATTTCTCGAACTGACTCATCGATGATGCTGATAAACGGAATGTTGGTCGCCGCCCGTATGGCATCGACAAAAACGTGTGCTGTATTGCAAACCATGACCAGGAAATCAGCGCCGGCATCCTGCAAACGTCTTGCCATGGCCGCCAACCGATCGGCCACGTCAGAATCCTCTCCACGGATGGCTGCCTGGCGGTTTGGTATCGTAGGGTCATGGTCGACGATCATGTGGACATGGTCCTGGTCACGTCCGGAATCCGTCAGTGCGATCACCCTGGCCATGAAATCGACGGTCGCATCCGGGCCCATACCGCCCATAACGCCTGCCGTTTTATCCATGCTCTCTGTCATAAAATCACACCCACTGGACGGTTCGCGGCGAGAATAACATTCTTTACACATTATGGGCGAAGGCTGCACGCGCCCGCGGCAATCAGGTAGTCTATGCCCCCTCCGGAAGTCGCGAGGGCGGTAAAATCAAAACGGCAATTGCCAGCATATTCCTGTCAGTAATACTTTCCGCCGCAGCGCTCGCCCAGCAGGATATCGACCAGCGATCATATAACCTCGGCATTCTTGGCGGTTTCTCCGAAGTCGTCAGACTGGGCGTAAAAAAACTGGCCTTGAGTGAAGTCATGTCACCCGCGGAAATGGATGCGATGATGGATGACGCGATGGTGATCGCAAAGCGCAACGAGGTGCAGATGTGGCGTGAAACAGATCTCATCGTCACCGACCTTTATCCAGCCGACGTAGCAGTTGGTAAACATGTATTACTCATCTATGTTGGCGATACGCTTGATAATTACCTCACATTAAAAGCGGACAAGGCGACTCTGGTTGCAGCGGGAAAATATTCAGGGCAAGCCCGGGAAGATATAGCGCGTAGATTCGGACGGTTGTTGAGCTACCCGGAATACATCATCACCGACCTGATCAAAAAACAAACCAATCAATAGACTAAAAGCGAAAAAATTATGAAGAATTATCTGATGCTTATCAGCGCTTGCACATGCCTTGCGGCCTGTGCGACCGGAGCCGACACAAACGATGCTGCTGATGAAACTCCTGCATTCCAGAAATCCATCGACTATATCCCGTCTGCGTTAGGTCCCCATTCCTGGAAGATAACAACTGACAGTGTGCAGGCGCAGCGATATTTCGATCAGGGTTTGCAGCTACGCTACGCCTATGGCGTGGATGACGCGGCGCGAAGTTTTCGTGAAGCACGCCTGGCAGATCCCGAATGTGCCATGTGTTACTGGGGAGAAGCGTTCGCCCTTGGCTCATTTCTGAATGGCGGCATGACTGCAGAGAAAGCGCCGTACGCATACACTGCTATAAAAAAAGCGGCAACACTGGCGGCCAACGTAACAGATGTCGAGCGTGACCTGATCATGGCTGCACAAATACGCTATCCGGAAAATTACAATCCAGACACCCGGCGCAAAGATGATGAAGCGTTCGCCGGTGAAATGGCGAAAGTCTACGCGAAGTACCCGGACCACCACGACGTCGCCGTCGTTTATGCGGTTTCGTTATTCATGCTCGAAGAGCGCCGCGGTTATCGTGATCTCGCTGATCCGGACCTGATCCGACTACACGGCGTGCTAACGAATGTTCTCGAAGAAGACATCACACATCCGGGTGCCTGCCATTTGTACATCCATGCAACCGAGTCCAGCCAGGACCCGGGTCTGGCACTGCCATGTGCAGATTATCTTGGCGCGGCAATTCCTGTTTCCAGTCACATTCAACACATGCCATCGCATACCTGGAACGAGGTCGGTTACTGGGGCAAGTCAGTACGCGCCAACACGGCCGCCCGGCATTCGGACCTGATGGCGGCAGAAAACAAGGGCTTCTCATACGCACCCGCGCATAACCTGCATATGTTGTTATTCGCGGCGTCCTACGACGGCCAGGGCGCTGTCGCCACACAAGCCGGCAAGGACTACCGCAAGATCGCAGACAGTGCGGTTTATGAAGTGTTGACACTGACCCGTTTCGGCCGCTTCGATGAAGTAGTCGGCATGACCAATCGCCCGAAAGATGAAGTGCATGCAGCGATGTGGGATTTCGCGGTCGGATACGCGAATCTTCGCGAAGGCGACGTCGAATTTGCCAGCGAGACAGCACAAAACCTCATAGCGCTCGCCGAAACAACAGAAGCGAAATTTCGCTTCCACCCGGGTGGTCAGATCATTGGCACACTGGGGAATATTCTTGCCGGAGAAATCGAGCGCGATAACGGCGATCTGGACGCTGCGATCGCATCGTTCCGCAAAGCAACTGCGTTTGAAGACCAGATGGGTTACGACGAGCCGGAGCCGCTACCTTTTGCGGCACGCCACTGGCTAGGCGCGGCGCTGATTGAGGCAGGCCAATATGCAGAAGCGGAGAAGGAATATCGGGTCGAATTGAAGGACCATCCGCACGATGTCTGGTCGTTGTACGGGCTGCAAGCGTCGCTCGAAGCACAAGGAAAAACTGACGCAGCAGTTGAACAGGACCTGGCTGCAAGTTCCGCGCGTATGGATGTATGGATTACCGCATCGCGGTTTTGAGCAACAGTACTCGAACCTGTGTACCAATGAATAAACGGGCTCGATTCAAATTATTGGAGGTCGTATGTTGAAGGCAACAATTCAGGGATTAGCCCTGTCATTCGCACTGATTACCACTGCTTTCGGTCAGTCAGATGATGGTTTAAAAGTATTCATATCTGTCGATATGGAAGGTGTAACGGGTGTCGTTAACGTAGATGATGCGCGGCGGACCGGCAAAGACTACGACTATTTCAGGAAAACCATGACGCTTGAGGCCAACGCTGCGATCGAGGGCGCTATCGCTGCGGGTGCCACAGATATCGTCGTGCGGGATTCGCACGGATCCGCACTGAATCTGCTGCCCGAAATGTTGCATCGTAATGCAAGGCTTATCCGGGACTGGTCAGGCGGTCCGATGAGTATGATGGAAGGGATCGATGCGAGCTTTGATGCGGCCATCTATGTCGGTTACCACGCAAGAGCAGGAACGGCCGATGGGGTACTGGACCACACGTCATCCGGTGATGTCACTGATGTTTCGATAAATGGCTTGTCAATGCCGGAGACTGGCTACAACGCTTTGATGGCCGGCTATTTCGATGTTCCCGTCGTTTTTGTGGCCGGTGACCAGGCGGTTTGCGATCAGGCGCGTGAGCTGCTGGGCAATGT
>PVMK01125186.1_pt1 | contig 11269 bp, 7 predicted proteins | sample 1853481 | NCBI WGS metagenome assembly PVMK01 (sample SAMN08533507, study PRJNA380276) | Marine sediment metagenome, whole genome shotgun sequencing project. | reverse complement strand
AGGCATGAGCCGGAACCGCACATTGCCTTGGCCAGAGTGTGTAAGGAAAAAAGAATTTGTGGCGACGGCCTTCATAAACTCCTGCTCATGCCCCTTTCTGTGCGGCATCTATCCAAAAACCGGATGAACCAATTTTTTCTGCAAGGCGACCTCGAAACCAACTTCAGCCACGGTTCGAATTCTTTGCGAGCGCCTCGTCTCCCGGGCCCGTCCAGCGCCACCAGGCGGCCGTCACCGTGCCGAGGAAGGAGGCGGCGGCGTTGAGGCCGACGTCGTACCAGTCGAACACCCGGTTGGGGATGGCGATCTGGACGATTTCATCGGCGAAACCGACGGCCGCGGCGGCCGCGAAGGCGACGAAGTAGCTCCCGGCGGTCCGGGGCGGCGGCAGAGTCCGGAGGATCAGGATGGAGAGAAGACCGTATTCGACGAGGTGAATGCGGCCGATGGGGGAGGAGGCGAGCGTGGAGAGTGTCGCCAGGGCGGCGAGGAGGAGGAGCAGGTAGGCGAGGTGCGGCCAGGGCGGGGAAGGTCGGGGGCGGCGAAGGAGGCGGAGCGCCGGCAGGAGCGCGCAGAGGACGAGCAGGGCCTCGAGGGGCAGGGAGACGGCTGCGGGACCGAGGCGCGATCTTGCCCAGCCGACGATCTCCGGGAGAAAGGGGAGGGAGGCGAAGATCGCCACGAGATAGAATGCCAGAAGGTTGCGGGCCGAAATCCCCATTGTGGAGCAGAAGATACCCCATTTGCGATACATTGACAACGACTGCCGCCGCACCTAGAATGACATTATCCGCGAAGATACCGGAGTATCTTTCATGCACCTCTTCGCTTGTGGTTTCCCAGTGGCTCGGGCGGTTTCCGCAACGCTGCGGGTTTCCGCAAAGGAGGTGGGTAGTCGATGAGAATATTCTGTCGTTCCCGCGTGCTTCACCTGTCGGCCTTTCTTGCCCTCACGATGCTGGCCGCCTGCGCGGCACCCCAGTCCCCGGCACCCGAGGGGGCGGCATCGGTCTACGGAAAACAGGGAATCCAGGGCAAGCTCGTCTACGAGGGAGAGCCGGTTGCCGACGCCTTCGTCTACGCCTATCGAAGCTACTCCACCAATCTCCTCGGGCCCGCTGATTTCGCCTCCAACCCTTCCGGTCCCGACGGTTCCTTCACCGTTGAGCTCGTCAAGGGGTCCTACTACGTCATGGCCCGGAAGAGGGCCAGCGGCGACAATACCGGTCCCATCGTTGCCGGCGATCTCTACAGCCTCCATTCCGACAACCCCGTTTCCATCAGGGACGGGGCCTACACTACTCTCGACCTGGAACTCGTCCAGATGCGGGACCCCATGTTCTTCCAGGCCACCTCGCGGGAGGAGACCACGACGGGCATCAAGGGACAGATCGTCGACCGGGAAGGCAATCCCGTGCCCTGGGTCTTCGCCATGGCTTACACCAGCGGCGACATGAAACGGGTGCCCGAGTACACCTCCGTCATGACCGGCGCCGACGGCATGTTCGTGATATACCTTCCCCGGGGCGGTAAATATTGGGTGTCCGCCCGCAAGAACATCCGCGAAAAGCCGCTGGAAGGGGAGCCCTACGGACTCTATCCCGGCACGCCGGACCACTCGGTGCTGGTCACCGATGGGCGCTTCGTCGGGGGGGGTCAACATTCAGCTGGAGGAGTATCACAAGGGCATCCAGAACTAGCCCGGGCCGTTCACGGGGATCTCCTGCTCCGTGGACTGCGTTGCGTCCTCGCTCCCTTGTGCGGCGCACAGGAGTGCGCCTCCGCGGTCGCTTCGGACGACGCCTTGCCACGAAGCAGGATCTCTCCCGTGAACGGCCCGGGCTCGTGTAGTGTCCCATCCTCCTGATGGCACGTGTCGGCTGTCGGTCGTCTTCTTGACTTCCCCCGATCGGAAATCTATCATCCCTCTACGACACTGACCTGGTCCAACGCGGAGCGGAACTTTTCCATGACGGCGAAACATTCTGATTTTGTTCATCTCCACGTCCACACACAGTACAGCCTGCTGGACGGAATGATTTTCATCGATCGCCTTATGGAGCAGGCGCAGGCCTTCCACATGCCGGCGGTGGCGATCACCGACCACGGCCAGATGCACGGAGTCATCGATTTCTACCGCCGGGCGAGCAAGGCGGGGCTGAAGCCTATCCTTGGCTGTGAGCTCTATGTCGCTCCCGGCGACAGGCGCGAAAAGGTGGGACGGATCGGCGATATCGCCTCGCACCTCACCATCCTTGCCCGAAACAACAGCGGCTACCAGAATCTGGTCAAGCTCACCACCGCCGCCAACCTCGAGGGTTTTTACTACAAGCCGCGGGTCGACAAGGAACTGCTGCGAACATACGGCGAAGGGCTGATTGCCCTCTCCGGCTGTCTCAAGGGAGAGATCCCGGGGAGACTGCTCCGGGGAGACAAGGACGGCGCCCGCCGCGCCGCCGAGGAGTACCGCGACATTTTCGGGGAGGGGAACTTCTATCTCGAGCTCCAGACCAACGGCATCCCGGAGCAGGAGCAGGTCACCCCGATGATGATAGCCCTGGGGAAGGAGACGGGAATCCCCGTTGTCGCCACCAATGACTGTCACTATCTCAGACGGGAGGACGCTCCCCGCCATGAGGCGCTTTTGTGTATCCAGACGGGGAAGACTCTTGAGGACGAAAGCCGGATGAGGCTGAGCACCGACCAGTTTTATTTCCGGTCACCCCAGGAGATGGCCGAGCTTTTCGCCGCCGTCCCGGAGGCGATCTCCAACACCGTGGCGATCGCCGAGCGCTGCAACGTGGAACTGGAATTCGGGAAGGTCTTCCTCCCCCGCTTCGATGTTCCCGAGGGGGAAAGTCCGCGCGGCTACCTTCGCCGGCTTTCCGAGGAGGGGCTGGCGGCGCACCTTGGGGATGTCTCCGACGAAAAGCGCCGGGAGTACGCCGATCGTCTCGACGTGGAACTGACGGTCATCGAAAAAATGGGTTTCCCCGGCTACTTCCTCGTCGTCTGGGATTTCGTCAACTTCGCCAGGAAGAACGGCATCCCCGTCGGTCCGGGGCGCGGTTCCGCCGCCGGGAGCCTCGTCGCCTACTCCCTGGGGATAACCGACATCGACCCCCTCCCCTACGGGCTCCTCTTCGAAAGGTTCCTCAACCCCGGGAGGACGAGCCTCCCCGACATCGACATCGATTTCGACATGGGTCGTCGCGACGAGGTCATAGATTACGTTCGCAAGCGGTACGGCGAGGAGAACGTGGCCCAGATCATCACCTTCGGCACCATGGCGGCCCGGGGAGTCATCAGGGACGTCGGCCGCGTCATGAACATCCCTTACAACGATGTCGACAAGATCGCCAAGATGGTTCCCCAGGTGCTCAACATCACCCTGAAGGAGGCGCTGAAGCAGGAGCCGCGCTTCGGCGAGCTTGCCGGGAAGGACCCCCGGGTGGCGCTTCTTCTCGAGACCGCCCAGGCGCTCGAGGGGCTGAACAGGCACGCTTCCACCCACGCCGCCGGGATCGTCATTTCCGATGAGCCGCTGACGAAACACGTCCCCCTCTGCCGGGGGGCCAATGGTGAAACTCTTACCCAGTTCGCCATGGACGAGATCCAGAAGGTCGGATTGGTGAAGTTCGACTTTCTCGGGCTGCGCACCTTGACCGTTCTTCACGGTGCCGCCGATATGGTGCGGCAGCGGAGTGATCCGGGGGACCAGGCCTTCGAGAGAGCCGGAATTCCCCTCAAGGATGAAGAAACATTCCGCCTCCTCGCCGGCGGTGCCACCGCCGGGATCTTCCAACTCGAGTCATCGGGAATGCGTGACCTCCTCGTCAAGCTCCGCCCGGAGAAGTTCGAGGACCTGATCGCCCTTCTCGCCCTCTACCGTCCCGGCCCCCTCGCCAGCGGCATGGTCGACGATTTCATCAAGCGCCGGCACGGCCGCACTGAAATCGTCTACCCCCACCCTCTGCTCGAGGAGACCCTGAAGGAAACCTACGGTGTCATCCTCTACCAGGAACAGGTAATGAAGATCGCCAGCACGATGGCGGGCTTCACTCTCGCCGATGCCGACATCCTGCGGCGGGCGATGGGCAAGAAGAAGCCCGAGGAGATGGCCACGCAGAAGGAGAAGTTCATCACCGGCGCGAAGGAGAAAGGCATCGACGGCAGGAAGGCCGAGGAGATCTTCGACCTCATCGGTCACTTCGCGGGATATGGGTTCAACAAGTCTCACAGCGCGGCCTACGCCATGATCACCTACCAGTCGGCCTACCTCAAGGCGCACTACCCGGTGGAGTTCATGGCTGCCCTGCTCAGCAGCGAGGCCGACAACACCGACAAGATCGTAAAGTACATGGCCGGGTGCCGCGAGATGGAAATCCGGGTCCTCCCCCCCGACGTCAATCACAGCAACCAGCAGGTCACCGTTGTCGAGGGAAGCATCCGCTTCGGGCTGGCGGCGGTGAAAAACGTCGGGGAAGCGGCGATCGAAGTCATCCTGGCGACTCGGGAGAGCCACGGGCTCTTCTCTTCGCTCGACGATTTCTGCAAGCAGGTCGACTTGCGCAAGGTGAACCGGCGTGTCGTCGAGGGGCTGATCAAGTGCGGCGCCTTCGATTCCCTGGGGGCGCGCCGTTCCCAGCTGATGGAGTCCCTCGACGTCGCCATCGATTCGGCCCAGGCGATTCAGCGTGACCGGGCCCGGGGACAGACCAACCTCTTCGCCGCCCTCGATCCCGAGGAAGGGCCGCCGCTCCCGGAGATCGAGGAGTGGCCGGAGAACAAGCTGCTGGCGCTCGAGAAGGAATCCCTCGGTTTTTACATCACCGGTCACCCGCTGGCCGCCGTGTCGAAGGATCTGGAGCGCCTCACCGTCCCGAGCGGCGAACTCAGCGGTCTCGCCGACGGCAAGGAGGTGAGGGTAGGCGGCCTGGTTTCGGCGATCAAGCAGCACCGCAACAAGAAGGGGGAAGCGATGGCCTTCGTCACCCTGGAGGATCTCTACGGCTTCGTCGAGGTGGTGGTTTTCCCGAAGGTGTACCAGGCAGCGTTTCAGGTGCTGCAGGACGATCGTCCCGTCGTGGTCCGGGGTCGGGCCGACGTGAGTGAAACGAGCGTGAAAGTCATCGCCGACGAGTTTCTTTTTCTCGAGGAGGCGAAGGAGTCTCTCGTGACGGGAATGCACATCAAGATCGTGGTGACCGGCATCACCCGGGAGTTCCTGGAGAATCTCCGCCAGCTCCTGCAGGAGTACCGCGGCAACTGTCCGATCACCTTTCATGTTACCATTCCCGAGCACAGCGAAACGGTTCTGGCGGCCGGAAACGGCTACCGGGTAAAGCCCACGAAAAAGCTTCTCCACGAACTGGAGCAGCTGCTCGGCAAGGACGCGGTAACCCTGGGGTAGGGGAATGAACGGCTCATCCCTTGATTTCGAAAAGCCTGTGCTGGATCTGGAGGTCCAGCTCGAAGAGCTGCGGCTCCTTGTCCGGGAGAACCGGGCGAGCGGGGAGTCGGTCCGCAAGCTGCGCAAGAAGCTGCAGAAGGTGCGCCGTGACACTTTTGCCGATCTTTCTTCCTGGCAGCGGACGCTTCTGGCCCGTCACCCGGACCGCCCCTATTTCCTTGATCTCGCCGGCCACATCTTCGAGGAGGCGATCGAGGTCCACGGCGACCGGGCCTTTCGGGACGATCCCTCGATTGTCACCCTTCTCGCCCGCTTCGAGGGACAGTCCGTGTTCGCCATCGGTCACCAGAAGGGGCGGAACGTAAAAGACAACATCTACCGGAATTTCGGCATGCCCCACCCCGAGGGGTATCGCAAGGCCTTGAGGATCATGAAGCTGGCGGAGAAATTCGGGAAGCCGGTGCTCTTGTTCATCGACACGCCGGGAGCCCATCCCGGCATCGGAGCGGAGAAACGGGGCCAGTCCGAGGCGATTGCCCGCAATCTCTACGAGATGTCGCGGCTTCGCGTGCCCATCATCGCCACCGTCATCGGGGAGGGTGGCAGCGGCGGGGCGCTGGCGATCGGGGTCGGGGATCGGGTGCTGATGCTCGAGAATGCGGTCTACTCGGTGATTTCACCTGAGGCCTGCGCGGCGATACTCTGGCGGAACGATCGTTCCCGGGCTCCCGAGGCGGCCGACGCCCTCCGGTTGACGGCTCAGGATGCGCTTCGTTTCAAGCTGATAGACGAGGTGATCCGTGAACCGATCGGCGGTATCCACCGGAACCCGGCCTTCGGAGCCAACATCCTGCGGCGGGTTATCCGCCGCCACCTCAAGGCACTTGTGTCCATGGACGGGTCGGAACGTATCGAAGCCCGGTGCCGCAAATTCCGGAACATGGGAGAGTTCGCCGAGGAGAAGCTCCCCGAGGAGAAACCTCCTGAAGAGAAGCCCCCCGAGGGAATCACCTCCCCCGGGGAAGTCGTTCCCCCCGAAGAATAATCCCGCCTCCGTAGAGCGTTCCCGACGTGCCCGAGAGGCGTGGGGCATACCTTGGAGAGAGTCCATAGCGGGACCCTGGGTGTTCTCGGGAGAGATCTTGATTCCTGGCAAGGCGCCGACCGAAGTGACCGACGAGGCGTACGTCCGTACGCCGCAGGAGGGAACGAGGAGGCAACGCAGTCCAGGGATCAAGAGATCCCCGAGAACACCCAGGGTTAGAAGCGGAGCTGGAGGAATCCGCCGTAGGATATCCCGTCGATGACCCTTCCCTCGACGCCGAGGGCGAAGTGCTCGCTGAGGGCGAGGATCAGCCCCACGGGGATGTGAAGGACGGGAACATACTCGGCGACGGTGATTTCCTCGCCATCCCGGAGATAGGTGCCCTCGGCGTAGCCGGCCCCCAGGCCCAAGCCGATGTAGGGGTGGAGGCGGGACGACGGCATCATGTCGAAATAGGCGGTGAGAGTAGCCGCCGCCAGGTTGACCTTGCCGCCGCCGACGACAGGCACGTCACCGGCCTCTTCCTGCCAGAGCCCCTCGCCTTCCGTCTTGCCGATGTCGACGGTCAGGGCCACGCTGAATGCTCCCGACGGCCCGCTCGAACCGAAGTACCGCAACTCGACACCGCCCATGGTGCCGTCGACGCTGGGATGCTCCTCGAAGAGCATGCCGAGGAGCCAGTCCGGCACGCCGTACGCTCCCCCTCTCAGCGTCAACCCCCAGTGGGGCGTCGACGACGGTGCCTCCTCCGATGCCGAGGCGGGAGCGGGGCCGATGGCGGCGGCAGCAAGCAGGAGAAGAGACATAATTACCAGTTTTTTCACGGTCTTCGGACTCATGTACACCTCCTCGGTAGAATGCGGAGGATCATAAGTGAACAGCCGGCGGGTGTCAACGGTCGGGAATCGCGTGTCATGGCTCGATGTTGACAGGCAAAAGGAGACGAAATATCATATATTCTTTATACTATGGTACCCATGTGCAATGTAATATTGCCGCCGCCCTCGCGCATCTAACCGGGACGACAAGCATCCGATAATCTCAGGGGGATTTGTCGGCAGAGGAGAGAAATGTTGCAGGAGAAGACGAAGAAAGATCTGTACGATGTGCTGGAGGTCGCTCGCGATGCGTCGCAGGAGGAGATCAAGAAGGTCTACCGCGCCAAGGCGATGAAGTATCACCCCGACCGGAATCCGGGGGACAGGGAGGCGGAGGACCGCTTCAAGGAAGCCTCTGAAGCCTACGAGGCCCTCGGAGATCCGGAAAAGCGCCAGCGCTACGACGCCTACGGTTTCGCCGGCCTCAAAGGGACCGATTTCAGGCCCTTCTCCTCTTTCGAAGACATCTTCTCTTCTTTTGGCGACATCTTCGGTGACTTTCTCGGTTTCGGTCGGGGCCGGCAGTCCCGCCGGCGCGGCGCCGACCTCCGCTACCTGATGGAGCTGACCTTCGAAGAGGCCGCCATGGGCGTCACCAAGACGATCGATATCGAAAGGCCGGTTATCTGTTCCGCCTGCAGCGGCAGCCGGGCCGAGCCGGGGACGGAGCCGAAAATCTGCACCCGGTGCCAGGGACGGGGACAGGTCCTGCGGAACCACGGCTTTCTCAACATCAGCACCACCTGTCCCGCCTGCGGAGGGGAGGGCAAGGTCATCCCCAAGCCCTGCCGCACGTGCAAGGGAGAGGGGCAGATCATGGAGAAGCACTCCCTCGAGGCACCCATCCCGGCCGGGGTGGAAGACGACGCCCTTCTGCGCATGCGGGGCGAGGGGCTCGCCGGGCCCGCCGGCGGCCCCCCGGGAGATTTGCTGATCGGCATCTCCGTCAAGGAGCACGAGATCTTTCAGCGCCATGGCGCCGACCTCTTCATGGTGCTCCCGATCTCCTTCGTGCAGGCCGCCCTCGGTGACGAGATCGAAGTCCCGACCCTCGACGGGATCCGGGAGATGAAGATCCCCCCGGGCACACAACCCGGGACCATTCTGCGCCTCGATGGGGCGGGCATTAAGATCGGCCGGCAGCACGGCGACCTTCACGCCCAGGTGAACGTGAAGATTCCCACCGAACTGACGCCGGAGCAGAAGAAGGCCCTGAAGGACTATGCCGCCACCGAGGGGGCTGTCTCGAAGGAGAAGAAGTGGTGGAATCTCTGAGAGGGCGGAGCGTGAGCGGCAAGCAGATCGATCCCAAGGAGGTCGAAAAGGAGTTGAAGGAATTTCTGGGGAAGAAGTTCGGAAACCAGGTGCACCTTGCCGGCAGTTTCCCCTTCGTCATGGAGCAGCCCGATAGGGGGTCGAAAAGCGAGGGAGACGAGAAGGAAGAGGAGAGGCCTCTCGAGATAGATTTCGACCTGAAACCCGAGGAGCTCGAGGCCTACCTGAATCAGTACGTCGTGAAGCAGGAGGAGGCCAAGGAGATCCTGGCGACGAAGATCTGCACGCACTATAATCGCATCAAGCTTCTCCGCGACCACCCCGTATCCAGTCGCTACTCCGGCGTGGGCCAGATCAAGAGCAACATTCTCATGCTCGGCCCCACCGGTGTCGGCAAGACCTACCTTATCAAGCTCATCTCCGCCAGGATAGGGATCCCCATCGTCAAGGGCGACGCCACCAAGTTCAGCGAAGTGGGCTACGTCGGCGGAGACGTCGAAGACCTCGTGCGGGACCTGGTCCGGGAGGCCGGCGGCGACATCCGGCTGGCCGAGCACGGAATCGTCTACATCGATGAGATCGACAAGATCGCCTCGGCGTCCTCGGCCCACGGTCCGGACGTCTCCCGCACCGGCGTGCAGAGAGGTCTTCTCAAGCCGATGGAGGAAACCTCCGTCGACATGAAGGTTCCTCACGACGCCGTCTCGCAGATGGAGGCGCTCGAAGAGTATCGGCGGACCGGCAAGAGGGAGAGCAAATCCGTCAACACGCGCAACATCCTCTTCATCCTGAGCGGGGCCTTCACCGGCCTCGAGGAAATCATCAGGCGCCGGCTCTCGAAGACCGAGATCGGTTTCCGGGCGGAGAAGGAGGAAGAGTCGCAAAACCTCTCCTACTACCTCCGCCGGGTGAAGGCCGAGGACTTCATCGCCTACGGGTACGAATCGGAATTCATCGGCCGCCTCCCGGTCACCGTGGTCCTTGACAGTCTCGAGGAAGAGGACCTCTACCATATCCTCCGCAACCCGAACTGTCCGGTGGTGCTGGGGAAGAAGGCCGATTTCAAAGCCTACGGCATTGACATCTTCTTTGAGGACGAGGCCCTGCGCAAGCTGGCCGCCCTTGCATCCCAAGAGGGGACGGGGGCCCGCGGCCTGACGAGCGTGGTGGAGTCGATGCTCATCAAGTTTGAGAAGAAACTCCCTTCCACGGACATCCGCCGGCTCGTCGTCACGCCCGAAATGGTCGATGATCCGGCGGGAGAACTCGAGGCGATACTCTCCCGTCCCGACGACCCGGCGCGCCGGGAACGGTTCCAGGTGCTGGCCGAGAGTGAGCGGGAGGCGTTCGCACGCGCTCTCACCGACCGGGCCGGGCAATTCGAGAAGCGCTACGGATTTCACCCCGAAGGGGGTTTGCTCGACATGGCCGTGCAGAGAATGATCGATCAGGGAACCGACGAGGAAGAAGCGGTTCGGCACTTCAGCGGTCTTCTTGCCGGCATGGAGCGGTTTCGCTCCTCCTTCCGCGAGAAGCACTCTCTGGCCATTGAATTCACCACCGAGGCCAGGGACCGTCTCCTCGAGATAGCGGAAGCGGAGGGGGATGCCGAGGCGCTCTGCCGGCGGCTTTTCGCCAACTACCCCCTCGGGCTTCAGCTTCTCCATGAGAAGACGGGAAAAGAGAGCTTTGAAATTGACCGGGACGCGGTCGAGGAGCCCGATGCCCACCTGGACCGCATGATCAAGGAGAACTACGAGGTCTGATGGCAAAGGATTACTATCAGGTTCTGGGTCTCAAGAAAGGGGCTTCCGAGGCGGAGACCAAGAAGGCCTACCGGAAGATGGCCATGAAGTACCATCCGGACCGCAACAAGGGCGACAGTAAGGCCGAGGCGCGGTTCAAGGAAGTGAGCGAAGCCTATGCCGTCCTTTCCGACAAGGAGAAGAGGAAGCAGTACGACATGTTCGGTGCCGACGGTTTCCGTCAGCGCTACAGTCAGGAGGACATCTTCCGCGGCTCCAACCTCGACGACATCCTGCGGAACATGGGGTTTGGCGCCGACATCTTCGGCGCCGGCGGCCCGGGGGGGGCGCGGTACACGACCGGCGGCCCCGGCGGCGCCACGGCCTTCGACATCCGGGACCTCTTCGGGGGAGGGCGGCCTCGGTCGGGCGGCGATCTCAGCTTCGACCTCCCGATTACCATTGAAGAGGCCTATCACGGCGGGAAGAAGACGGTGCGCTACCAGACAGCCCAGGGGATGAAGGAGATGGTGGTCACGATCCCCAAGGGCGTCACGGTGGGAAAGAAGCTTCGCCTGTCTGGGAAAGGCAGCCCCGGTCCCGCCGGTGCGCCGCCGGGGAACCTCTACTTCACCATCTCATTTGAAGCGCATCCGATCTACGAGTGCCAGGGCGAGGATCTCATTCTGCGCCGTGAGGTTCCCTATACCCAGGTGGCCCTGGGGACGACACTCGAAGTGCCGACCCTCGACGGCGTCAAGAAGGTGAAGATCCCTCCCGGGACCCAGCCGCAGACGCGCATCCGGCTCCCCGGCTACGGCCTCTGCGGCAAGGGGAAGAATAAGGGGCACATGTACCTGATCGTGGTGCCCCGCGTGCCCCGTAAGCTGTCGGCCCGCCAGAAGAAGCTGCT
>PVMK01117994.1_pt1 | contig 11269 bp, 9 predicted proteins | sample 1853481 | NCBI WGS metagenome assembly PVMK01 (sample SAMN08533507, study PRJNA380276) | Marine sediment metagenome, whole genome shotgun sequencing project. | reverse complement strand
CTGGGTCGCCTCGGCAACCACCGACAAGGCCCGCTCGAGCTGCGCCCTGGCGTAGGAGGTGTCCTCCCGGATTCGGTCGTAAAGCTCGGTATCGGCAGGGTTTTCGATCACCTGCTGGGTCGAGAACTCGGTAAACGCGTTCAGATCGTTGATCATACCTACCAGATAGCGAGGCGTATCCTGGTCGCGCTGTTTGGCGTGCTGGACGATCGCCAGCAGCTCATGGTCTGAGTAGCGTCGTGGCGCGGTCTTGCCGGCACGCAAGGGTGCGCCGCCCGGCGTTGCGCATGCGTGCATCAGCGCTTCCCATGAGACTGGCCAGACCACCGTCTGCGCGCCGCTTGCCCGCGCTCCCGCAACGGCGGCTTCACTGGCGAACCGATGTACGGCAATCACTCGACAGTCGGGGGCATACCGCTGCAGCTGGTCCAGGTTCTCGAGATTCAATGCGGGTAACATCACGGCCAACACGTCGAGGCCGGCGCGTTCTGCGGTGCGGCTGGCCGTGAAGTCGGCCACAGTTACCCACCGTTGGGCAATTTCCGCCTGGTCCGATTCGGAGCTTTCCTGTTCGAGCAACAGCAGGTTGGTGCCTATCAGGCCGACCTGCGGCAGCCGCGAACTTGCGATTGGGGCAGGCTGGACGTGCTGAAGTCGCGCATCCAACTGCTCGCCAGAGAGCTCCGCCAGGCTGCTGATCGGGTGGCCGAGTTCGATCAGCGTCTTGATTTTGGTAAGGCGGGCGAGCAGAAGTTGGGCGTAGTGGCGGGTCTTGCCGTCGCGCTGTGTCGGGGTCAGCCCGTAGCGACGTTCCCATTGGCGCAGACATTCGGCACTGATGCCGGTCAGCTTTGCTACGGTGCCGATGCGATACAGGCCTTGGTCTTCCACTGTACACACGATCTGTACAAAGGGGGGCGGATTGTACAACAGTGACGTATCGTGTCCAGTACAGGATTGATGGGCGTGCAAAGCGCCGGATCAACGGTCGGAACTGCTGAGAGTCTTGCAGCGCGGGTGCAACGCGGGTGTATATCGATAAAGGCGGCGTGGCGACAGCACACGAGGTGCTGTCATTCGCGGCGTATGGGAGGAAGGGGAGAGAGAGACACCGCGCCACGCCGTTGATCGTTCCAATTGCTGCAGTGCAACCAGACCAAAAAACGGGCGCAGTTTAAGGCTTTGCGGGGGATTGGCAAAGGCGAAAACGGGATTTTTTGTAACAACGTGTTACGGCAGGTGTCACCTGGCGCTGCGCGTGAGATTTCCCGCGGGGTAGGAGGTTTCAGGTGGTTTACACAAGCTGCAGTTTTCCGAAGAATTGGCACTCATCAAATTGTCGGGGAAGGGGTTACGCACGGTGGAAAACAATATTGGCTTGATGCTCAGCAAGCGGGCGTTTCTGAGTCCTGACCTGGAGGCCTATGTCGATGGCAACGGTGGGTTGCGGCTGACCTTTGCCCAACTCAACGCGCGTACCAACCGCCTGGCCAACGCCCTGTTGGGTGCTGGGGTCGAAAAAGGCGAGCGGGTCGGTCTGCTGCTGATGAACGGCGCCGAGTTCATGGAGGGGTATTTTGCGCTGGCCAAGATTGGCGCGGTCGTAGTCCCGCTGAACTGGCGGCTGGTTCCCGATGAGTTGGAGTTCATTCTCAAAGACAGTGGCACGGCCCGGCTGATCTTCGGCGAGGAGTTCCTCGAGCAGGTGAGCGAACTCAATGCCCGCGGCGACAAGACCGACATCAGGCAATGGCTGCAGGTGCAGGATCAGCAGGAGGTTGCCCACTTTGCCCAGAACTACCAGGAATTCAGGGATGCGGGGAGCGCCGATGAACCGGAAATTCGTGCGGCCGACGACGACATGCTCTACATCATGTACACCTCGGGAACCACCGGTTTACCGAAAGGCGTCGTCCACACCCACCACACATCGACCTGGGGCGTACTGACCATCGCCGCGACGGCCTACTATCACGAGCGCGACCGTTATCTGGCATGCCTGCCGATGTTTCACGTCGGCGCGCTTACCCCGATCACCATCAATGTATACCGCGGCGCGACCAGCATCGTGATGCGGAATTTTGATCCGGTGCGTGCCTGGGAATTGATTCAGGAGGAGAAGATCACTACCGCGCTGGCAGTACCGGCGATGCTCAACTTCATGCTCGACGTGGGCGACCTGAGCCGTTTCGATTACTCGTCGCTGCGCTGGTGCATGTCAGGCGCTGCGCCGGTTCCCGTGTCGCTGATCCAGGCGTACGCAGACCTTGGGATCGAGATTCACCAGATTTACGGTCTGACCGAGAGCTGCGGCCCGGCGTGTCTGATCGATGCGGATAACGCACTTACCAAGATCGGTTCGACGGGGAAGGCTTTCTTTCACACCGACGTCAAGTTGATCAACGAGTCAGGCGAAGTCTGCGCGCCCGGTGAGGCCGGCGAGCTGCTGGTGCGCGGCGCCCACGTGATGCGCGAGTACTGGAACCGGCCCGAGGCGACCGCCGAGACGCTGATTGACGGCTGGCTGCACACAGGTGATATCGCGACCATGGACGACGAAGGGTTCATTTACATTCAGGACCGCATCAAGGACATGATTATCTCCGGTGGAGAAAACGTTTATCCCGCGGAGATTGAGAATGTTCTGGCGGCACACCCTCAGATCGTCGAGGCGGCAGTTATCGGCCGGCCGAGCGAAAAATGGGGTGAGTCGCCGCTGGCGATCATCGTGCGCAGTGACCCGGCTCTGAGCGAGGCCGAGGTCATGGAGTTCTGCCAGGGCAAACTGGCGCGATACAAGTGGCCGAACGGGGTGATCTTCGCCGAGACCATCCCGCGCAATCCGAGCGGTAAAATTCTCAAGCGGATTCTGCGCGAGGAGTACGCCGACGTGTCATACGCTTAGCGAGGAACGCCGAACTCGGGAGGCAACCGGGCTGGGCTCAATCGTCGGGGCAGGGCCCCAGCTCCACCTGAACGGTAGAGTGGTCGACCCCGAACTCCTCGAGCAGCACGGCTTTCACCGCGGCGACCACCCGCTGGGTGTCGCTACCTTCGGAAACGGCCGCGTGCAGGGTGACCAGAGGTCGCTCGCTGGTCAGCGCCCAGGCGTGGACGTGGTGAACGTCCAGTACTTCGGCTACGCCACGGGTCAGCGCTTGCTTGATCTCGTTCAGGTCGAGGTGCCCGGGCACCCCTTCCAGCAGAATGTGTCCCGAATCGCGCAACAACCGCCAGGCGCCGCGCAACAGGATCAGTACCACCACCATCGATAACAATGGGTCCGCAGGCAACCAGCCGGTAAGCAGCACGATCAACATTGCGGAGATCGCTGCGACCGAGCCGAGAATGTCCCCGAGGACGTGCAGGTAAGCGCTCCGGATGTTCAGGCTGCGGCCACGACCCTGATGCAGGAGCCGGAACGCGATGAGGTTCACGATGAGTCCGATCGCGGCAATGATCAGCGCGGGGCCCGGGAGAATCGGTTCAGGTTCTTGCAGCCGGGTTAGCGCCTCGAAACTGATCCACGCGCACACGACCAACAAGGTCAATGCGTTTACGAACGCTGCGAGGACCTGGAATCGATGATACCCGTAGGACAGTGAATGATCGTGATCGCGACGGCTCAGGCGCATCGCGTACCACGACAAGCCCAGCGCGGAGGCATCCAGGAACATGTGGCCAGCGTCGGCAAGCAGCGCCAGCGAATTGGCCAGCCAGCCACCGGCGGCTTCCACCACGGTGAATACCGCGATCAGCACGAAAGCCAGCCCGAGGTGGCGTTCGTCCTGGTGGTGGTGGTCGTGAGCCATGGGTGTGAGCCTAACCGCAGCCTTGTCTCACGCCAAGGTGAGCGATAGGCCTTTGGTGTGCGGCGACCCGGTGGGGATGGGTTGAACTGGGTTGGAGCGCGTGGTCAGTCGTTGAGCAGGCGCTTGATCTCGGCGATGCCATCAATGCCGGCTTGTTCGCTGGCGGCGACTGGCATGAGATTGAACAGCTGGCAGCCAGCGTCGCGAAAAGCGGCGAGCGACTCGGCGATCCGTTGCGGCGTGCCGTACGGAGAGTACTTTTCGAAGCGCTCGAAAGGGATGCGGTAGAAGGCTTGCATGCCCGTGGCGAGGCGCTCGCGGGCGACCGCGCGATCATCGTCAATGCCGACCCAGATTTGCAGACCGTGTCGTTTCGGCGCGGCACGTCCGGCGCGCATGCAGTGCTCGTTGATCTCGGCGACGGCCTCCCCGAAACGACGTGGCGAGCACCAGCTGGCCAGCCAGCCGTCGCCGTATCGGGCCGCTCTGGCTAGTGCCTGTTCAGAGCGACCGCCAATCAGGAACGGCACGGGGACGTTGGGCTGTGGCTGAATGCGGGCTCGTTCGAACTGAAAGAAACTACCCTCGAAGTCCAGCGTTTCGCCTGCCAGCAGGGTCGACGCCGCACATTGCGACCTCGTTGCGGTCCTCGCCGCCAATGCCCACGCCCAGAATGAGTTGGCCCGGAGCGTTGCTGGCCAACGTCGCCAGCTGACGGGCAACGGTAATCGGGTGACGCAACGCCAGCAGGTAGACCCCTACGACCACTTTGAGATCCGGGTGCAATGCGCACAGGGTTGCCGCATTGATCAAGCCGTCCATGCCGTTGCCGTTGTGGAAGCTGACGTGGTCTGCGGTAAACACGTGATCGATGCCGCTATCGAGGATTCGTCGGACCAGCTGCTGTCGGTCAGCGTGTGGAGCGGCCAGGAGTTCGGGGGACGCAAGCGTGCCTACTGCTACCGGTGGGTCTGCTATCGGTGGGGCTGTTACGCGTGGGCCGACCGGCGATGCGCCGCCCGGGGCGGCGGTCACTCCTGATCAGCGGCGATGTTGCGGTCGAACAGGGTGCGTGTCATACGAAACGCTGATTCCTCACCCCCGTAGTAGCGCGGAATGTAATCGCGTTCTTGATACCCGTGCTCCCGGTAGAAAGTGCGGGCGCCGCTGTTGCGTGCCCGTACTTCCAGTTTGATACGTTCGATACCGGCTGTGCTCGCGGTCTTCTCGAGCCAGTGCAATAGATGCGAGGCGATACCACGGCGTCGCGCTCGGGGCAGTGTCGCCAGCAGCATGAGGTGAGCACGGTCGCGCTCGTAGGTCATCACGCCGAACCCCAACAGGTTGCCCAGTCGCCGCGTTTCGGGAGCGCCCAGATCCTCGACCCGCAAGGGTTTGCTGCGCGCGCACAGTACGACGGTTTCGGGATCTTTGATCAATGATCGTAGTCGGGAGGGTTTCCAGCGCCAAGGCAGGCCGCGCTCGATGTAATCTCGCGAAACCCGCGCAAGCATTGGCGCTTCCGCAATTCTGGCAAGGCCCAGTTCAACTGCTAATGACTGTTCCATATGGCCCATTATTGCTAATCGCAGGGATCTATAACAGCCCCCGTTTTTGGGCGCGCAATTCGCATGTAGTTGCCCAATTCGCCCTGTAGGTGCAGTTTTCCGGCATCGTCGATGAACGCAACCGTCGCCAGCGGGTCCGTCGGCCGCCGGAACAGCGATTCCGAGACCGGTACCAGGGTGATGGTTTTGCTGCCGCGGCGTAACCGCAGCCCATCCCTGGCGGGGCTGATTTGTGCGCAGGGTAGTTTGCCTGACCGCCACGCATCGACCCGAAATCGGGTGCTGGAGGGATAGTAATTGCCGCTCAGTTGTTCCAGCCGGGACATCGGCAGGTGGACTGGACGCGGCCTCTGCGGCGCTGCGAGATCCTGGGTCAGGTGGCGTTCGATGGCCCTGCGCATCCGGCCGAGCCCGGGCGGGTCATCACTGTTGATGACCACGAAGTAGCCTCGGCCGTACGCCGGTAGCAGTCCGTATCTGGCCAGAAACCCGTGACCATCGCCACCGTGTCCAAAGAAAACGAAACCGTCGCGCACCGTGCCGTAGATGCCGAGCCCATAGCCAATCGGCAATCCTGCGTCGGTGGCCAGACTTGGGGTGGGCCGCTGCATCTGCCGGACCGTATCCACACCGAGCGCCTGGCGGCCGTTCAGCCTGCCGTCGTTGAGCAGCGCGGTTAGAAATCTGCTCATTTCCTGAGGCGTCGCGCTCAAGCCGGCAAAGGCGCGGTAGGTCATGTGCCAGTAGGGAATTTCGTTGCGACCACCGGCCCGGTAGCCGCGCGGCAGGTTCTCGATCAGGTATTCGTTTCTGAGGAACGTCGCGGTCGGCATGCCCAGCGGATCCAGGACCCGCCGGCGCGCCACGTCTTCGAAGCGCTCGCCAGTACGCGCTTCGATGACCAGGGCCGTCAACCCCGGGGCGACATTGGTGTAAGAAAAGCGGGTTCCAGGCGGCCACAACACGTTTCGCTGCCGCGGCGCGAGTGCCAGTGCCTGCTTCAGTGTCAGTGGGGCCGCATCGTTGTTGTCGAACTCGATGCGGCTGAGGTCGGCAAGACCTGCAGTCAGACCCAGCAAGTGAATGAGCCGGACCGGGTGGGATTCCCGCCAGGGGTTGTTGAATTCGCGAGCCACGTTCGCGTTGACGGGTGCATCGAGATTGAGTTCGCCCGACTCGACCAGCGCCATCGCCGTAAGCGCGGTAAACGTCTTGGAGATGGATCCCACACGGAAGGGGGTGTCGGCATCAGCGTTCGGTCGATTGGGATTTCCCGTTCTGCCCACCGCAGTGACCAGGGTGGGTTGACCGTCCGTCATCAACACCAGGCCGAATGCGGGAATGGATTGGTCCGCCTGAATCGTGCCAAGCAAGTGCATCAACTCTTCGGCCGCGGAGGTAGCCAGCGCGATGGCAGTGCATGATATGGCGATGCTGGCCACGGTCCCGGTGAGAAGTCGCCTCCAAAGGCGCGCATGCGCCGTTCGAGCGCGGATCACGATCTCTTTGGCAGCAGGTCGCTGTTGCGGAATGCCAGGAACAGCGTGCGGCGCTGGAACAGCCAGCCGCCACCGTCGCGTTGGTATCGATCCTCGTAGTGCCCGATCGCGGCCGGCCCCACGAAAGGTATCGGGTCGCGTTGCAGGCTCGCCTTGCCCAAGTACCAATAGAGTGTCAGGTAGGCCGTACCACGCGCCTCGTCTTCATTGAGCGCATCGATGGTGATGTTGCTGATGACATGGCGAGAACGTAGTTCGTCGGGGCGGCGCATCACCGAGGCCAGGATTGCCGCACGGCCCTCCAGCGGATTGCCCACGTCGAGCACGGCATCCTCCGTGAACAGCAGCACAAAGTTGTCGTAGTCCCTGAAATCGATGGCCCGTGCGTACTCGTGGCAGAGACGGGTGCAGGCATGTTCGATCTGGACTCGCTGTTCGAGGTCCATCGGTAACCCCAGCATGTCAGCGGGACGCAAGCGAAGTAGACTATCCGATCGACGTCATCTTACCCAGCCCCGAGCGCTGCAGGAGAGGAAAATGAGTTACGAACGCGTGTCCCTGGACTTTGAGGGCAAGGTCGCGGTACTGAAATTCAATCACCCCGAAGTCATGAATGCGGTGGGTGCGGGCATGCTGCGAGGTCTGGCCGCAGCTATTCGCGACGTCGGGGATCCGGCCAACGGGGCACGCTGCCTGCTGCTGACCGGCGAAGGCCGCGGTTTCTGTTCCGGCGCGAACCTGGCCGACGACGAACGCGGTTCCGCGTCGGGCGGCGCGGGCGACGGGCTGCGATCGACCTATCACCCACTGATGTACGCGATCCGTGACCTTCAGATGCCGGTCATTACTGCGGTCAACGGCGCCGCCGCCGGCGTGGGTATGAGTTTTGCGATGATGGGCGACATTGTCTGTGCGTCGAAAGACGCGTTCTTCCTGCAAGCGTTCGCGCGCATCGGCTTGATTCCCGACGGCGGCGCCACGTTCCTGCTGCCGCGCCTGGTTGGCTGGGGCCGGGCCATGGAACTGTCGCTCCTGGCTGAGCGACTGCCGGCGGAGAAGGCCGAGTCCTGGGGCCTGGTGAACCGACTGTTCGATGACAACGCTGCGTTGCAGAGCGGCTCCATGGAGATCGCGACGAAGCTTGCCAACGGACCGAAATCGTTGGCGCTGATTCGTCAGGCTTACTGGAACACCTGGCACAACGCCTACGAACAGCAATTGGATCTGGAAGCGCGATTGCAGAGTGTCGCTGGGCGCAGCGCCGACTTTAGAGAAGGCGTGACCGCGTTCCTCGAGAAGCGGGAGGCTAAGTTCGAGGGCTCGTGAGCGTCCGCTAAGCGTCCGCTAAGCGTCCGCTAAGCGTTCAACACCTCGAGATGCCTGGTGGTGGCGCGGGCCAGCGCGTCGAGGTCGTAACCGCCTTCGAGCGTGGAGACGATTCGACCGTCACAGTGCGACCGCGCCTCGGCGAGGATCAACCCGCTGATCCAGGCAAAGTCATCGTCGCTCAAATCGAAACCGCCGAGCGGGTCGTCACGGTGGCCGTCGAACCCAGCTGAAACCAGGATGAGGTCGGGTTGGTGTTGCGCCAACGCCGGTAACCAGTCGCGTTCGATCGCCGCGCGAAAGGCGCGACCGTCGGTGCCCGCGGGCAGTGGGGTGTTGATGATGTTGGGTCGGTTCACGTCGTGCAGTCGGCCCGGATAGAAGGGGTGCTGGAAGCTCGAGCACACCAGCACCTCGGTTGTGTCCTTGAAGATGTCGACCGTACCGTTGCCATGGTGGACGTCGAAATCGAGAATGGCGACGCGCTCTACGCCGGCATGCTGCATTGCGCTGGCGGCACCCACAGCAACGCTGTTGAACAAGCAGAATCCCATAGCGCTTTGTTGTTCGGCGTGGTGACCCGGAGGGCGGACCGCGCAGAAAACGCGGCGGTTCGATTCCGCGAGCACCAGTTCGACTGCATCGACAACCGCACCCGCCGCCAGCAGCGCAGCGTTGAGGCTGCCGGGGCTCATCTGGGTGTCGGGATCTACGGCGATCAGGCCAGACTCCGGGGCGGCGTCGAACAACGCATCGACAAACGAAGGCGGATGCACGCGCTCGAGTTCGGTTCGCTGCGCTGGATTTGCGGAGCGCGTGTCGAGGTCGGCCAGCATGCCGCGCTCGCGCAGATGGTTCAGCAGGTAGCTCAGACGCTCCGGGCGCTCCGGGTGACCCTGGGCCGGACGATGTTCCAGGCAGTCGGTGTGGGTGATCAGGGTGCAAGGCATGGCGATCGGTCGTTCGTCATTCGGCGTGTCATCCGTCGGTGGGTTATCCGGTGGTTGGTGCCAGCATGTATGCGGACGCGGCACGGGTGAACTCTACGCCGCCACGATGGTCATGCTCGGTTTGAACATCGGCTGGCAATGCTCCGCGAAGTTGTTCCAGAACCTCAGAGGTGTTCGATTGTTCGCCGTTGACGAGTTCGACGCGAACGCGACCCAGGCGGCCCACCTGCTGGGCGAGCCAGCCGGCCACCACCTCGACATCCTCGTTGGTCAGCTCGGGCGCGATGCTCAGCCGCGCGCCAGAGCGTTCCGCCACCATGATCAGTCGCCCGAGATTGAACGCCAGGTAGCTACTGCTGCGCCGCTGCGGCAGGGTCAGCTCGCCATGCCAATCAATGCCCAACCCGGTTGGCGCGGCCGGGTCCATCGAGTTCAACCAGAATCCCTGAGCCGGCACCTTCGAGCGCAGCAGCCGTACCGCTGCGGGAGCCGCAAATTGTGGTCCTGAGAGCCCTTCAAAGAATATGCCGGTGGTCACCTCGCCACCGAGTTCCATGATTCTCAGCGCGCGGAACAGCCGCTTCCAGGCAAACACGCCGCCTTCCCGATTGGCCAGCTCACGAGTCAGCACGCCGTACCGGTCGATCAATATCCGAACGCGTTCCTTGGCCGTTTCCAGCTCGTCGAACGCGCTGGGAGGTTGCGTTTCGTAAGGCAGTAGATACCAAGTGCCGGCCCAGCCGCCCACACTTTCGCGGCGACGCCGCATTCGACGGTGGGAAGAACCGGCGGCGGTAGTCAGTTGGTAGCGACGCGCCCGGCCCTGCTGCAACGGTGCGAGCGTGTCGGAACTGAGCTCGCCTGCCCAGACCGATGCCCACAGTGCGTCGCTCGCATCTTTCAGACTGTGACGGTCTGGCGCCTCGGCCGACTGCTCTGCGAGTTGTGGGGCCAGTTGCTCCGATGGTTGCTCCGATAGTCGCTCCGCCAGCTGAAAGAAGTCGTAGCGGGCGGTCGGATCGCGAAACGCGTTACTCAGCGCCGGTTGTGGCGCATCGCGGACCAGATCCGTCTCGGCTGGAGCGGCGAAAGTCACCGTTTCTCGACCGCACCCAATCCAGCGAAGCTCGCCGTTGGCGACGCGGTCATCGAGGGTGCGGGGGTTAATGCCGGGAAAGCGAGCGGCCAGCAGTTCGTCCAGCCAGACCTCGACGCCGGTTGCGTAGCCACGCAGACGATCCAGTGCGGCTTCGATCTCACCGGCGCCGGCCGATTCGCCGAAGCCCTGCCAGCGTGCCAGGAAATCGGGCAGCACGTGAACCGGAAGTGCTTCGATGGAGGGTCGGCGCGCGGCGCGCTGAAAGCGGAGCAGGCTTTCGAGGTTTTCGGCATCGCAGTAGTAGAGATCCTCATCATCAGACAGGAGCGGGCCGCTGACCAGGCTGTCCTCAGCCACCAGTGCGGCGAGGGCGGCATTGATCCGGCTGGCCTTGCAGGGCAGCAGGCGCGTGAGTTCGTCCATTCGCAGAGGGCCGTAAAAGGCCAACACTTCACGAATGATCTGAGCGGCGTCGCGGCTGTCGTCCAGCTGTGGAAAGGTGCGCGCGTCGTCGGGTCGCAACAATAGCTCACGCAGCAGATGGCCGGCGTTCTCCACGTGAACGGCCCAGCGCCGGTCATTCCAATGCAGCCAACGCAGGTTCGCGGTGGGTTCTACGGAGTCATCGAGCGGGTCGAGCAAGGCGTGCCATTCGGGTTCGACGATCAGCACCCGTTCCTTCAACCAGTCCGAGAGCTCGTCGCTCGAACGTGGTGCGTAGCCGGGTTCGAGTCGTTGCCGCTTGCGCTCGAACGATTCGATCACCGTTCGGTCCAGGCGCGGCCGCAGGCTTTCATCATGGACGGCGCTGTGGATCAGGTCGTCGCTGAGCGCGCTGGCATCGCTGCGCTCTGGCGTGTCGTCGGCGTACATGTAGCGATTGATCTGCGACCAGGCCAATCCTGCCGCAAATGGGCTGGGCGAACTGGTGGACACGTGCGTGACGGTGATGGTTCCAGCGGCCAGTTCGTTCAAGACCAGTTTCCGCGCATCCAGCTCGAACTCATCGGCGAGG
>PVMK01175256.1_pt1 | contig 11271 bp, 8 predicted proteins | sample 1853481 | NCBI WGS metagenome assembly PVMK01 (sample SAMN08533507, study PRJNA380276) | Marine sediment metagenome, whole genome shotgun sequencing project. | reverse complement strand
GAAGGACTAAGGATAAAGGTTAAAGGATGAAGGTAAAAGGATAAAGGACAATAGATGAAGGTTATATGTGTAAAAGAATCAGGTGCCGAGTTAACCCTAACGTTGCAAAACTTCTTTATTGTAGGGTGGGCAATGCCCACCAAAAACAGATAAATTCAACATATCATTTAGCCTCCAGCAGTTCCAGCTTCCTCGCTTTCCGGCCTTCAGGCTTTCCAGCCTGCTACTCCATCGCCCACCTAAATAACAGGCCCCCCTGTTTGTTTGCTGTGACCGGCTCAAAGGAGGCCCGAAATTGATTTTTTAACGTTACTCTGTATACCCTATTCCATTGATTTTATTTCTTAATTTACCGGAACATTTAAAAGTCACAACTCGCCGCTCTCGGAGAATCAAATCCTGACCGGTGGCGGGATTGCGGCCCCTGCGTTTGCTCTTTTGCTTAACGCAAAATTTGCCAAAACCTGAAATCAGGACATCCTCACTTGTTTCCAATGCGTTTTTGATGATTTCAAGCAGGGATTCAATTACATCAACTGATTTTTTCTTCGTGAAACCAAGTTCGTGAACAGCTGTAACTACATTACTTTTGGTCAAAGCCATGGTGCCCCTCCTCATAAAGACCGTATCTGACTTTAAGTCTGATTTGAGCTTTTTAATATTAAAATAGACTTAGTAATCTGGGTCGCAAATGCGAATCCGTCGTGTTATATCGTATAAAAGTTCCGCACGGTTAGATGTGCCGCTTGACGCGATGCGGTTCTACTCGCTGGGCGCTTGTGATTCCTCCGGTTTGGCCGGAATTACCGTTTCAATTTTTTGCATAATAGTATCGACACTTTTCATGATATCATCAATTTCAGCTTTCAACTTTAAATCTTCTAAATCCGTCATGCAGCTCTCCCCATCGAAAAAAAATAACGTGTGGTTCTATTATATCAATCCTGATATTTGGCAGCCAGAATATGCCGGCTTCTTGCGGAGGTGAAATGTTCGACGTACATCTTTGCGAACACCCTGATACTATTAAGAATATATGGATTTCGAATTTATGTCAAGCAACTTATTAAAAAATATTGTATATTCAAGCAGTAACCCGATTACGACTTTGTTCGGGTATTGATTTATCCTGAAATGCGGTTAAAATAGTAGAGTGCGGGGTGCGGGGTGCGGGGTGCGGGGCTTGTGGAATGTCGAATGACGAATGACAAATGATTAATTAAGGAATGCTGCCGATCTAAATGAAACTGCATGTTGATAGATCCAATCCTATATACTAAATGCTGGTTACTGGTCACGGGTCACTGGCTGCAGAATGCAAAAAACGGGCGAGCGAAGCGATTTCCATCATTCGTCATTCCAAAGTCCGGATTGATTAGGTGGAGAAAATCGGATTGTATGAAAAAAAATGAATAGTAAGACTGGTGGTGAAGGAGGGAAATTGAAATAGATAGAATTCCTTAATTATTCAATCTTCAATCTTCAATATTCATTGATAATGTGGAGCCGACGCGCGGATTTGAACCGCGGACCTGCTGATTACGAATCAGCTGCTCTACCAACTGAGCTACGTCGGCCTGATAAATTGAACCGGATATTCAATTCCTTTATTTTTTGTATCCCAATACGTGATTTACCGTGCAAAATCAAGAGATAATTTCATATAATGACCTCATCGAACAGTTGACCGAGCGCGAGCGCAGTATCGAATGCCTTGGTTTTTCCGGCTCGGAAAAGGCGTATTTGATTGCAAAAATTTTTTTGCAGCTGCGGGTGCCGCTTCTGGTCGTCGCATCTTCAACCAAACAGGCGGAACAGTTAATTGAGGACCTGGGATTTTTTGCCGGAGATTCAGAGCTGCCGATTTTATTTTTTCCACCGTACAATATTTTGCCATTTAAGTTTCTTTCTTATCACAATGAAACCGCCGGTCATCGGGTTCGGGTCCTGTATCAATTGCTGGAAGAAACAGCGCCTTCAGTTGTCGTGACGACGATTGATGCGTTGCTGCAGAAGCTGATACCCCGGCATGAAATCAGTCGCTACGCCGAACTCGTTATTGCCGGAGAGGAGATTGAAAGAGATTATTTAATTTCAAAATTGATATCCGGCGGGTATACCAAAACGGCAATTGTTGAAGAACCCGGTGATTTCAGCATCAGGGGCGGAATTATTGATATATTTTCACCCCTCTACCCGGACCCCTTGCGGATAGAATTTTACGGGGATTTCGTCGAATCTCTGAGATTTTTTTCGGCTGCTAGTCAGCGGAAATTAAAAAATATAAATGAGGCGGTCATATTACCGGCCAAAGAAGTCATACTGGACAAGGAGTTGCTTCCGAACATCATCAGCGGTATTCGCGTGCTGGCAAATGAACTGGATGTACCGGTAACTCATACTCGAAAAGTGATCGATAAACTCAGATATGATGAGTCGCTGTCAGGGATCGAAAGCCTGATCCCGTTAATTTATCCGCAACTCGACACCTTATTTGATTATCTTCCACAAAATTCGCTGATGGTTAACCTGAATTATGAGGAACTGGAAAAAGCAGCCAGCGAAACTGAACAACGGGTGCTCAATAATTATGCTTCAGCTTGCGACGAAAAAAGGCTCTGTGTCGCACCCGGGTCGCTTTACCAGAAATGGTCCCAGGCTTCTGGGGTTTTATTAGAGAAAAAACCGCTGGTATTTAAGATGCTTGAGGTTTCCAAAAGTCAGCAAACCGCACAGGCTCGCCCGCTGCAGTTCAAGGTGACGATCGAAGATAATTCAGACTTGAGTATGGCACTTAAAAACCCGGCCGAGAAAGAGAATTTGTTCCGGCCGCTGGTTGACTGGTTGAGGGATAAGGGGCAATCCGGTTATACCGCACTTGCTGTATGCCGCACCGAAGCCCAGGCGGACAGGCTGCAATCACTGCTTGACGCCTATGGTCTTCCCATGAAGTTTTTAAATGGATTTTCAGAAGTTCAGAATAGCCGGGGACAGCTTTGCCTTTGTATCGGTCAAGTATCCGGCGGGTTCGTGTGGCCGGCTCAATCTTTGGCCATGGTTACCGATGATGAAATTTTTGGTGTGCGGCACCAGCGTCGAAAATACGCTAAACCCCGTCCGCGCACTGAACTGCTGAACATGCAGGATCTGAAAAAAGATGACCTCATCGTACACGACGATCATGGCATCGGGCAGTATGGCGGGCTGTTAAAACTGAAAGTAGAAGGGTTAACCAATGATTTTCTGGTTCTTATTTATAAAGCGGGAGATAAGCTTTATCTGCCCGTTGACCGCATGGGTGTCGTGCAAAAATACATGGGTGTCGATGGAGTTGCCCCGGTCCTTGACACCCTCGGCGGGAAATCATGGGCAAAAGTTAAATCACGGGTTAAAAAATCAGCCGAAAAAATAGCCGGCGAACTGCTAAAACTATATGCCCGGCGTAAAATCGATCGCGGCTATGCTTTTGCTGCACCGGATACTTACCTTAAAGAATTTGAGGCCGGTTTCGCCTATGAAGAAACCGTGGATCAGCATAAAGCCATTGAGGATGCCCTGGAAGATATGCAAAGACCGATACCCATGGATCGCCTGGTGTGCGGTGATGTGGGCTATGGTAAAACAGAAGTTGCCCTGCGGGCCGCATTTTTAGCGGTAAATGACGGCAAACAGGTTGCGGTGTTGGTCCCGACGACGATTCTCGCTGAGCAGCACTTTGCAACCTTCAGCAACCGGTTTGAGCGCTATCCGATCAATATCGCATGTTTAAGTCGTTTCCGCTCCGGGCGCAATCAGCGTGCCATTGTCAATGACCTTAAAGCGGGTAAAGTCGATATCGTGATCGGCACTCACCGACTTTTACAGAAGGATATTGCCTTTAGCGATTTAGGCCTGCTGGTGCTGGATGAGGAACAACGCTTTGGCGTCAAACACAAAGAAAAATTGAAACAATTTCGAAGCTCGGTGGACGTGCTGGCGCTGACGGCAACACCGATTCCCCGTACGCTGCATTTATCTCTGGTTGGGGTGCGCGATATCAGTATTATTTCAACACCGCCCGAATATCGAAAATCTATTATCACCTATATTTCTGAGTTTGATGATGCCGTGATAGCAGATGCCATCCAGAAAGAGTTAGCACGACAGGGACAAATATTTTTTGTTCATAACCATATTCAGACGATTGACAAGATCGCCGACAAATTGCACCGCATGGTGCCGGAAGCCCGCCTGGAGGTTGCCCACGGCCGTATGGATGAAGATCAATTGGAAGAGGTCATGTATCTTTTCATGAACAAAGAAATAGATGTGCTGGTATGTACCACTATCATTGAATCAGGCCTGGATATCGCCTCAGCCAACACGATCATTGTAAACCGCGCTGACCGATTTGGACTGTCCCAGATGTACCAGTTGCGCGGGCGGGTCGGGCGCTCGGATGAGCAGGCTTATGCCTATTTACTTATTCCCCATGAAAGCGTGCTGAGCAAAGATGCCCAGAAACGGTTGAAAGTCTTGATGGAACACAGTGACCTGGGAGCCGGTTTTCAAATCGCCATGAGTGATTTAAAAATTCGAGGCGGCGGAACTATTCTGGGCGCCTCTCAATCCGGGCATATCGCCGCTGTCGGCTATGACATGTTTTTAAAATTGATGGAAAGCTCAATTGCCGAGCTTAAGGGGGAGCCGACCGTCGAATCGCTTGAGCCGGAAATAAATGTGAATTTATCCGCGCTTTTATCCGAGCGCTATATTCCCGATATTGATCAGCGTATGTCCGCCTACCGCCGTCTGGCGAGGATGATGGAACTTCAACAAATTTCAGATTTTAAATCCGAGTTGATTGATCGCTTCGGGCCCCTGCCGGATGAAGCGGCCAATTTGCTTTTAAAAATCGCACTGAGGGTCATGGCCAAAAAAGCAGGAGTTTCGCGACTTGATATGATGAACCAAAAAATGGTTCTTCACTTCTCCGAATCCCACCAGCGCAATCCTGCCGCCATGGTTGATATGATCATGGATGCACCCAAGCGCTTTGCCCTGTCGCCGGATTATGTTCTCAAAGCACCTTTGACGGCCCACAATATAAACACCCAATTGGCGGAGGCTAAAAACCTCTTGAAAGAAATTGCACAACGTGTTAACGGCTAGAGTTTAATGAAAAAAATTGCAAAATTGCATTTTAGGCATTATCCTGATTGCACCCATCCTACTCCGATGGCAGAGGCATGCAGAGTGAACAGTTACATCATGTTGAAAAAAACCCTGAATTATATTAGTCTGATCGGAACGATTATGCTACTTTTCCTTTTGTCGGCATGCGAACAAAAGGAGACAGATTTGGGAAAAGAAGTTTTAATTCGTGTTGCCGACAGGGTTATGACCGTCCTTGATTTTAACAATGCTTTTGAAATTGCTAAAATTGCTTATGAAAACAATATCAAGGAACTGCCGGAGGTTTTAATAAAGGCGCAAATAAGGCTCTTGAATCAGTTGACCGTTGAGATGATTCTTCTTGAAAGGGCTGAGGAGCTATCAATCAGCATTACTGAAACTGAACTCGAAAAAGCCGTATCCGAGATAAAAAGTGACTATCCGGAAGGGGAGTTCGAAAAAACAATGTTGGAGTTTGCCGTCTCTTATGATTCCTGGAAAGATCGATTAAGAAATCGTCTGATCCTGGAGAAGGTGATTGAAGAAGAATTGAAAAACCGGATTACCATCACCCCCGAGGACATTTCCGATTATTACCAAAAGAATTACCAGGGCCGGGAGGAACAATCCGGGTCGGATCAAACATCAGAAGACATCAATGAAGCGATTGTCAAACAATTGCGTCGCCAAAAAGCTGAAAAAACATATAATTCCTGGATTGAAGACTTGAAGGGGCAATACGAAATTGAGATCAACAGCGTTCAATGGGAAAAAATAACAGGTTCAAAAAGCATTGAAGAAAATGATATCACGGTTAGCGATGTTTCTAAGAGTGACTAGTTCCGTGAAACGCAGGAAGTTGCTGCCGGTTCGAGTCTGGGTGTGGATTGTGGTAACGGCTGCATCGGCCGGTTCCGTTGGAGCCCAACAATCCGAAGTCATCGATCGCATTGTAGCGGTGGTCAATAGCGATATTATTACGCTTTACGATTTAAATCGAGCCTTCAAACCTTATGAGGCCAACATCAAAGCCCTGCGATATCCTGCGGATAAAGAGCGCCAAACCCTTTTTCAGGTTCGCAGTGACCTTCTTAATCAGCTCATTGATGGTCAACTGGCTGATCAGCAAACCAAGCACGCCCAAATTTCGGTAAGCCAAAAAGAGATAGACACCATGATCGAACGCATGAAAGAGGCGCGCTCATTTACAGATGAACAATTGCGGGAAGGGCTTGCTGCCCAGGGAATAACCATGGAGGAATACCGCAAGGAAATAGAATCCCAGATTTTACGAACTAAACTGGTGAATCGCGAAGTAAAATCTAAAATAGTGGTTACCCATGAGGATATTAAAGCTTACTACGCCGGTCACCAGGAAAAATATGCCGGTGAGAAGAAATACTATCTTTGGAACTTATTTATTAAGGCGTCCGGGGCCGATAAAAATGAGGCTCTCAAAGCAATGAAGGGTGTTGAAATTAAATTGAAACAGGGCATTTTCTTTGAATCCCTGGTAAGTGATCTGAATGAGTCCGCCTCTGCCGTCCAGGGCACTGATTTGGGATTGTATCGTCGAGACGAACTATCGGAAGAATTGCAGGCGGTTGCCTCTAAATTGAAAACCGATGAATTTTCAGAAATACTGGAGACTAATTTCGGCTATCAAATCATATATGTTCAGAAGGTCCAGGATACACAGGCAAAGCCCATTGAAGAAGTCGAAGCCGAAATTCAACAAATTCTTTACGATGAATCAGTCGATAATAAATATCAAGACTGGCTCGAGGAACTTCGAACCCGGTCACACATTCGTATTATAAACTGATCGGTTCCAGGTTCAGTGTTCAAGGTTCAAAGGTTACCACCGGTGTACTGTACTCACCGTTTGACCAAGATCCGGAGTACCCGATATATCCCTTTGGGTGTAACGGATTTATATGCATGAAGAAGACAGAATTCTTTGATATGAACTGGTTGAGGGGCAACCCTGAACTGCTCAACCTGGGTATGTATAAAACATGAAAAACGATGCGGAATCCTTATCATTCGGGCGTTATTTGCAGGCCATCAGGCTTGAAAAAAAGATCAGCCTCGAACAGGTAGCAGCGCAAACTCGGATCGGCGTGGGGAGTCTGCTGCTCGTTGAACAGGAAGATCACGAACAGCTGCCCGCTGAAGTTTTTGTAAAAGGTTTTTTGCGTGCTTACGCCGCGACCATAGGTGCTGATGGTGATGAGGCGGTTCGCCTTTATGAATCAAGCCTCGACGGTGTTCGGAAAATCACCGAATCCGAAGCCTCTGTTGGTAAATCCGAGACACGGCTGGGGTGGAAGTTGATCATCTCGTTCGGTCTGCTTCTTTGCATAGTTGCGGTGTTCATCATGGTCATATCAATTTTACGCCATACAGCGGGAACGAACGAATTTTCACAATCGACACCACCTGCAGCAGAGGAAAACTCTGTTGCCACTGACTCCCAGGAAGGCGCTGGTTTGTTCCTGGAATCTGCCAAAAAAGTTCCGGAAAGATTGTCGCTGCAAATCACGGCCCTGGAAAATACATGGGTTAAAGTCATCATCGATGAAAAGGAGTCTACCGCATACAATTTAAGCTCCGGAGATGAAATTGAGCTTGAAGCCACCTCCGGCTACAATCTTCTTATCGGCAATGCCGGCGGCATTAAAATAACGCTTAATGATAAACCTGTCGCCATTCCAGGTAAAAGCGGGCAGGTGGTGACCATTCATTTGCCCTAGGCCGTGAGATTCATATTTAGGTCAACCTGTTGGCTACAATATAACACTATCTATATGGATCTCAATTTAAGGTTTCAGGTGTCAGGTGTCAGGTGTCAGGTTTCAGGTTTCAGGTTTCAGCCCAGCCGCTGGCCAAAAAAACGGCCGGTCTAATCGGAAAAGAAACTCTGAAAAAGCGAATAACGAATATCGAACAAGGAATAACGAATATCGAAGTAGGGTATTCTACCTGTCGTGAGCTTTTGTGTCGAACGATCATTATTATTTTTGAAAAAAGACAGAGCGCAGCGATTCCATCCTTCGACATTCGATATTCGATATTCTGCGGTTCTGCGGTTCGCTGTTTAAACCAGATCCGGCTTTCGAAGCGGTAGATTTGATTTAAATTGATCCATCGATCTACGGAGTCTCATACGAGGGGGCAGGATTGTGGATTGAGGCTCAAAACCTGACACCTGACACCTGACACCTGAACACTGAAACCTTTTTCCTCTCAAGCTGAGTTAAGTGGACTGAAGATATGTCATCGGATCGCAACAGAATACTGGTTGAAAGTATTAAACGACTGCTTCGTCGGGGGGCAACGAGCCATCTTGGCAAAATTGTGAACAAAACCCATGCGGCCGACCTGTCGGTGGTATTTCACTCACTTTCCCTTACTGAACAGCGCAAGCTGTTTGCGATGATATCTGATGTTGAGCAAAAAGGTATTCTGTTCAGTGAACTCGATGAGGACACCTTCCAGGATCTTATCGAGGGCATGAAAATTGAAGATATTGCCCGGGTCCTGGAAAGCATGCCGGCCGATGATGTTGCGGATATTATCGGGCGATTGCCGGAAGATAAATCCAAGACCATTCTGGACAAGATGAAAACGGCGGAATCGGAGGAGGTTGAAGATCTCCTGCGTTACGACGATGAAACCGCCGGCGGCATTATGGTACCCGATTTTATTGCCCTCAAAGAGGATAATACCGCCAGGGAAGCCATCGAGTCTCTGCAAAAAGAGCATTCTGACGTAGAAATGCCGTTTTATCTCTATGTGGTTGATGAATATGGTAAATTGGTTGGTGTCAGCTCCCTGCGTCAACTGGTGGTAGTACCTCCTGATACGCCGCTCAAGGACTTCATGGCCACGGATGTTTTTTCCGTTCAGACGGATATGGACCAGGAAGAGGTGGCCAAAATAGTTGCCCGCTATGATATTTTGGCGGTACCGGTGGTCGACGGAACCAACCGCCTTGTTGGAATTGTCACGGTTGATGATGTCATCGATATTATCAGAAAAGAGGCAACTGAAGATATTTTGAAAATGGCGGGAGCGGGTGAAGAATTTGTCGAAACCAAATCCATCTTAAAAAGCACCCGCATTCGTTTGCCGTGGCTGTTCGCCAGTTGTATCGGTGGTATCATTGCCTTTTTTATCATCGGTAAATTTGAAAGCAGTATAATGGAATTTGCCTATCTGGCCGCTTTTCTCCCGGTTATCATGGGAATGGGCGGCAATATCGGTACGCAGTCCTCCACGATTGTGGTCCGGGGACTTGCGACCGGGCGCATCCATGCAAGAGATCTCTGGTCCGTAGTTTTAAAGGAGTTGACGATCGGCGTCATCCTGGGACTGGTTTATGGGCTACTCATCGGCTGTGTGGCTCAATTCCGCTACAGCATTCTGGCGTTAGCCATATCGGTTGCCCTGGCTGTTCTCAGTTCCATGTCCATAGCAGCCCTTGTCGGATCTCTGGTACCCATGGGATTTGCAAGGGTTAATATCGATCCTGCTGTGGCGACAGGCCCATTTGTAACAACCGCGATAGATATTATCAGTGTATTATTTTATTTCGTAATCGCCACAACTCTCCTTGGCATATAACCTGATGTATCGGGCTTCTACATTTTATTGGAATCACAGTTTTTTTTCAGCCAATTTCTTGATGAGCCGTATGGAACGATGGAATAGTGGAATGTTGGAATATTGGGTATGAAAAGCGGAAAACGGGCTATCCTATAAAAATTGTTGTATCGACAGTATTTGATGATACCCGTCTGACATCCATTTTCTGCTTTTATCCTAAAAGTACTCCGTCAAAAACAATCTATACAAAAATATGCAAATTGATTTTTTTTAACCCATCATTCCATTTTTCCAACATTCCACTATTCCAATTGTGAGCGTAGCGAACTAACTTGGGAGAATATGAAAACTTTCGACTCGTTCAAAAATCAGGTGTGACCACATGCCGGTTTTTTCCACGCCCGCCATTTTGCTCCGACGGATTGATTATGGAGATTTTGATGTTATCATCACCTTTTTTACGCTGAAAAGCGGCAAATTGACTCTGATAGCAAAATCTGCCAAAAAGAGTACCAAGCGTTTTGCCGGTATCCTGGAGCTATTTTCAATATTGGAGCTGGTGGCGAGTACCGGCCGTGGAAAAGGACTGCCTGTTTTGCAGGAGGCGGTATTAAAACAACCGTTTGGTGGAATTAGAGCTGATTTCAAGAAAACGGCTTACGCCAGCTACTGGGCTGAATTAATTTACAACTGGCTGGAAGACAAGTATAAACAGGATGCCCTGTACTCTCTTTTCGAGCATGTTTTATCTGAGCTGGACAGCGGACAAACAACAGAGGCCGCATTAAATATATTATTTCAAATGAGGTTTTTGAGTTTATCCGGCTATCAGCCACATTTGACGGCCTGCAGTCTGTGCCATAAGGAATTGGAAAATATTCAACAGACTAAAATTATCCTCGACCTGCAACGGGGAGGGATTTTGTGCGGGAACTGCAGCAGCCGCTCTGCATCCCGCATATCTCTTGCCAAGGGAACGATCAAACAGCTTTTGTGGGTTGAAAGCGGCAATTTAGCCAAAGCAACCAGAATGAAATTCAGCCCAACGGCGCTTAAAGAAAGTACTCATTTTCTGGAAGAGTTTGCAAGCTATCATCTGGGCAAACAGCCGCGCAGTTTGAAATTTTTGCGTCAGGTCAGAAGTTAGATGAATAAGTTGATTGGTTGACTGGTTGATTAGTTGATTGGTTGATTGGTTGACTGGTTGACTGGTTGACTGGTTGACTGGTTGATTGGTTGACTAAGTTGATTGGTTAAGTGGTTGTAAATATGGATTTATCCCACATTTACAAAATAATTGGACACTTCATGTTTCAACAATCGAAACATTCTGAAATTATGACTATAATTTACCTAACCCGGTCAAGCCGGAATTGAAGATTGAATATTGAATATTTGTGGTATCGCTTCGCTCTTTCTTTTTTATATCGATAGAATTGCTTAATTAATCAATCTGGCTATGGCATAAATCATGTGCAAACATGATGTGATTTCAATAAATTAGGT
>PVMK01122631.1_pt1 | contig 11271 bp, 6 predicted proteins | sample 1853481 | NCBI WGS metagenome assembly PVMK01 (sample SAMN08533507, study PRJNA380276) | Marine sediment metagenome, whole genome shotgun sequencing project. | reverse complement strand
ATGCTGGCAAAGATCCGGGCGAAGTCGTTGAGTATCAGAGAAAATACCGGATTTTGCGAATTTCTGGCCATGAGCATTTGCAGCTTCCAGTCAAAGTCTGAAAAAGCCTTCGCATCCTCAGCCAGATTTCGGGCTTCAGCCAGACAGTCGAGCAAAATTTCCGGCTGATATCCGGCGGCCCGTCCGGCAACGGAAGGCAGCATGGTCAGGCGAACCTCAAGCAGATGTCTGATAAAGCCGTTGGGTAAATAATCGCTGTATTTTGATAGGGTGCCCAGCAAACTCAAGCCGCCGGCCTGCCAGTAATCATTGACCACTGTGGGTTTGCCGTGATGTATGGTTATCCACCCTTCTCCGGCAAGACGTTGCAGAGTTTCCCGCAGCGTCGGCCGGGTGACGCCCATTTGCTCCGCCAGGCTTCTTTCATTCGGCAGGGCCATACCGCACGAATAGGTTCCATCCAGAATTGCGGTGACCAGAATTTTTTCGACATATTGAGTCGGCCGTAAAAGCTTTTCCGGCTTCAGGTTCCTCATGTTTTCTCTATTCTCCTTTCAAAGCCTACTGGTATGAGGTCATACCAGTTGTCATGGGAAATGTCAAATAAAAATGTTCACAGGTTCAGCGTTCAACGTTCAGAGTTAAGGACAAAAAAGTTATTAAAGACCCGGAATCCGCTTTTACAAAGTCATCGCGCTTTTATTCCTATGGAGTCATTGGTCATAGTTTGGGATTTTAGATTGCGGCCTCCGGCCTCTCCGAGCTGTAGGCTCACTCTACGAGCCGGAAGCCGTAGGGACCATAGGGGCCTACGCCCCGGAGGGATTTTGGATTTATGGAATTGCTACGCTCTATCAATTTTATAATAAACAGCATTCCTTCATTCTAAAATCCATACTCTAAAATTGTACCGAACTTGTAGCGGAACAAATGTGGAAGCAATTTCATAGCCACATCACGTCGCGCTCTCCGAGGCCGCTTTCCAGCCCGTAGGCTGGGGCGGGCTTGAACCCCTGAACATTTGAACCCGTGAACGCCTAACCGGTATTTTAAAGAATTTAAATCCTTTACAACGAATAAAGCATGATTAGATTTTACTCTAAACTAACCCGGACGAGCTATAATTGAAAATTGAATAAGATCAAAAGCCATTTGTTTGGAATTTTGAATTTTAGCCATTGTGATTTGCCCTTCGACCTGGCTCAGGGTGGTGGTGAGCTTGTCGAACCATTTGGTTTTTGTCATTTGAAATTTGTTAATTGCTTAAACCCGAATCCGCCGACGGAACACCTTAGGCTCCTTACAACAGGTTGTCAGATAAAATCCGATCAAGATCTACAGAGGTACCATGAAGGATCTATTGACTCTGGTAATCGCCTCCAGCAATCCAGGAAAAACAGCCGAAATTAGAGACTTGCTGGCCGATTATCCAATATGCATAAAAAAGCTGGATGATTTCGGTCCAATCCCTCCCGTGGTGGAGGACGGAGAAACCTTTGATGAAAATGCGTATAAAAAAGCCAGCTTCACCTCACGGGTATTGGGCCTGCCGGCTCTGGCGGATGATTCCGGGCTTGTGGTGGAAGCGCTTGACGGGGCGCCGGGGATATATTCGGCCCGCTATGCCGGCGACGATGCCGGCGATGCACAACGATGTGCCAAGCTGCTTGCCGAGATGAAAGGCAAAACCAACCGCCGGGCGGCCTTTGAATGTGTCATATCGATAGCCGTGCCCAGCGGGCCGGCCTTGACTTACGAAGCTCGCTGCGAAGGACTGATTTTAGAATCGCCTGTCGGAGAAAACGGGTTCGGCTACGATCCGATTTTCTATTATCCGCCATTTAAAAAGACGTTTGCCGAATTGACCCGGGAGCAAAAGGGCCGGGTAAGCCACCGGGGTAAGGCGTTACGGGAACTTAAAGACGAATTTGATAAGGTTTCAATCTGGATCCGGCAACACATGCCGCGTCCGGAAAAATTCAGTTGCCATTAGGCCCTTAGGGGGGTTTTCTGACAACATGTTGCAAAAGACTGAAGGTTTCAGGTGTCGGGTGTCAGCCCAGCCGCCGGCCAAAAAAACTGCCGGTCAAATCGAAAAAGAAACTGATGAACGTCGAACATCGAACATTGAACGTCCAACATCGAATAATGAATTCTGTCAATTTTATTTAAAGAAATGAGCATAGCGAATCTACCCTTCGAAATTCAACTCGGCTGCCTTCGACAGGCTCAGGTCTCGAGCACGTCGAGGGGAGTCGTTCGACCTTGAGTCATTTGACCCTGAGCTCACGACCGAAAGGCTCGTCGCAGACTGCGGTTCGCTTGTTTTAAAATCGATAAAGCGTAGCGTCATCAATATTCGACGTTCGATGTTGGACGTTCGATGTTCGACGTTCAATCTGTTTGCTGTTCAATCCAAGCCCGGCCATCGAAGCGGCAAGTTTGATCGAAAAAGAAACTGTAGTTTCATACGAGGTGTCAGGGAAAGCAAGCGCTGAACACTGACACCTGAAACCTAAAATTTTCGACATTAAGTTATCAGCGTGTTAACTGCCCCGAAGGGGCCACTTTTTCCGAGCGCAGTCTCGGAAAAAGCTTAGTACCTATTTATTGAAATCACATCATGTTTGCACATGATTTATGCCATAGCGTAACCGTTCACAGGTTCAGAGTTCAACGTTCAGGGTTAAGGACAAAGAAGGCATTAAAGATCCGAAGTCTTCGTTATAAATGCTCATTTCCCCAAATAATTGCCAATTTGGCTCCAAATTTTGGATTAGGCCTGACGAAACTGACGCTTTTCTCGTAAATACATATCACAAATGCAGTTCGGGGACGAGAATACAACCTTGAACCCTGAACCTTTGAACCCGTGAACGCTTACAAGCAATTCTACCCGTCGAGAGCCTCCCTTCGAGAGCCCCAGAGTCCAACGACGGGGTCGAACGATCGATTTTAATAGAAAAGACAGAGCGACCTGTCGGGTCGTAGCCGAAGGCAAAGCCTGAAGCGATACCACAAATCTTCAATCGTCAATATTCAATCCCGGCTTGTCCGGGTCGGGAGGACTAAAATGTTTACCGAATTGGTCAAAGAAAACAGAAGTTGCCGACGATTTTACGAGGATCACGCAGTAGAGCCTGAGACCCTGAAAGAGTTTGTAAATCTGGCCCGAATGTCCGCTTCCGGAGCGAACCTGCAACCGTTGAAATATATACTTTCGTGCGATTCTCAAAAAAACGCCGAAATATTTTCCTGTCTGGCATGGGCCGGATATTTGAAGGACTGGCCGGGACCCGAAGAAGGTGAACGGCCGGCGGCTTACATTGTGATCCTTGGAGACACAAGCATTAGTGAAAGCGCCGGATGCGATCATGGTATCGCCGCTCAAACGATACTGCTGGGCGCCAGAGAAAAAGGGCTGGCCGGTTGCATGCTGGGCTCCATCGACCGCAATGCGCTCAGGGATAGTTTAAATATTCCCTCGCAGTTTAAGGTCCTTCTTGTCCTTGCCATTGGCAAACCCAGGGAGCAGGTAATACTGGAAAACGTTGGCTCGGACAACAGCATCCGGTACTGGCGAGACAGTGAAGGTGTTCACCATGTTCCTAAGCGAACATTGGAGGATATTATTGTAAAGATTATATTTTGACCCCGGTCTTTTATAATGATAAGTTGAAAGCAAAGGAAAAAGTTCAGCCACTAAGACACAAAAAAAGAAAACATAGGTTGAGCGGTTCAGGGTTCAGCGTTCAACGTTGCCCCCCAAACAGGAAAAATTACTGATAAGAATCTAAAAAGGGAGAAACTTAAATGGGACCGAAGAAAGACGTCATCGACATCGTTACTGAATTGGGTGGAATTAAAACGAATGAATCCGCTCAAAAATTGATTGAAAAAAGGCTTGATGCAACCAACTTATCGAAACTAAGCCTGATCAAAAATGAGTCGGTTTTGCGGAAAATTGCCAACGCAATCGTGCTTTGCGATCCGGACAGTGTGTTTATCAATACGGGATCTGATGAAGACAGGCAATTTGTCAGAGACCTGTCCATTGAAAAAGGCGAGGAGTCGAAGCTGCCCATGGAGAATCATACCATCCATTATGATCTCAAAGACGAACAGGGGCGAATCATCGATCGCACGTTTTATATTCACAATGAGGGTGAAGAGGTCAATTCGCTGGCTAAACTGATGGACCGCAGCGATGCTTTCAAAGATATCCAGGATAAAATGACGGGCATCATGCGGGGAAAAACCATGATTATTGGTTTCTATTTGCGCGGCCCCGTGGGGGCACCGGCATCCAATCCAGCGGTTGAAATATCCAGCTCGACCTATGTTCTTCACAGTGCTGATATTTTGTACCGCAATGTATATTCGGATTTTGATCGGGAAGTTGAAAAATTAGAGCATTTCTACACCAATATTCACAGCGAAGGATTAAACCGCCTCGAAGATTTACCCAATGCCAGGGTATTTATGGATCGCAGCCATCTGACCACCTACAGTTTCAACTGCACCTATGCCGGCAATACGCTACTGATGAAAAAAGGAAATCACCGTTTCTCCGTCGACCGCTCCGTTTATGAAAAAAGGGCACAGCAGTTAGCCGAACACATGTTTATCACCGGCATAGAAGGGCCCGGCAACCGGGTGACCTGGATGATCGGTGCAGCACCGAGCGGATGCGGCAAGACCACCTCCGCCATGGCCGGCGATCAGTTTGTCGGTGATGACCTGGCCCAGTGTTGGATTGCCGAAGACGGGTCCGTTCGATCCATCAATCCGGAAGCCGGTATTTTCGGAATCGTGGAAGATGTCAACTGGGAAGGCGATCCGATACTGATGGAATGCCTTCGCAACCCCGGTACCGAAGTCATATGGACCAATGTTTTAATTGATGAAAACGGTGTGCCGCAGTGGGTGGGCAACGGTGAGGATCCGCCGGCGCAAAAAGGAAACAATTTTCAGGGACCGTGGGAACAGGGGAAGGTCGATGAAAACGGCAAAGAAATCCCCATGTCCCATCCAAATTCGCGCTGTACCCTTTCCAACCAGGCTCTGGGAAATTATTCCAAAATGAATGAAGATGGCGGTGGCGTTGAGACGCGCATCGTCACGTACAGTGGGCGTGACAGTGACACCATGCCCCCGGTTTGGGTCGCAAAAGATTCCGATCGCGGGGTTGTCATCGGTGCCAGCATTGTCTCCGCCGCAACGGCAACGGAAGTCGGCGCTACCGGTGTCCGGCGACAACCATGGGCCAATGCCCCGTTTATTCCGGGTTCCCTGGGAGATTATATGGAGGCCCAGTTCCAATTTTTCGGTAGCAAGAAAATCGCAGACGATAAGCGACCTATTCTGGCCGGCTTAAACTACTTCTTAACCCATGAAGCCAGGGGCGGAACTTCCAAAAACCTGCTCGGGGAGAAACGGGATGTCAAGGCCTGGATGGCCTGGCTGGAAAGACGTGCCCATAAAGAAATCGATGCTATTGACACACCGATTGGCTATTTACCGAAGTATGGGGACCTGAAGGATCTGTTTAAGTCCAAAATCGATAAAGACTATCCCGAAGACCTTTATGTCAAGCAATTTTCGCTTTACATCGATAAAATCATCGCCAGAATAGATCTGCAGCGCGAAGCCTACGGCAAGGAAAAGAACATTCCGCAGAAGCTTTTCGATATTTTGAAAGAACAGCGACTGGAGCTTGTGGAGTTAAAAGATAAATATGGTGCGATTGTCACTCCGAAACAGCTGGAAGAAAATCAGGAATGATGAAGGACGATTGTCGAAGGACGAATTGAAATAACAATTGACGATTGACTATTGGAATGACAATTGACGAATGCGACCATAATCATTTAGACATGATATGCTAAAATTTCAAAGCTGTATTCACCGCAAAGACGCAGAGAACGCAGAAGAGTTGTTTTTCACGTTTTGGAGGCCAACCTTTTAATCTCTATATTCGTCGTTCCCCTAAGAGCCTCGTGAGGAAATCTGTTGCCTGAACACCGTAAGCCCGTTATCCGCGTACTTTTCAGCCGCCGAATGCTGGTGGCTTTTGTGATGGGATTTGCCTGCGGTCTTCCACTACTGTTAACGATGAGTGTCCTTCAGGCTTGGATGAAGGACCAGGGGGTTGATCTCACCGTCATCGGAATGATGGCATTGGTGGGATTGCCTTACACCCTGAAGTTTCTGTGGGCGCCGTTGGTTGACCGTTTTACACTGCCGTTTTTAGGGCGGAGGCGCGGATGGATGTTGGTCGCACAGCTTGCCCTAATGGCTGCCATCGCCGGGCTGGGCCAGTCGGATCCGGCCCAAAATCCATGGATGCTCGCTTTTGCCGCATTTCTGGTTACCTTTTTCAGTGCATCTCAGGATATCGTGGTGGACGCCTACCGGCGTGAGGACCTTTCTGATGAAGAACTCGGCCTCGGTTCATCGTTATATATAAACGGCTACCGGGTAGGCATGCTGCTGGCCTCAGGCGGCGGCCTGATCATGGCGGATTACATGCCTTTTTCGATGGTTTATCTGATTTTAGCGATCTGTATGCTGCCGGGCATTGTAACAACTCTGCTGACACCGGAACCCGAAAATCCCGCAGGTAAACCCAGAAACATGAGGGAAGCGGTAATCGATCCACTTGTAGAATATTTCAGCCGCAGCGGAGCCTTGTGGATCCTAACATTTATCCTACTGTATAAAGTAGGTGATACCATGGCAAGTGCCATGACGATCCCCTTTTATCTTGACATCGGTTTTTCAAAATCAGAGATCGGTGCTGTCGTGAAGCTATTTGGTTTCTGGGCCACGATCGCCGGTGGTCTGGCAGGCGGAATTATGATGATTCGCCTGGGTATCAACCGCAGTCTGTGGGTTTTCGGTTTTTTGCAGGCAGCGTCGACAGCCTGTTTTGCACTGCTGGCAAATGCGGGATATAGTATTCCTTTGCTGTCTTTTGTCATCGCATTTGAGAATCTCAGCAGCGGAATGGGAACGGCAGCTTATGCCGCATTTATGGCCAGCATTACAAATAAAAAATTTACCGCCACTCAGTATGCACTGCTGACAAGCCTGATGGGCGTCCCGCGAGTCCTTGCATCGGCACCTACAGGATTTCTCGCAAAAAATATCGGCTGGGAATTTTTTTTTATCGCCTGCGCAGTGGTGGCGATTCCGGGAATGCTGCTTTTGTTGAAATTTGCTCCCTGGAATTCAAAATTTGGGGTTGAAGCCTGACCCGGACAAGCCGGGATTGAATATTGACGATTGAAGATTGAAGCTTTGTGGTATCGCTTCGCTCAGTCTTTTCTATTTAAATCGATCGTTCGACCCCGAGGCGCTCGACGGGTAGAATTCCTTAAATATTCAATCTGCTATGGCATAAATCATGTGCAAACATGATGTGATTTCAATAAATAGGGCCTAAAAGTAGTTTATACTTTTTATTCGAAAGAAATAATTTCACCACGAAAAGCAAAAAGCGCGAAAAACACTAAAAAATATAAATTTGATTCTACAAATATTTCGTGTATTTCGTGGTTAAAAAAAAAGAAAACAGATAACCATGAACAAGGAAACAGTTGATAAAAAGACCTTGGAGCGCTTCGAAAAACTGCGGGAGAAACGGCTGCAAATTCTGGCGCTGCCTCCAAAAAAGGCAATAGACAGAATATTGGAAGATCCCCAGCCGACCGCCTTGGTGCATTCGTTTCCCGAACAGGATTTTTATTTTTTGATCCATGACATCGGAATTGGAGATTCGTTGCCCCTGCTGGCCCTGGCATCGAACAGGCAGTGGGAACATATCGTCGATCTGGAGGTCTGGCGGAAAGATCAAATCGACATTGAATCCGTATCGCGCTGGCTAAGCTTATTGCTTGACGCCGACCCTAAACGCTTTATCCGCTGGTTTCTGGAAGAAAAATTAGAATTGGTTGAATTTTACCTGTTTAAAAGCATTGAAGTCAGGGTGAGAGAGCACGATCAGGATCCCTCCGATTTCGGGGACGGTTTTTTCACCCTGGACGATGTCTATTTTATACGAATCAAGGAAGGACCGGTTGCAAACGATCAGGACGATTTTACCGAGGAGCAACGTAAAAAATTTATTACGAAGCTCTCCAAGCATCTGGCGGACTATGACCACAAACTGTATCAGAGTGTCCTGTTTGAAGCCACTCACGTAATTCCTGCCGAAACCGAAGAAGACTGTTATCACCGGCGCAATGTGCGTCTGGCTGAAAAGGGATTTCTGCCCTTTGACGAGGCCATCGGCATTTACCAGCCGATCAAGCCGCAGGATCTCGCAAAACAGGGCGCCAAGTTTGTTCCGCGTTCCGCCGACCGGCCACCACCGTTGCCGGTGTCCCAATACCCCATCCGGATGCTGAAAGAAGACAATTATTTCACCCGTGCCCTGACTGACATTGAACCCCGAGAGGTGCTGACCCAAATTCAGGCCGAGTTTGCCAATCTGTGCAACCAGATCATTGTTGCCGATCATAAAACTATTCGCGAACGGGAAGAACTGGGTGATATTGTCAAGAAAACCTGCGGCTATATCAGCATCGGCCTGGAACGATTGGCCGAGGATAAAACGAGGATTGACCCCCGTAAATCTGCTGCATTGATTACCAGATACCCACTATCACAGATTTTCAAAGTAGGATTCGGCGGCGCATTGAACCTGAAATGGCAAGCCGAGAAATGGCTCTCCCGATGCTGGTTTGCCCGCAACGAATTGCGTCTGACCTTCTGGGGCGAGCAATGGCTGGGGGTGCTTGGCGGGCTGCTGCTCAAAAAACCTCTTTTTTATGATAACTACAAAACCGGGGTCCTTTACCGGGAATTTACCTCCCTGGAAGATATCGAGGCCATGGAAGATATCTTCAATCAGGTGAAAGGCGTTGATGACCTGCTGTCTTTAATGCCCATCGATCTTGACCGACCCAAATCTTACGGATTTCTGACTTACAAAAACCTGATTCTGACCTTGTGGGCCAAACACGACCTCAAGCTGGCCCAGGAAAAATTAAAGCCCCTTACACTGAAGGAATTCAAACTTTTTTTTAAAGATCTGCTGCCCGGGCATCCGGACCCCGCCGCCGAAAAACCCCGCAAAATCCCCCCGGCGATGAAAAAGCACTTTTTAAACTGGCTGGTCGCAGACACCGGCCTTAAAGATTTTGAGATCACCGAACGGCTCGGCAGAACCTTTGAAAATCTTTTTGAAGAGATCGAGAGCGAATTGGGCAGAGTGGCCGTTGAAGATCTTGAACCCAGATATATTCAGCTGTTTTTGCTGGCGAAAAAGAAAAAATAGGGGATGAATGGATTCTATTTTAATGCTCAATGTAGACAGGATTTACGGGATTATTTGGAGATTCTAAATTTCCGGCAATTCTATGGATCCCAAGGCAAAACTCCTGCTTTTTTTGCCGCCATCAAACTTGTGACGAAGGGTTCGAAAAGCCAGTTGGTCTGCGCATTGGGTGGCAAATACTTAGCGGGAATACGCATTCGAATCGATTGTCTTTTCTCAATCACCGGGAGGATCACAGAAATCGGAATCCAGGCATAAGGGCCACGTTCAAAATAGCCGACTCCATGGTTGGAAGGTTCTTGATTATAGTCTAATAGCTACCACATGCGGGTTCTGAATACAACGGTGGTCTCTGTACGGATGCCGGAACATTATCGATAGGCGTCAGGGGGGAGGTCCGTTACATTTAAAATCTTAACTGATGGAAATAATGATGCATTTGTATGCGGCAGAAACTTCGCGGCACTGAAACGGTTCATAAAATCCTGGTTGACGTTTAACTCCAGATAGGTGATGCGGTCGCGGATGCCGTCGATTTCTTTCAGAAAATCAACCGAAGTGAGCGCCAGAGCGGCTCCACCAAGGGAGCTGTTTCCCAGCGGTTTGTAACTGTCCAGGGGGAGGTCCGGCAGCATGCCGATGGCGATGGCCGCGCGTGGATCGATGAAGGAGCCGAAGGTCCCGCCGACAAAAAATGAGCTCAAATCCTTCAGGGTTATACCCACTGAAGTGGTGATCGTCTCTAAAATCGTGTACATGGCGGCTTTGGATCGAATGAGACTGTCAAGATCCGCCTGGCTGATGGTCAGATCCGATCCGGTGGCTGACTTATCGGCCGGAACAACCACCAGGTGGGCAAGACCGTCAATTTTTTTGAGATGTTTGCCGCACGCCGCCGGAACTAATTTCCCGCGAATGTCGATCATCTCCGACAGAAAAAGAGCGGCGGCCAGATCGATGATACCGGAGCCGCAGATACCTTTAGGCGGCCCCCCGTCAATGGTATGAAGGTCGAACTCATGCGTATCCGGATTGATCGAAATTCGATCCACCACACCCGGTCCCGCCAACATGCCCATTTTCGTCATCCCGCCTTCCAGGGCCGGGCCGGCGGCTCCGGCGCAGGCGATCAGCCAGTTTTCGTTACCCACAACAACCTCGGCGTTGGTTCCCACATCAACCAGAATAGTCGTATCCGACAGCTTGTGAAGACCCGCAAAGAAAATGCCGGCAATCAGGTCTCCGCCGAAATAACTGGCGACATTCGGAAAAATGAATACCCTGGCTCCGACGTTCACCTGAAGGCCAAGTTCCGCGGCTTTAAAAATTCCGGGTTTGTTGATCACCGGTATATAGGGTTCCCGAATAATCCAGCGGGGATCCACCCCCATAAACAAATGGGTCATGGCCGTGTTTCCGGCCACAGTGACTGTATAGATGTCCTGTGGGTCAAGCCGGCATGAGCGGCACAGATCTTGAACAGCTTGGTTCAGTCCGGCAATGATAAGCGCATTGAGTTGTTGCAACCCGCCGGGGGTCTCTGCGAAATGAATGCGGGCCAGAATATCCGGTCCGACAGCCAACTGGGGGTTGTCAAACCCGGACTCGCCCAATGTGCGGCCATCGGACAGGTCCAAAAGTCGCAAGACAACTTTGGTAGTGCCCAGATCGACTGCAAGACCGGCAGACGGGCGGGGATCATCGACCCCGGCAATTCCGGTCACCAACCATCGGTGGCGATCTTTAAAAAGAAAGCAGCGAACGCTATATTCCCATTTGCGCAGGAGATCCGGCAGCGCTTTTAGCAGATCAAGGTCAAGGTGAACGGCATCGGTTTGAAGGCCGGTTTTTAAAGCTGAAATAAGACGGTCGGCATCGGCGGTGTTGTCTTTTAAACTGGGTGGAGTTAAGGTTACGATTTGAATCCA